>Ga0247841_10003756_pt1 | contig 27374 bp, 39 predicted proteins | sample LaCruzMarch2015__2_FD_192410 | JGI IMG/M metagenome (GOLD analysis project Ga0247841, IMG submission 192410) | Freshwater microbial communities from meromictic Lake La Cruz, Castile-La Mancha, Spain - LaCruzMarch2015_18m | ecosystem: Environmental > Aquatic > Freshwater > Lake | place: Spain... | reverse complement strand
ATGTAAACCAGGTTCTATTACTCCACACACAGAGTTTGAAGCAGAAGTTTATGTTTTGTCCAAAGACGAAGGAGGAAGACACACACCATTCTTCTCAGGATACAAACCACAACTTTACATTAGAACATCTGACATTACAGGAGACGTAACATTACCAGCAGGAACAGAAATGGTAATGCCTGGAGATACAGCTCAATTAATTGTTAAATTAATCGTGCCAGTAGCTTTGGAAGAAAAGAGCAAATTCGCCATTAGAGAAGGTGGAAAAACAGTCGGAGCAGGAGTTGTAACCAAAATCATAAAATAGAAAGAAAATGCCAGCTACTAAAAAAGCCACTACTATCAAAAAGAAGGTTGTTAAAAAAGATGACGAAGTTAAAGCCCCAGAAATGTCGGGGCTTAAGCTTCGCATTAAACTTAAAGCATACGACCACAAGATTATTGATAATTCTGCAAAACAGATAATTGATATTGCTAACAGGTTTGGAGCTGAGGTTTCAGGTCCTGTGCCTCTACCAACGGAAATTCTTAAATACACTGTTAACAGATCTTCATTTGTTCACAAAAACGCAAGAGAACAATTTGAAATGAGAGTTCACAAAAGAATTATTGATATCTTAAATCCTAACGCAGAAATTATTGAATCTTTAAGGGATTTAAACCTTCCATCTGGTGTTGACATTACGATAAAAATTTAGTAAGATAATTAATTATATTAAAAGAAGCGATTGTTAAATTTTTTATGAATACTTTTTTATAAAAAAGTTCATAGAATAACAACATTGCCGTAACTGGGCAATTGCCCAGTTTTTCATTAGTAAAGAAATAATAGCAAAGAAACCCATGAAATTTATATTAGGAAATAAAATTGGAATGACTCAAATGTTCGATAAGAACGGTAAAATGACACCGGTTACTTTAATTGTAGTTGGGCCATGTTCAGTTTTGCAAAAGAAAACTATTGAGAAAGAGGGATATGAATCTTTGCAAATAGGTTTCAAGAAAATTGAAAAGAAAAGCAAAATAGGAAAGTCTATGAAGGGTAAAGAATACAGACACATAAAAGAATGCAGAACTGCAGAAGGAGAAACATTAAATGTCGGCGACAGCATAGATGCAACTATTTTTGAAGAAGGAGACATTGTAAAAATTTCCGGAATTTCAAAAGGAAAAGGTTTTCAAGGAGGAGTTAAAAGACACGGTATGCACGGAAGAAATGCTACTCACGGTGTAAAGCACGAAGAAAGAACAATTGGTTCTACAGGTTCTAGATTCCCTCAACACGTTATTAAGGGAAGAAAGATGCCTGGTAGAATGGGTTCTGACAGAATTTCAGTAAAAGGACTAAAAATCATGCAAATTGATAAAGAAAACAATTTGTTAGTGGTTAAGGGTGCAGTTCCAGGAACAAGAAATACATTATTAGAAATTAGAGCTTAATTAAAACCATGAAGATAGATATCTACAATCAAAACGGAGAAGTTACAGGAAGCGCTACTTTGCCAAAAGAAATCTTTGACGTAAAGTTTAATGCTGATTTGGTTCACCAAATTACTGTTGGTTTATCCGGAAATAAACGTCAAGTTTCTGCTCACGCAAAAATCAGAAGCGAAGTTAGCGGAGGAGGAAAAAAACCTTGGAAGCAGAAATCCACAGGACGCGCAAGACACGGATCTATTCGTTCACCATTATGGAAAGGTGGAGGAGTTACCCATGGTCCAAGAAACGACAGAATTTTTGAAAGAGAAGTTCCTAAAAAAATGAGAAGAAAAGCATTGTTTATGGTTTTATCCGAAAAATTGAGAAATAAACAATTGATTATTTTAGATCAAATTATTTTAGCAAATGGTAAGACAAAAGAAATGGCAAGCTCGTTATTGAAATTGCCTTGTGCTAATCAAGCTACTTTAATTGCACTACCAAACTACGACAAAAAAACCTTCATGGCCGCAAGAAACATAAAGAAGACATACATTGAAGACGCAAGAAATATTAATGTTTTGCAATTATTAAGCTCAAAATACTTATTATTGACAAAAGACAGCGTTAAGACAATAGAGGATACATTCACAAAATAGAAATCACTTAATAATTTATATAATTCATCACTCGGTCGGAATGAAAAAAAATTCATTCCTCCCTCCTTCAAAATTATAACATGGCAATATCAGATATTTTTAAAAATAAGGAAGCAAAAGAAAAGAAACCTGTAAAAAAAGCAGTTAAAAAGGTTTCAGTTGCAAAAGATAATGCAGTTGTCTCAGAAGCAAAGGTTGTAGCTCCAGTAAAAAGTACTGTTAGAAACAATGACAGCAAATTCTCATATGAAGCTATAAAGCAACCACATATTTCTGAAAAAGCAACATATTTAGCAGAAAGCAACCAATATACTTTTGAAGTTTCACCAAATTATAATAAACACGAAATAAAAAATGCAGTTGAAGGAGTTTACGGAGTAAATGTTTTATCTGTAAACATAATTAAAATTCCAGCTAAAAAAAGAAGATTAGGAAAAACACAAGGTTTTAGAAAAGCTTTCAAAAAAGCAATAGTTACAATTAAAGAAGGTCAAAAAATAGAGATTTTATAATTATTACAATAAGTAGACATGAAACATTATAAACCAACATCACCAGCGAGAAGAGGTATGACAGGTATAGATTTCTCACAGCTTACTAAAAAGGGGCCAGAGAAGAGTCTTTTAAAATACGTAAAACGAAATGTTGGTAGATCTAATACTACAGGAAGAATAACAGTTAGACACAAAGGAGGCGGAGTTAAAAAACTATACAGAGTTATTGAATTTTCACAAACAAAAATGAATATTCCAGCAAAGGTTATTGCTTTGGAATATGATCCAAACAGAACAGCTTTCATTGCTTTAATAAAATATAGCGATGATAAAATTCAATATATTATTGCTCCACAAAACCTAAAAGTAGGAGATGAAATTATTTTTTCAGACGTAGCTCCATTAACTGTAGGAAACAGAATTAAATTAAAAAATATCCCAGTTGGAACAGCAGTTTATAACGTTGAGTTAGATCAAGGAAAAGGAGGAAAAATAGTCAGGTCTGCAGGTTCTTCAGCACAGGTATTAGCTCACGACGGAGACCATGTAAACTTAAAAATGCCATCTTCAGAAGTTAGAATATTCAAAGGAGAATGTTTTGCAACTATTGGAATGGTATCAAACCCAGAAAATAGATTTTACAGATTAGGAAAAGCCGGAAAATCAAGATTAAAAGGAAGAAGACCTCACGTAAGAGGTTCTGCCATGAATCCGGTAGACCACCCACACGGAGGAGGAGAAGGAAGACAACCAATTGGTTTGAAATATCCTAAGACTCCACAAGGTAAGCACGCATTAGGAGTTAGAACAAGAAATAAGAAAAAATGGTCAAGTAAATTAATTATTAGTAGAAGAAAGAAATAATATGGCAAGAAGTTTAAAAAAAGGTCCATACGTTGATGCAAAATTGCTCGAAAAGGTTTTAGCTTTAAGAAAAGACGAGAAAAAGATTATTAAAACCTGGGCAAGACATTCTACAATATCTCCAGAAATGATGGGTCATACATTTGGAGTGCATAATGGAAAAGATTTTGTTGCAGTGTATGTTTCAGAAGATATGATTGGCCACAAGCTCGGAGAATTTTCACCTACAACAAAATTCGTAAGACATGGAGGAAAAATTCAAAGAACAATGGATGCCGGAGCTGAAAATGCAGCAAAAGCAGCAGCTGCTCCAAAAGCTAAAAAATAACGAACATGGAAATTAAAGTAAAGTTATCAAATTTAAGAACAGCACCAAGGAAAGTTAGGCAAGTTATTGACTTGGTAAGAGGAAAGAAAGTGCTACAAGCGCAGTCTATACTTTTGTTTACAGTTAATAAATCAGCTAGCTCAATATTAAAACTTTTGAATTCAGCTATTGCTTCTGCAAAAAATGATTTCCATTTAGATGAAGCTAATTTCTATATTTCAGAAATAACAGTTGATGAGGGTCCAAAATTGAAAAGATGGCACCCAATGTCCAGAGGAAGAGCTTATCCTATTATAAAAAGATCAGCACATATTGCCCTTATAATAAAAGAAATAAATCCAGCAGTTAAGGATACACCAAACGTAATTAAAACAGCAAATACAGGCATTAGAGCACCAAAAAGAATAAAGAATAAGCATACAGTAGCAAAAACAGTAGAAAGCGAAACAGTAAAAACAGTAGCTCCAAAAACTCCAAAAGTTAAAAAAACAAAAGTAACAACTTCTAAAGTTAAAAAATAGAAATATGTCACACAAAGTCCATCCAAAATCATTTAGAATAAAGGAAACAGAAGATTGGAATATCAGAGGTTTTTATGGTAGAAAGATGCCTCAATACTTAGAAGAAGACTTTTTAATTAAGGACTTTTTAAGAAAGAAATTAATAGAAGCTTCAGTAGCAGGAATTCAAATAGAACACTCTGCTAACAAAGTTAATGTAATTATTGAAACAGCTCGCCCTGGAATGATTATTGGAAGAGGAGGAAATGGAGTTGATATGTTGAAAAAAGAAATTGAAGACCGAATAAGAAGAAAAATAAAAAACAAGACAACTGAAAAAGCTAGACAATTAAAAATTGAAATTAGAGAAATAAAAAACCCTTGGATTTCTTCAGCTTTAGTAGCTCAAATGGCAGCTCAACAAATTGAAAAACGTATGCCTTTCAGAAGAGTTTTGAAAAAATCTATTGAAAGAGTTATGACAAATAGGGAAGCAAAAGGAATAAGAATTGAAGTTTCAGGACGTTTAAATGGAATTGAAATTGCACGAAGAGAATGGTTAAGCGAAGGAAGACTTCCAAGAAACACAATTAGAGCAGACATTGATTACGCACATGACGAAGCTCAATGTACCTATGGAAAAATTGGAGTAAAAGTTTGGATTTATAAAGGAGATAAGTTTGAAGAAGCAAAAGTAAAATAAATTATTACACTAGAAAATTATGTCATTATTAATGCCGAAAAAAGTAAAACACAGAAAGTGGCACAAAGGTGCTTCTAAGGGTGTTGAGAACAGAGCAACTGAAATTAATTTCGGTAAGTTTGGTTTGAAATCAATGGACACTAGATGGATAACATCAAGACAAATTGAATCTGCAAGAAGATATATTTTAAGATATTTGAAAAAAGGAGGAAAATTATGGGTAAGAGTTTTTCCAGACAAGCCAGTTACTGCAAAAGGTTCTGAAGTAGGTATGGGATCTGGAAAAGGAGCAGTTGACCACTATGTTTTTGCAATTAGACCAGGAAGAATGATTTTTGAATTAGACGGATTAAAGGAAGATGTTTGTAAAAAAGCATTAGAAGGAGCAGGAAGAAAATTGCCTATTAAAACAAAATTTATTAAAAAAGATAGCATTTAAAACCATGAAAGTATTAGAACTAAGAAAAAAAGATAAAAAAGAATTAGAAAGAAGCATACAAGAAATAACCAAGAAACTGAGTGATTTTAGGTTTAAATTGTCATCTGGTAAATTAAAGAATGTGAAAGAGATTAGTAATTTAAAAAAAGAAAGAGCAAGAATATTAACCTTAATTAAAGAAAAGGAAAATGCCTAAAAAATTATTACAAGGAATAGTAGTTTCAGATAAAATGCAGAAAACTGTTGTAGTTAAGGTTGAAACAATTAAGGAACACCCGAAATACAAGAGAAGATATAAGAGCCATAAAAAGTTTAAGGCTCATGATGAAAATGGGGAATATCACATTGGAGATAAAGTTATAATTGAAGAAACAAACCCTATATCAAAAGATAAGAATTGGGTAGTAAAAAACAAAATCAGTTAATAGAAAAAGAAACACAAAATTATGATACAGCCAAGATCAATGTTAAATGTAGCAGATAACTCAGGTGCTAAAATCATCCAAGTTATTAACGTGCCTGGAGGAACCCGCAAAAGATATGCTCAATTAGGAGACATTGTTGTGGCTGCAGTTAAAAAAGCAGAACCAAGAAAAACTGTTAAAAAGCACGAAAAAGTAAAAGCAGTAATTGTAAGACAAAGAAAAGAATTTAAAAGAGCGGATGGTTCATACATAAGATTCGACGATAATGCAGCAGTAATTTTAGGGGATGCTAAAGAGCCAAAAGGTACAAGAATATTAGGGCCAATAGCTAAAGAATTAAAAGAAAAGGGTTACGGAACAATAGCCATGATGGCATCCGAATTACTTTAATCAAAATTATGAAGATAAAAAAAGGAGACATAGTTTTAATAACAGCAGGAAAAGACAAGGGCAGAACAGGAAAAATAATTAAATCTTTCCCAAAAGACTTGAAGATTTTAGTTGAAGGAATTAACCTTAAGAAAAAACACGTAAGACCGAAGAAACAAGGTGAAAAGGGTCAGGTTGTTGAAATTCCAGCACCAATGAATGCATCGAATGTAAAAATGATTTGTACAAAGTGTGGAAAAGCTACAAGAGTAGGATATTCAATTGAAGGCGACATTAAAAAAAGAGTTTGTAAGAAATGCAAACAAGAAATTTAATATTATGCAAAGCTTAAAAGAAAAATACAATAAAGAAGTTATCCCAGCAATGATGAAAGAAATGGGATATAAGAACAGAATGGCAGTTCCTTCAATAAAGAAGGTTGTTATTAATAGTTCTTTTGGTAAAGCAGTTGTTGGAAAGTCTGCCTCTGAAAGGGAAAAGATATATAATTTGATAAGCCAAGACTTAACATTAATTGCCGGACAAAAAACAAATTTAGTAAAATCAAAGAAGTCAATTGCCGGATTCAAATTAAGAGAAGGCTTAGAGATTGGATCAGTTGTTACATTGAGAAAATCAAGAATGTGGGATTTTTTAGAAAGATTAATTTATCTTTCATTGCCAAGATCTCGTGACTTTAGAGGTATAGACCCAAAGTCAATTGATAAGAATGGTAATTTGTCTATAGGATTTAAAGAACACATTTTCTTCCCAGAAATTTTTACAGAAAAAGAAAAGACAATTTTTGGATTTGAAGTAACAGTAGTAGTTGAAAACGCAAAAAACAAAGAAGCAGGATTAGAATTATATAAATTATTAGGATTTCCAATGAAGGAGACCAAAGAAACAAAATAGAAACAAACATATGGCAAAAGTATCACAAATAGCATCAGCAAAAAAGAAGCCAAAATTTCCTAGCAGATTACAGAGGAGATGTTTTAAATGCGGAAGAAGGCATGGTTTTATGAGGGCTTTTGGACTTTGCAGAATTTGTTTCAGAGAATTAGCAAATAAAGGAGAAATCCCAGGAATCAAGAAATCATCATGGTAATTACGCTCGGCAGATAAACTTTTTCTGCGGCTCCCGCCCTCTCAAGGAAGCATGGGGGACCCGTCGCCTCGAAAAACTTCATCCGCCTCGCTTCATAATAACAAAACAAAAAATATGACAGACCCAATTACAGACTTATTAAATCAAATAAAAAATGCCGAAGCGGTTGCAAAACCAGAGGTTTTGATTCCTTTGTCTAAAATTAAAAATGAAATAGCTAATATTTTATTTAAAGAAGGATTTATCGGAGAAGTAAAGAAAGCTACAAAAGGGAAAATTAAAAGTTTAAAAATTACTTTAAGATATAATAACGAAGTTCCTGCTCTGGAAGGATTCAAGAGAGTTTCAAAACCAGGACAAAGAATTTATGAAGGTTTTGCTGATTTAAGAAAAGTAAGAGGAGGATTTGGAATTTCAATTATTTCAACATCGAAAGGATTAATGACAAACAAAGAAGCAAGATACAAAAAATTAGGAGGAGAAGTAATTTGTAAAGTTTGGTAAAATAAAATAAATATACAAAATCATGTCACGCATAGGTAAAAAACCAATCGATATACCAGAGGGTGTAAAAGCAGAAATTTCTGAGAGAGAAATCAAGGTTTCTGGCCCTAAAGGAGTATTAACACAAGTATTACACCATGAAGTTAAAGTTGAAGTAAAAGACAACCAAATTTTAGTTGCTCCAAAGACAGAACTTTCCAAAAAAGGAAGAGGGTTATGGGGCTTATACAGAGCTTTAATTGCAAATATGGTTGAAGGCGTAAGCAAGGGCTTTGAGAAAAAATTGGAAATTGAAGGAGTTGGTTTTAAAGCTAACGTTGATGGAGATTTCATAGTTTTAAATGTTGGATTTACAAATCCTATTAGAATACAAAAAGTAGATGGAGTTAATTTCACAGTAGAAAAGAATGTAATTACAGTTTCAGGCCCAGACAAAGAAAGAGTTGGACACATCGCAGCTTTAATAAGAATTCAAAAGAAAGCAGAACCATATAAAGGAAAAGGAATTAAATATCAAGGAGAGAAAATTAGAAGAAAAGAAGGTAAAAAAGTCGTAGCATCTAAGTAAACATTGCTACATAATCATATAGCTTAAAATATTATGTCACTCAAAACAGAAAAAAGAATTAGAAGGCACAAAAAAATAAGAATGAATATGCAAGGTACAAAAGAAAGACCAAGACTTTTTGTATTCAGATCAAACCAACATATTTATGCTCAGATAGTTAACGACGAAAAGGCTGAAGTTTTAATGAGTGCCTCAGATAAAGATTTAAAAACTACAAAAGGTTTAAAGAAAGCTGACATAGCCAAACAAGTAGGAGTATTGATTGCAGAGAAGGCAAAAGAAAGCAAAATTGAAAAAGTTGTTTTCGATAGAGGTGGAAACCTTTTTCATGGTAGAGTAAAAGCAGTAGCAGATGGAGCAAGAGAAGGAGGATTACAATTTTAATTATAAGTTTTAACAAAATTATGGCAGAAGAAACAAAACAAAATTCAAATAACGGCTTCGTACCTATTCCGACAGGTCCTACAGGAGAGCAATCTGATTCACGTGGAGGAAATAATCCTTCATTTGGAAGAGGAGGACAAGGACAAAGAGGTAACAGTTTTGGGCAACAAAGAAAGCCTGGTTTTGGCAGAGCTGGAGCAGGTGGAAGAGATGTTGCTAAAGACGAATTTCAAACAAAGCTTTTAGACTTAGCTAGAGTTACTAGAGTTACAGGTGGAGGAAAAAGAATGAGCTTTAGAGCTGTTGTTGTGGCTGGAGACAAAAAAGGAAAAATTGGAATTGGTATAGATAAAGGAAAGGATGTTTCACAAGCTGTAGAAAAGGCTACCAGACGCGCAAAAAGGGACCTGGTTAACGTTATTATTGTAAATGGCACTATTCCTCACGAAGTTATGGCAAAATCTGGACCAGCAGTAATTTTATTGAAACCACAGAAAAAGGGAAGAGGATTAGTGGCTGGAGGAGCTGTTAGAACAATTTGTGAATTGTCAGGAATTAAAAACATTTCTTCGAAGATACTTTCAGGTTCAAAAAATAAATTAAACAATGCTAGAGCAACAATAGAAGCATTAAAGAAGCTGAAAAGCAAAATATAATATGCAACTTCACGAACTAAAAAGAAAACATAAAAATAAGGACAAAAAAAGAATTGGTAGAGGAGGAAAGAAAGGAACAACCTCCGGAAAAGGAGCAAAAGGACAGAAATCCAGAGCTGGTAGAAAAATGGTGCCAATCATAAGAGAATTGATTAAAAGATATCCTAAATTAAAAGGATACAGATCTTTTAGAGTAGAAGATACTACAGCAGTAGTGAATCTTGATGTTTTAGAAACTCATGTAAAAGATGGAGAAATAATCAATCCTGAGAATTTAGTTAAAAAAGGACTTATCAACAAAGTTAAAGGAAAAACTCCAGAAGTGAAAATTTTAGGAACTGGTAAAATAACAAAGAAAATAGTTGTTGAAAAGTGTAAAATGTCAAAGTCCGCAAAAGAAGCAATTGAAAAAGCTGGAGGTTCAATTAAATAAATTTTTTCGCTCGGCAACAGATTTTTTTCGCTCGGCAATAAAATCGCTCGGCAACAAACTTTTTTCCGATGCAGGTTACCCCCTTTGCCTTTCCAGGCAAGTGGACCTGGGTCTTCAAAAAGTTTATTGCTTCGCTTCATTTTTGCCTCGCTACAAGTTTGTTGCCTCGCTTCAAATTTAAAACTATGTGGTACGAAAAAATATTATTTCTTTTTAAAAACAAAGATCTCAGAAAAAAATTTCTATTTGTTATTTTCTTATTTGTAGTATTCAGATTTGCTGCAAATATACCAATACCAGGAATTGGTGTTGAAAATTTACGAAAATTCTTCGACCAAAATCAAGTTTTTGGTCTTTTAAACTTGTTTACAGGAGGAGCTTTAAGCAACTTCTCTATTGTCCTATTAGGCCTTGGGCCCTATATTACAGCTACAATTATCTTCCAACTTTTAACAATGATTTTTCCTGCTTTGGAAAAACTTTATAAAGAAGAAGGAGAAGCTGGCAGACAAAAATTCAACCAATACGCAAGATTATTTACAATTCCATTGGCAGCACTCGAAGGTTATGGGATGTTAGTAGTTTTTGCAAAACAGGGAATTATTACTGGGCTTTCTTTGCCAATTATGATTTCTGCTATTTTAACAATTACAGCCGGTGCAATGTTTTTAATGTGGATTGGAGAAATTATCTCTGAACAAGGAATGGGAAATGGTATTTCTTTGTTAATTTTTGCAGGTATAGTAGCGGGAATGCCAACGAGTATTTTTCAAACATTTTCAACATATAACCCAGCACAAATACCTTCATATATAGCGTTTTTTGTACTCGCAATCGTCATTGTTGCCGGAGTGGTATTAATTACAGAAGCAAGAAGAAATATTCAGGTTTCATATGCAAAAAGAGTTAGGGGTGCTAAAATGTATGGAGGAACAACAACTTACTTACCTTTAAGCGTTAACCCAGCAGGAGTTATACCAATTATCTTTGCCATGTCTATACTTTTATTTCCAGGTATGATTGCAAGTTATTTTGGAACTTATGCGGGAATAGTTGGAACTGTAGCTACAAATATGGGGTTATTCTTTAGCAATGCCTGGGTCCATGGAGCAATGTACTTTATCTTGGTTGTCATATTTACATATTTTTACACAGCAGTAACATTTGATCCAAAAACAATTTCTGAAAACTTACAAAAAATGGGCGGTTTTCTTCCAGGTGTAAGACCAGGAAAATCAACTGCAGATTTTATTAAGCATATTTTAAACAGAGTATTATTTACAGGAGCAATGTTTCTGGGATTAATTGCAGTTTTACCATCAATTGTTGCAGGAGTAACTGGAGTTACAGGGTTTGCATTTTTGGTTGGAGGCACCTCGCTTCTAATCGTGGTATCTGTAGTATTAGACACATTAAGACAAATCAATTCGCAATTGCAAATGCGCGAATACGAAACTTTTTAATTCTTCGCCTGACATAAATTTGCGCTCGGTAATAAACTTTTCTTCGCTCGGCAAGCAAATTTTTACTCGTGGGACATCCTCTCTACGGGGAGCCAACGTCCCATTCTAAAAACTTACTTGCCTCGCTATAAGTTTACCGCCTCGCTACGAATTATTGCCCGGCTTTATATTTTATATTATGTCAAAACAAGTTGTAATTTTATTTGGTCAACCAGGGGCTGGAAAAGGCACTCAAGCAGAAATATTGTCTGGGAAAACTGGGCATTATCACTTTGAAACCAGTAAACTTATAGAAGCTTGTTTTAAAAATGAAAGTCCAGAAAAGGTATTTGAAATAGATGGTCAGACTTTTAAAGTGGCTGATGAAAAAATAAGATGGGAATCCGGGCTTTTAAATAGTCCACCCTTTGTTGTTGGTTTAATAGTTGAAAAAGTTAAAGAACTAGCAGGTGAAGAAAAATCTATAATTTTCTCTGGCTCTCCAAGAACCGTTTACGAAGCAGAAAAAGAGCTTCCATTATTAGAAGAACTTTATGGTTTAGAAAATGTAAAGTTCGTAATGCTTGAAATTACCCCAGAGGTAACAATACAAAGAAATTCTCATAGAAGAATTTGCGAGTTAATTAGGCACTCAATTTTATTTAGCACAGAAACAGAAAGCTTAACTGTTTGTCCGTTAGATGGATCTGCTTTAGTAAAAAGAAAAGGACTAGACGACGTAGAAGTAATTAAGAAAAGACTAGAGGTTTTTAAAAGTGAAACATATCCTGTCATTGAAATTATTGAAAAACATGGGTTAAAATTAAATAAAATTAATGGCGAGCAGACAGTGTCAGATGTTCATAACGATATTTTAAAGGCTATCTCTTAATAAATGATAACTATTAAAACACCAGAAGAAATTCAAATTATAAGAGAGGGCGGAAGAATTTTATCCGCCACTCTTAAAAGTTTGGAAAAAATGGTAAAACCAGGAATTACTACGATAGAACTAGATAGAGCCGCCGAGGCTCTTATTTTAGTTGCCGGCGGGAAGCCAGCTTTTAAGGGCTATGAAGGATTTCCTTATTCTTTGTGCACTTCAGTAAATGAAAACATTGTTCATGGATACCCATCAAATTATGCGTTAAAAGATGGTGACATTGTTAAATTAGATTTAGGAGTGTTATATAAAGGTTTTAATACAGATTCAGCCATTACAGTTGCAGTTGGAGATGTTTCTTATGAAGCAAAAAGGTTAATTAATGTAACAAAAAAATCTTTAAGATTAGGAATTAAAAAGGCAAAAATTGGTAATACTATTGGAGATATAGGAAACACTATTCAGCGTTGTATTGAAGACCAAGGTTTTGGAGTTGTGCGAGATTTGTGTGGCCATGGAATTGGAAAAACAGTTCACGAAGATCCTAAAATTCCAAATTATGGCAAAAGGCAAAGTGGTGCGCCATTAGTTGAAGGAATGGTAATTTGCATTGAGCCAATGGTAACAATGGGGGACTATAACATAAAAAATTCAAAAGACGGTTATGGTTATGCTACAGTAGATAACTCTTTATCTGCACACTTTGAGCATACAATTGCCATTACAAGAAGTGGCCCAAAAATATTGACAGAACTTTAAAAAATCCGTTGGTTGTCAACGGTTTTTTATTGCATTTTTATTTTAAAAAAGGCAAAATAGAGTTAATAAATTAAAAATTTAATAGACATGAAAAATTTAATTGTGGGGAATTGGAAAATGAATCCAAATTCTCAGAAGGAAGCTAAAGAAATTTTCGACGCAATAAGAGAGGGGGTTAAAGAATTAAAATTAGCGGATTCAATAGAAGTGGTAATTTGTCCGCCAGCTGTTTGTTTATATGCCTCGGCATTTGGTGAAGGGGTAGTCGCCATGGGGGCGCAAAATGTTTATTTTGAAAACAAAGGGGCCTTTACAGGAGAAATATCAGCAGAAATGGTAAAAGATTTAGGTGCAGAATATGTAATAGTGGGGCACTCTGAAAGGAGAAAATATTTTGGTGAAACCGACGAAGATGTAAATAAGAAAATTAGAAAAGCTCTTGAAACTGGCCTAAAAGTAATTTTTTGTATTGGCGAGACTCAAGAAGAGCACGATGAGGGTAAAAAAAATGAAATTTTGGAAAGCCAAATAAAAATTGGTTTGGAGGGAGTGGGGGATTTAGCCAATTTAAACATTGCCTACGAGCCAGTTTGGGCTATTGGAACAGGAAATAATTGTGGGGTTGAAGAATGCAAAGAGTCTATTAGCTTTATAAAAACGTTAATTCCTGTCGGTACTAGGGTTTTATATGGCGGAAGTGTTAAAAGTGAAAATTCTGGCGCATATATTAAAGAAGCAGGGGCAAATGGCTTATTAGTTGGTGGAGCCTCTCTAAACGCCGAAGAATTCGTAAAAATAGTTAAATCTGCAGAATAAAATTGCTGGGTAATAAACTTTTATTTTTGCTCGCCAAATCAAATTTTTGCTCGTCGGGGGAATGTCCCTAAGGCGATTGCCCCTCCTCCAAAAATTTATTTGGCTCGCTTAAGCCGTCGAAAGGCGGTTTTTTTGTATATAGTAATTGACAAAGTAGTAGTTTTTTGTTATATTGCAAACATAGTTCATTGATATGTTTTGTAGTTATAGCCAAAAGGTGCCGATTTATTCAGCAGTTTCTGGCTATGACTACGAAGATGGTTAGTCAGGCAAAACCAATACAACGTATGAACACTCCAACACTCAGCACCGTCGAAGCCATTCGTGGCCTTAAGAAGACGTTCGTCAAGGTCGTGCCCCTCTATAACAGACAATGCTATATGGTAACCGATCACAGCGGGAAAAAGCTGCTCGTCGATGAAGACGGCACTGAGCTTTCCGCCGATCATCAGCGCGATATTCGTAATTCGTGGATGCTCCACGATAACGGCGTTATCGTCAGCAATGCACTCGTCCTGCACTATTGCACTGAATCCGGCTACGTTCAGCTGCACTCCGGCAAAAAGGGCAGGTGGTAGTAAATCCCTCGCCAGCATCACTATAATACCAATAACAATTAACCATCAACAAAAACCCAAGGGGCTCACGCGAGTGAGCCCCTCTTTTATTGCAATTTTTTCTTATTGCGTGAATAAAATTTTTGATGTAAAATATAATATAATAATATAAAATGCAATCCTCAGAATTACGACAAAAATATTTACGATTTTTCCAAAGTAAGGGGCACAAAATAATTCCTAGTGCTTCTTTAATTCCAGAAAACGATCCAACTGTTTTATTTACAACTGCGGGTATGCACCCGTTAGTGCCTTATTTATTGGGCGAAAAACATCCTGAAGGCACAAGGCTAACTAGTGCACAAAAATGCATAAGAACTGGAGATATAGATGATGTTGGCGACGATACTCATAATACTTTTTTTGAAATGCTTGGAAACTGGTCTTTAGGTGACTACTGGAAGGATGAAGCTATAAAAATGTCTTTTGATTTTTTAACACAAGAACTTAAAATACCGCTAGACAGGTTTGCCGTTTCTTGTTTCGCCGGAGATGAAAATGCTGAGAAAGATGAAGAATCAGCAAAAATTTGGGAAAGCCTAGGCATAAAAAAAGAACGTATTGCATTTTTGCCAAAAGAAGACAATTGGTGGGGCCCAGCTGGCGAAACCGGACCGTGTGGCCCAGACACAGAAATGTTTTATTGGAAACTAAATAATGAGCCAGCGCCGGAAGTATTTGATGCTAGCAATAAAAACTGGGTAGAAATTTGGAATGATGTTTTTATGCAATACGTAAAAGATGCTAATGGGAATTATAATGTAGCCACTCAAAAAAATGTTGATACTGGAATGGGCCTAGAAAGAACATTAGCTGTTTTAAATGGTAAAGAAAATTCCTATGATACTGATTTATTTGCTGATTTAATTAAAAAAGTTGAAGAATTATCCGGAAATAAATATGAAAGCGATTTAAAGTCTTTTAGAATTATTGTTGACCACATAAAAGTTGCAACCTTTATAATTGGTGACCACCGGGGAGTAACTCCAAGCAATCTTGGGCAAGGTTATATTGTGCGACGTTTAATAAGGCGGGCAATTCGATTTGGTAGAAAAATAGGAATTAAAAGGGAAAATTGGTTGAAGGATCTAGCTGAAATTGTTGCCATACAATATGAAGATGTTTATCCTGGAATAAAAGACAATTTAGATTTTATTTCTGCTGAATTAACAAAAGAATCGGAAAAATTTGAAAAAACTCTAGAAAATGGCTTAACACATTTTGAGAAACTCTCTGAAATAACCGGAAAAGACGCTTTTAATTTATATCAAACATATGGTTTTCCAATTGAAATTACTCAGGAATTGGCAAAAGAAAAAGGCATAGAAGTTGATTTGCAAGAATTTGAAAAGGAATTAGAAAAACATCAAGATCTTTCACGAACTGCTTCCGCGGGAATGTTTAAAGGAGGATTGGCTGATTCAAGCCTAGAAACTACAAAATTACATACAGCAGCACACTTAATGTTAGCTGGTTTAAGAAAATTTTTAGGCGAAGAAGTTTCGCAAAAGGGAAGTAATATCACAGCTGAAAGGTTAAGGTTTGATTTTACATACCCAGAAAAAATGAACAGTGCACAACTCAATGATGTAGAAAATTTTGTAAATGATATAATAAAAAAAGACCTTCCAGTTGTATGCGAAGAAATGCCAATTGGAAAAGCGAGAGAATTAAATGCTACTGGTGTTTTTGGCTCTAAATACGGAGACAAGGTTAAGGTTTACACTGTTGGAAATGATAAAGAAATAGCTAGTAGAGAAATTTGCGGTGGGCCACACGTAGAACATACAGGAATATTAGGGAAATTTAAAATACAAAAAGAAGAATCTTCTTCCAGTGGGGTGAGAAGAATTAAAGCAATATTAGAATAGTTTTGTTTGAAAATAATTCGCTCGGGATTCTGCACGAGAAGCACAGCGTCGTATAAAATTGTATTTTAAATCTAAACAATTTTATCCGCGCTTCTCACTCGGTACCCACAACGGGGCACCTGCGTGAAGGCGTTCTCTTAGCAGAAATCCCTCGCAAAAAAATAATTATGGCAAAAAAAATTTACGATATTAAGCCTCCAAAAACAGCGCAAAAAGCAGTGCCTGTTGTTATTCATAAAAAACCTAGAGTTGTGCGGAAACCAAAACCGGAGGTAAAAACAAAATCACCGGTCGTTGAAACAACAGTAAAAACTGCTGTTAATTCCTCAATTTATACAACAGATTCAAAGCCTACAATTGTAAATAATTACGCAGAAACAAAATCTTATAAGAAGCATATTTATATTGGAGCTACTCTTATTGTATTAGTACTTGGTGTGTATTTATTTTTTAAACTACCTAAAGCAGATATTACTATATGGCCAAAATTGGATGTATTAAGTTATCAGCAAACAGTAACCGCAGACAAAACAGAAACCATTATAGATGCAACTAAAGCTATTATTCCAGCACAATATTTTGAGGTAGAAAAAACAATTGCTCAGGATTTTCTAGCAACTGGGAATGCATCTAATGAAGGACAGGCTACAGGGAAAATTACGATATACAATAAATATGACCCTCCAATGCCATTTACATTTAAGGCAGGAACACACTTTATGTCTGATTCTGGAAAATTGTTTATTGCACCATTAAAAATTAATATTCCCGCTGCAAAAAAATCCGGAAGTAAAATTACGCCAGGAACAGTGGTGGTAGACATTCAGGCAGTGGAAGGTGGTACAGATTATAATATAGCTCCTTCTAATTTTTCAATTCCAGGGTTAAAGGGTACAGCATATTATTATAGCGTTTCGGCTGCTTCAACCGCCGATATGACTGGTGGCTATGCTGGTAAAGTTAAAAAAGTTACAGAAGATGATATTCAAGAGGCCAAAAATGTTTTATCAGAAAAAGCTACTACAGATGCTACAACAGAATTAAGGGGAAAGATTTCCGCAGAATATGTTTTGCTAGACAATGCAGTCTTGTCGAATGTAGCCGATGCTTCAACACAAACAAAAGCCGGAGCAGTTGCTGATAAATTTAATTATAGTGTTACAGTTAAGGCCAGTGCATTGGCATTCAAAAAAGCCGATGTTGAAAAATTTGTAAAAGACTATATTCTTACTCAGGTACCAGAAAACAAAAAATTATTAGATGGTAGCACAAGAATAGATTATTCTTCTAACGTAATCGATATTTCCGGAGGAAAGGCAACTTTAAATTTAAGTTTTTCGTCGAGCATTTATCAAAGCGTCGATAATAATGCATTGGGATTAACTTTAATTGGTAAAAATGCGGATCAGGCAAAACAGGCTATAAATAATAGTCTAGGAGATCAGGTGTCGAAGGTTCAAATAAAGTTTTGGCCATTTTGGGTGGGAGCAGTCCCAAACAGTCAAAAAGCAATTAATATAGATCTGAAATTTCAGTAATATTACTTATTAAAATAGGCCACGAATTAGCCACCAGCTTTGCTTGTCAAAGGAAAGCTGGTGTTAAGGTATTTGAAGTATTGACTAATAGAAATATATTTGTTAAGATTACAAAGTAAAAAAGAATGACAGAAAATCAAGAAAATATTCCCGACGGAACTCCCGTTGAGGAGTCACAACAAAATCGCGGAAATCAGGTTATTAAGACAGATGGCAGGGTTATTGAAGCTTTACCAAATGCTTTTTTTAAGGTAGTATTGAATGACGGGAAGGAGATTATGGGATTTCTCTCTGGAAAGATGAGAATGAACAGAATCACTATCTTGCCAGGAGATAAAGTATCTATAGAAATGAGTCCGTATGATTTACAAAAGGGCAGAATAGTTTATAGACTTAAGTAAAATATTATAATTCAATTTAAAACCTTTAGGGGTTTTAAGTTTTTTTTAAAAAAAATGAAAGTAAGACCATCAATTAAAAAAATTTGTAACGATTGCAAAATTGTCAGGAGAGAGGGGAGACTTTATGTTATATGCAAAAAGAATCCTAAACACAAACAAAGACAAGGTTAATCTTAATTAATAAACAAACATGCCAAGAATAGCTGGGGTAAACATCCCTGAAAACAAAAGAATAGTAATCTCTTTAACTTATATTTATGGAATAGGAGATGCTTTGAGTAAAGAAGTTTTAGAAGCTTTAAAAATTGATGAAAGTAAAAAAGCATCAGATTTAACACCTAAAGAAGTTAACGACTTAAAAGAGTTAATTGAGAAGAACCACAAAATTGAAGGAGATTTGAGAAGACAAATCATGATTAACGTTAAGAGACTTAAAGATATTGGAGCTTGGAGAGGAATGAGACATTCAAGAGGATTGCCAGTAAGAGGACAAAGAACAAAAACAAACAATAGAACAGTAAGAGGAAATGTTAGAAAGACAATGGGATCGGGTAGAAAACCAGCCGCAGCGCCAGGTTAAAAATAATTCATAAGTTATAAACTCAAAATTCTAAATTATATAAAATGGGAAAAAAACATATAGTCGAGACAAATCAAGAAGAAGCAATTAAAGAGCAAGAAAAGATTGATAAAGCAGTTAATAAAGAAGCAAACAAGACTTCTACAAAAACTGCAGCCGGAGCTCAAGGAGGAAGAATTTTTATTACTTCTACTTACAATAACACAATATTAACTCTTACAAATTCAAGAGGGCAAGTTTTGGCTTGGAAGTCAGCTGGTTCAGTAGGGTTTAAAGGAGCTAAGAAGTCAACTTCATTTGCTGCTTCAAGAGTAGCAGAAACTATTGCAACAATTTGTAAAAAAATTGGAGTTATAGATAAAATAGAAGTTTCAATTAAAGGTATTGGAGCAGGAAGAGAATCTGCTGTAAGAACCTTAATTACACAAGGCTTGAATGTTGTTTCAATAAAAGATGTAACGCCAATTCCTCATAATGGATGCAGGCAAAAGAAAGTTAGAAGAGTTTAATTTATAACAAACATGCAATACGATCAATGTAAAACTTGTAGACGATTAGGACAAAAGCTCTTTTTGAAGGGTGATCGTTGTTTTTCAGAAAAATGTGCTATAACCAGAAGAGCATATGCTCCAGGACCTCAAAAAAAGAGAAAAGGAGGCACACCATCTGAATATAAAAAATCATTAACAGAAAAGCAGACCTTAAAAAAATGGTATGGTCTTTCTGAAAGACAATTTAAGAGATATGTTCAAGAGTCATTGGAAAGAATGGATAAAGTTGACGACGTATCTGCAGAACTTATTAGCAAACTAGAAAAAAGGTTAGATAACGTGATCTTCAGATTGGGTTTTGCTAAAACAAGAGCAGGAGCAAGACAGCTTGTTTCACACAGTTATTTTTTAATAAATGGTAAACCAGTTAACATTGCCTCATATCAAGTTAAAAAAGAAGATATAATTGCTATAAAAGAACATAAAAAAGGAAAAGGAGTATTTAAAGATTTAGCAAACGCGTTAAAAGGAAAAGAAATGCCAATGTGGTTATCTTTAGATAAAAATACATTAGAGGCTAAAACTATTGGAGAGCCAACTTTAGATGAAGTTAAGCCTCCAGCAGAAATTTCAACAATATTCGAATTCTATTCAAGATAAAAAAAATAATTTTAATTTGCCAGGGGGATAGCATTTCGACCAAGCGTCTCAATGCTGATATCTGGAATTAAAAAATAGTAAAATATGATATCTCTTCCATTGCCACCAAAAGTAATCCAAAAGAAAAAGCATAATGCTGTTTTTGAGGTAGAAGGATTATACCCAGGATATGGTGTTACCATTGGTAACGCTTTAAGAAGAGTTTTATTGTCTTCATTACAAGGAGCAGCTGTAACAGAAGTGAAAATTAAAGGCGTTCCTCATGAATTTTCAACAATTCCCGGTGTTTTAGAAGACACTATAATGATACTTTTGAATATCAAGAATTTAAGATTCAAAATTTTTGAAGGAGAATCGCAAACAGTTGAATTAAAAGTTAAAGGAGATAATGCAGTAACAGGAGCAGATTTTAAATGCCCTTCACAAATTAAATTAGTTAACCCAGAATTACATATTGCTACGATTACAGACAAGAAAACAGAATTAGATATTGAAATAAAAATTGAAAAAGGAGTTGGATATGTGCCAAAAGATCAATTAAAAGTAAAAAAGTCAGAAATTGGTTCAATTTTAGTTGATGCAATATTCACACCAATTAGAAATGTAAGCTTTCAAGTAGAAAACATGCGTGTTGGTGACCGAACAGACTTCGACAAATTGTCCTTAGACATTGAAACAGACGGAACAATAACTCCAGAAGAATCATTTTTTGAAGCTTGTGATATTTTAATAAAACATTTTAATGTTATTTTCGAAGGAAATGCCGAAGGAGAAAAGAAAACATCAAAGAAATCAACAGCAGAAGAAGATGAAACAGAGGAAGATGACGGAGAAGTTGATGTAAATAAATTGATTGTTGAAGATTTAAAGCTAACAGGTAGAACACTTAATGCTTTAGTAAACAATGGCATCAAAACAGTTGGTGGAATTGTTAAAAAATCAGAGAAGAGTTTGGCTGAGTTAGAAGGAATGGGAGACAAAGCAATGTCTGAAATAAAGAGAAAAATAAAAAAATTAGGTTTAGAGTTTAAGGGCGAATAAAAAATAGAAATAGAACAATGAATAAGAAAAATAAAGGTAGAAAATTTTCAAGAAAAATTGGCCCAAGAAAAGCACTATTAAGAGTGTTGGTTAATAACTTTTTATTACACGAAAAGATAAAAACTACAGAAGCCAAGGCAAAGGAATTAAGATCTATTGCTGAAAAAATGATTACAAGAGCTAAGAATGTAAATTTGGCTAACAGGAGATTATTGGCAAGAGACTTAACTCCTACATTAACTAAAAAAATCATCGACGATTTAGCTCCTAGATATAAAGAAAGACAAGGAGGTTATACAAGAATAATAAAACTTGGGCCTCGTCATTCAGATGGAGCAAAGATGACAATAATTGAATTAGTAAAATAGCCGGAATTTTTTATAAAAATATAGAACTATGGAAATTATAACAAGAAAAGTAATATCAATAGACGCAGAAAATAAATCTTTAGGAAGATTGGCTGTTGAAGTAGCTGTAGCACTTCGTGGAAAAAATAAACCAAGTTTCGTTCCTTATAAAGATGTAGGGGATACAGTTTTGGTTAAAAATATTGAAAAAATGAAGTTTACAGGAAACAAATTAGAAAACAAAAATTATTTTCATTTTACTGGATATTTAGGAAATTTGAAAAAAGCTACATTGAAAGAATTTTTAAACAAAAAAGGACCAAAAGAGGTTTTAAGAAAAGCTGTAATGGGCATGCTAACTAAAAATAAATTAAGAGCACTACAAATTAAAAGATTAAGGTTCGAAAAATAAAAATTGTTATGGCAGAGAAAACAACTACTAAAAAAGCAGCAACAAAAAAACCTGAAGAGAAAAAACTTATCTCTTTTGTGGAGGTTGATGAAAAAAAAGAGGAAATAAAAAATCCTATTATTGAGTCAGCGCAAAAATTAGCATCAGCTAATGCGGACATGGATGATTCAGGAGATGAAATGGGGGACTTTGATATTTCCGAAGAAATTGCAAAATCTATTAAAGATTCAGCTGGAAAACCTGACAGATATTATGAAGCAATTGGAAGAAGAAAAACAGCAGTTGCAAGAATTCGTCTATATACCAAAGGAGATAAGGAATTTATTGTAAACGACCAAGATTACACTAAATATTTTCAAACAGTTGAAGACAGAGAGTCTGCAGTAGCTTCAATGAAAAAAATGAAATGCTTGGATAAGTTTAGAATTACAGTTGTTGTTAAAGGAGGAGGCCACAGAGCTCAATCTGAAGCAATCAGACATGGAACTGCAAGAGTATTAGTAGACTTTAATGCAAACTTTAGAAAGAGATTAAGAAAAGCAGGATTTTTAACAAGAGATCCAAGAATGAGAGAAAGAAAGAAATTCGGTTTGAGAAGAGCAAGAAGAGCACCACAGTGGGCAAAACGTTAATTTCAAAAAGCCACCCTTCCTGGGTGGTTTTTCTTTTGCCTGACTTTAATGGTGGACGACCGTCGATTATTACAGTTTTCTAGGTTTACTTTATTCAAAATGTGTTGTAGTGTTTATTTAGTACTTTGTCAGATGCAAAGCCAATACCAAAAAAGATTATGAGCACGATGAAAATACCCGCAGGAGTGCATACGGCGATTATAACACCGTTTGATGACGCAACTTATGAGATTGATTGGGACAGTTTAGGAGAACTAATTGAATTTCAAATTTCTCAAGGAGTTTCAGGAATAGTTCCTGCCGGAACAACCGGAGAGTCTGCCACTTTGTCTGAACACGCCCATCGGCAAATAATTGCCAGGGCACTATTATTTCAAGATAGAACATTTGTTTTATCTGGTTGTGGATCCAATTCAACTAGAGAGGCAATGAGCTATGTTGAGTATGTTTCGGAGCGTGGTGGAAATGCTGCCTTGTTGGTTGACCCATATTACAACGGCCCTTCATCGTTGGAAATTCGGAAAGAATACTATGAGCCAATTGCAAAAGCTTTTCCGGAACTTACAATTATCCCTTACATTATTCCTGGCCGAACCGGGTGTCAGTTGTTGCCGCTGGATATAGCGGAATTAGCAACTGATTATCCAAACATTTCTGCAGTTAAGGAGGCAACTGGAAATATTGATAACATGAAGCAAATCAGACTTCTTACGCCACGGGGATTTAAAATTTTTTCTGGTGATGATGATAAAACTCACGAAATGATGATTCGTATGGAAATTTCAGCTTCGGGAGTGATTTCTGTAGTCTCTAATATAGCACCGGCTACTGTGCGGGAGATGTGTAATGCGTTACTAAAGGGAGATTATATAAAAGCCGGGACTCTCAGAGATAAATTGAAACCATTGTTTGATATAGTCACAGTGACAGCTGAAAGAGCAAGTGTGGCAATTTCTGTATCTGATAAGTTTCGCAATCCTTTGCCCATTAAAACTGCCATGAATTTGCTTGGCATGCCAGCAGGCCCTTGCAGGCAACCTTTGGGAAAAATGACAGTAAATGGCATTGAGAAAGTTCGAAAATCACTTCTCAAAGTTTGGCGGGAAAGTCCGGAAATATTAATTCCAATTGAGGAATTTTTTGGTGTTGATATAGAGCATAATCTAAACGACAATAGCCTTTGGGCAAGTCTTTGCTATTGAGCTTCATTCTTCGTTTGCCCCTTGCGTTTACGCTTGGGGCTTTTATATTGCGCAGGGGCCTTAATATTGACAATTAGTTATTATAATGGTATAATTAATATATAGTTGTTCGTTGAAAATGTGCATTTTTTCACTTTTGATTGGTTTTGGCATAAAGCAGTTTGTAATAATAAAGACTTTTTTATGCCCAAACCAATCCATGACGGACTGCGAGTAAGCGACGAATCCAACAAATAGAAAAACAAAAAAGTGAAAAACAAAAAGAATCGGAATGATAGCAACGCCATACACACCAAATACTTCGGCATAGCAAAATCGGCACTGACCGTGACAATAGTCATTGAATCATTGTCATTGATTGCTTGCCTAGTATATGTATTAGGACTTGGCGTTGTATTTACGGGGCTTCTGGTAGCCATTGCTGGTTTTATCCCCGCCGCAGGAATCTTTGCCTGGGCTGACAGCAAGTGCACCGTAGAACGGTTTAAGATGTGCGACACCAAAGCTGCGGCAAACAGAGAGAAATTCCAATTATTCAACACATTGGTTGAGTTGGCCGAGCTGAACAGTCCTACAGCTGGAATCAGCGTCTACTTCGGGGGCGGAGTCATTAAGTACACACCGGAATTATCAACAATTCCTAACTACCATGTTGGGAAAACGATAATTATCCCCGACGACGGTACACCTCCGGTGGAAATCAATCGGGATAACATCCAGTATGTTCCACAGCGTGTTGTTGAAGCCGTTATGGTGGCCCTTATCAAGCAGAGGGGCGACCGTGCGCTGGCCGACAAAGCCGCCGTGGACATTTTGAAAGCCCTATAGCCCCAACGATTATGAACGCGACCGTCTTGAATGGGGTGATTCTTTCTCCCGGAATTGTTGAGGCATGGAACGAGTCAGTCTTTACTGCAGTCCGCATGTTTGCTAATTCTGGCGTGAAAGTTAAGCCTGAAGAGATTGGTGTAGAGTACGCTGAATACAACCCAAGAGATGGAAACTTAAGGATTGTAGGCAACGTTGGTAAAATGCACTTATCGCTAGCTATCCCCCTGGGTTTTTGGACCTGGGCCAATTAATATATAGTTGCAGAACTACTTTAAAATCTGTAAATCCAGTTTCGTAAACTGGCGTACTAGCAACCGCGTTAAGGTTGCTTTTTATTGTTTGACTTTTACAAAAAATTAGTTAATATAAGCCCAGCACCTAATATTTTTATAATGATTATTTGAGGTAAAAAACAGAAAAACAGTTATGAAAGAAGAAAAGAAATACGCCCAAGACGGCGTTGATGTTGACGAAGGAGATCGTTTTAGTAAGCATGCAGGTAATTTGTGCCGAGAAACCTATAAGAATTCGCCATATGTTGAGGTAATGGATTTTTCTCGTGGTCACTTTCGTGGGCCAAGAGGATTTAGATTAAAGGGATTGCCCAAAGATTGCTGGATGGATGCGTCTCCGGATGGAGATGGCACCAAGGTAGTCTTAATGGACGCTGCAGGTATGTATGAACAAGCCGCATATGGCTGGGTTGCAATGACCTGTGGCGATATCACTCGTTGGGGTGGTATACCGCTTCTTTTAGTCAATAATTTAGATGTTGAAAGTCTTGGGAAGAAAGGTGAATTACGCAATACGGCATTTTATCTTATGCTGAATAATCTTTACACAATTGCCAGAACGGAGGGTTTAGTACTATATAAGGGAGAAACAGCAGAGCTTCCAGGATGTGTAACCTCTCCAAATGCAGATGCACTTATAAAATATCTTTGGGCGGGGGTCGCTATTGGGGCGTATAATCCAAAGACTGTAATTACCGGCGACAACATCGAAGCGGGCATGTCTGTTATGGCTTTGCGTGAGCATGGCTTTAGAAATAATGGCATAAGTTCAGCGCGCAAAGCGATTGTGATGAGGTACGGCTCACTCTCTTGCTCAGAAGCAAAGGATGCCGTTAGAAATGCAGCATCACCAGCTATTCTTTACGACAAGTTTTTAGCAAATGCAAACGGTTGGTTTAACGATAATTTTGTTCCTTCTATACCCGTGCACCTTCTTGTGCATTTAACCGGTGGAGGTATTAAGTCGAAGTTTGCAGAAGATATTCTTTTTCCACGGGGGCTTTCGGCAGATTTAAATGACTTATGGGACCCTCCGCAAATTATGCGCGATTGTGCAGAATGGCGTGGAATGGGTGATGAAGAATGTTACGAAACGTGGAATGGTGGCCAAGGAGAGTTGGCGGTAATTGACCCCGTTAGCGAAGAAAGATTCATCCATTGGGCAAAACATTTTGGTATTGAGGCTAAGCGTGTTGGTGTAATTACCAAGTCTAATACCCCGTATGTCCAAGCGCGCTCCAAATTTACTGGAAGAACTATTGGCTGGAATGCTAAATAAATAATCATTTTAGAAGTTACATGCCCCTGCGTTCGCGTTGGGGCTCTTTGTTTGCACAAAGTTTTAAAAATGTTAGAATATTATTATGCTAAAAGAACTTATAGATCAATTTTACCTAGAAAATCAAAAAAATAGGGACCAGACTAAATTTTATATTACAGACGCAGGAAAATGTCCGCGTGCTGTTTTTTTTAAATTTAAAAATGCTCCAAGAGAACCAATAGACGCAAGGCTAATGCGCATTTTTGAACGCGGAGAAAACATTCACAGGTCTATTTTTAACATTTTATACCGGCTTAGAATGGGCGTTGTTACAGAAATTCCAATCCCTTCACAAGAAATAATTTCTGGCAGAGCAGACGCAATTTTATGCATTGGAAATGAAAACTATGTTTTAGATATCAAAAGCATAAACAGCATGGTTTTTAGAAAAATGACGGAGCCAAAGGAAGATAATGTTTACCAAATTCAGTTATATTTGCATTTTTTTAATATAAAAAAGGGAATTTTACTTTACATAGATAAAGACATGCAAGAAATGAAGGAATTTTTTGTAGATTATGACGAAGCTCTTTGCAAAGACCTTTTAGATAAATTTAATGTTTTAAAAGATCAAGTAGACGGCGATATTTTGCCGGCGCGCCTTAAAGACTACCCAAAAAACTGGCAATGTACTTATTGCGCCTATAAAGACGTTTGTAAAGCCGTTAACCCAGACAAAATGAGTTGGGAAGATTTTAAGAAAAAAATTGAACAAGAAGTTTAATTTTACTTGGAAATATATTTTAGTCGGCACCGGTGTCGCCCCGACCAGCGTCGGGACGCACCTTATTCTCACACCGCCATTCTGCTTCGCAGAAACCATGCTGGCGGTGCTCCGAAGATGCCTTTAAAATATATTTCCTCGTTCAAGCAACAAAAAAGCCCCCTTTTCGGGGGCTTTTTAAATTTATTGGTTAATCCGTTCTGAGGATATTAATATTTTATTATTTAAAATATAAAGTTTTCCTTCGGATTGGCTAAAAAATATTTGGGGATTTTCAAGGTTAATTTTTACGTCTGCAGACACAGTAATTGTTTGCGGTAAGGTTACATTATTTATGTGGCCACGGTAATCTATTTCAGAAATTAGAATTTTATTCCCAGAAGTAAAAATAATATTGCTATTATCTAGCCAAACACAGCCGGTAATTTTTTCATTAGACTTATATAAGGATGCTCTTTTAATAGCCGGATTTTCAACAGTCGGAATTGGTGAAATAAAGATGTTATTGTCATTAAAATATACAATATTAGAGCCTTCGTCGGCTTGGGCGATTCGTGCGTCTTTTACTGGCGAGTAAAAGTCATCTAATTTGCTAGTTTTTTCATTCAAAAACATCAAATTTCCATTATTTATTAAGAATATATTTTTATTATCGTT
>Ga0247841_10003755_pt1 | contig 27376 bp, 32 predicted proteins | sample LaCruzMarch2015__2_FD_192410 | JGI IMG/M metagenome (GOLD analysis project Ga0247841, IMG submission 192410) | Freshwater microbial communities from meromictic Lake La Cruz, Castile-La Mancha, Spain - LaCruzMarch2015_18m | ecosystem: Environmental > Aquatic > Freshwater > Lake | place: Spain... | reverse complement strand
CAGAAGGATATGTTGTCGATGTTTATGATTGTCCTTCATCATCTTCATGTCCAAAAGGAGCCAGTTGTATGTGTCATCCGCCTTATATTGTTATATCGGAAAATAAACTATTCATTCCATCAGATTATTATAAAATAGTTTTAAATATTCATAACCGTAGTAGCGTTTTTCACAATCCACATCAGTTTATATTAGGGAAAAAATATAAATTTTCGATTCTTGTGTCCGATAATGGATCCGCTGAAATAGTCGGCTACGATTTATTAAGTATAGGAAAATTCCATTTTTAATCAGCCCAATTGTTTATTATCTAAACCAATTAGTATATTATTTAATTAAATGAAAAATAGAAATCCTTTGGTTGTTTTTTTATTCAGCATTTTAACTTGCGGTCTTTATTCTTGGTATTGGTTGGTTAAAACCAAAAATGAAATGAATAAAATGGGTGAAAAAATTCCTACAGCTTGGATTTGGTTAGTTCCTCTTGTCGGTACTTTTTGGTGGAATTGGAAATATTCCGAAGGAGTAGACCATATAACTAAAAAAGAAATACCCACAATTTTGGCCATTTTAGCCTTATTATTTCTAGGCCCAATTGGACAAGCAATAATTCAAGAAGCATTCAATCGAGCTGTTCCAATCGTAACAATCCCCGCTCCTCTCACCGACTAATTTTGCTATCATTATTTAGTGAATAAAATTCAAACTAAAATTTATCTCGCCATTTTTATTGTTTTATTTTTTGGCCTTTTTATTGCTATTTTTGGCCTTATTTTTTTTCATCCCCAAAACAATCAAGCTATCTATAATTCTCCCGAAATTATTCCAACTATTTCTATTTCTTCTACTATTCAAATTAGTTGGCTTGAAGCTGTTGATTTAATTCAAAGTTGTCAAGTTAGATCAGTTTTTCAAAAACGTAATAAAACCGTCACCCTGACTGATAAAAACAATCAAGTTTTTGAAACCGTTGAACCAAACATTAATGATGTTTTTAAACAAACCAACCGTCTCCGTTCCGATTGCAACGACATCATCACTACCATCACTGAATAAAAACCTTTCAGTTTCCATTCAGACAATGGTAAAATAATATAGATAACGATTTACCTGCCACTTTAAAGTTATAAGTTAAATAGGAGATCTAAATGAATATTCAGATCAAGGGTGTTAACTTAATTATTTCCCTAAAAATACGCAAAATGATCAACGACAAATTTGTCGCCAAACTTGATCAACTCGTTCCTCAATTTAATAATGAGCTTAAAACTGCTCGCCTTCACATTGAAAGAGACAGAAAATATAAAGATTACACTGCTCAATTTGACATGACTCTCCCTGGTCAAAAAAACGCTTTTTATGCTGAAACTAAACATCACAAATTAGAATCAGCCATAGTTGATTTGCGTGAAGCCATTGAAAGACAAATTAAAAAATACAAACATGCCGATTAATTCCGAACTTTATACTGAATAGGTTACGATACATTTGAGACTTTTTGGGATGATAATTTATGTCTGATTCTGGGTATCAAACAGTAGTACATTCTTTGTTTTGGCAAGCACCAGGATACAATCCTGCCATGAGTAAAATTTACAAAAGTATTCTGGCTTATTCGATTTCTGATGAAGCTAAATTTAGGATGGAAGTAATTAATCATTTTAATAAATTTGGTTTGGCTTCTACAGTTAACGCCTACAAACTAAACCGAAGTACCATTTATCGTTGGAAGAAACTTTTAAAAAAATCTCAGGGAAGATCATCAGAATTAATATCTAAATCCAGACGACCCAAAGGATTAAGACAGATGAAAACAGACATTAGGTTAATAGAGATGATTAGGGATTTAAGACAACTTCATTACCGAATAGGGAAAAGAAAGATTAAACCAATCTTAGATAAGTATGCTTTAAGTTTAGGGATTAACTCGATAGCGGTAGATACCATTGGTAAAGTAATCAAGAGAAACAATTTATTTTTTCAAAAACATGGTCGGGTTTACCATAATCCTAATTCCAAAAGATGTGGTTGTAAACTTAATTACAAATCTAAAGTAAAAAGATCACCCAAGATAATTGATTCAGGATATTTAGAGATAGATACTATACATTTGTTTATCGATGGAATTAAGATCTATGTCTATCATGCCATAGATGTACAAAACAAATTTGATTTTGCTTATGGCTACACCAGATTAAACAGTGGAAATACTGTTGATTTTCTTAACAAGATAAAGCAGGTTTATCCTATAGAATCAGGGATTAAAACCATTCAAACAGATAATGGCTTAGAATTTTTAGGTGACTTTGATAAAAGATTAAGAAAAAACAATATTCCTCATCTATTTATTTATCCTCGGTGTCCTAAAATTAATGGTTTTATTGAAAGGGCTAATCGAAGTCTTAAAGAAGAATTTATCAATCCAAATCTAGACTTACTTCTCATTAGCTTAGATGAATTTAATCGTCAATTAATTAAACATTTGATTTGGTACAATACAGAAAGACCACACCAATCATTAAACTTTATGTCACCAATTGATTATTTGTTAAAAAGGTACCCAGAGTCGCAAATGTATACAGCCCGTACAGGTAATTGATAATTGTAAAATTTGAGGTATGATGTGGTCATTGGGTATTATTTACTCGGTTTTTTAGCAAAAGTGCTAAAAAGGACTTTAAAAAAAAGAAAGGAAGTTTTGTATGGCTACGGTTACAATTGTATCATTTGGAGGTACTTTCCCAGAAATGCCACAGGAAATAACCGAAAAGATGTTGTTTTGGGATTTTTCTGTAGATGATGAGCTTGTAGAATCATTAGGGAAAACAAAAGACTCAATAATTTCTGCGGAAAAAAAACTATTAAGTTTGACAAAGAAACTTAATAGCTCTCTCCATTTTATTTTTTTAGTAATGGCTGACGAAGAAAATCAACTGTTGGAAATATTTTCCCCTTGTCTCTGGCACAGTATGTCTTTTAATGGTCAAGAAGTTTTCAATTATGGATTCGGAAGTCTTTCAAATTTTATTGACCATCTCGGTAAAAATGAAGACCAAGAAAATCTTGTTTCTTTTTTAGAAGAAGAAATCCGTGAAGCATTGCAAAAAATAGAAAAAGAAGATGACAGTGTTGGTAAAAACACGGAAAAATCCTTAAAATACGCTCAAGAAAAACTCGTTATTGACCAAAAATTAGTAGAAAAAAGGAGTGATGAAATAGAGGACCAAAAAGTCAAAAAAGAAAAACATTTAGAATTGAATAAGGGCATATTGCTTGTTCTTGATAAAAAGTTCTAATTGTTAGACAAACGGCCGCTGAATAATTTAATAGTTCTATGAACTATAAGTTTTTTCAGCGGTCTTTTTTTGGGGAAAATTTAGAGTTGGATTAGTTTAGCAGTGGATAAAATCTTGACGCTTTCAGGCTCGGCGGCAGTAAAAATGGTTTGGTAATCTTGGCACAAAGATACGACTATTTTTTGATGTTCTGGGTCAAGTTCAGAAAAAATATCATCTAAAAGTAAAACAGGCTTATCTTTATAAGTTTTTTCTAGGTAATTAATTTGAGCCAATCTGATGGCTAAAACAGCGAGTCGTTGCTGTCCCCGACTGCCCCAAAAAGCCAGATTTTTATCATCGGTAGAAAAAGTATTGTTATTAAAACTAAAATCATCGCGATGAGGACCAATTTGAGTACAACCACGATGAAGATCTAATTGATAAATTTTAGCTAACTTTTCTTCAGTTAAAATTGAGGGGTGATAATTTAGAAAAATTAATTCAATTTGAGGATCGGTATGATTTTGAAAAAAAGAATTAGCGGAATGTATAAAATTAGCCCGAAAATTATGAATAATAGCTGAATTTTTTATAAGAGTCTGATCCCAGTAAAAAAGTTCTGATTGATTGGATCGACCATCACGAATTTGGTCGAGAAGTTCATTTCGGTGTTTTAGGGCTTTATTGTATTGAGATAAGGCTTGAGCATAACGCCACTCGGTTTGAAGAAAAATTTCATCTAAAAAATCACGACGACGAGTAGGTGAACCATTAATTAAACGAATGTCTTCTGGGTGAAAAATGACAGTTTTAAAAATACCAATATATTTTTTTCGAGTTTTTTCAACTTTATCAATCAAAAATCTTCGAGAAACGGTGGCCGATCGTCCGGTTTGGTCTTTAATTAGTTTAATTTCGATTTCACTGGTTTCGTTTTGATCGTTGATTAATTTGACCCTAACTGAGGTAAAAAAATCATTCCAATTAATTAATTTTGATTGGGACGATGATCTGAAACTTTTGCCGGCAGCCAAAAGAAAAATGGCTTCTAGAATATTAGTTTTACCAGAACCATTTGGACCAAGAACAAGATTTAGTTTTGGATCAAATTCAACCAGTTTTTCAGAATATGAACGAAAATTTTGGAGAAGAAGTTTGGAAAGATACACTGGTATATTTTATCAAAATTTAGGCAGATTTTTTGATAATCAATTTTATTCTATGAAGATATTCTTTGATAGTGGAGTATTTTTTAAAATAAGCAAAATATAATAAGGCACCGTCTGGATATTTTTTAGATAATGTTTTGACTACCAATTTGGCAATATCTCTAGTTTTTATTTTTTTAATTTTTTGGGTAATTAAAATTTCTTCAACTTTTTGAGTGATTTCCTCAGCAATGGCGGCAGATTGACCTTGATCAGATCTTTTTCTATTTGCAAGAGCATTATAAATGCCAGAATAAAGTTTTAAATAGGAAAATTTAACATGACGATGATCGCGTTTTTCGACAATAATATAAGAAATATCAATTTTTTCACGAGCGGTGAAAACATTGCCGCATTTTAGGCATTTACGACGACGCCAAATTTGAGTATTTTTATTGGTAGGACGAGAATTACTAACTATTACCTGATCGCTTTGACAAAAAGGACAATACATAACTGTTTATAACATTAGATTTGTTTAATTGTTTATTTAACAGCAAATAATCTAGAAATTGTAGGAATTTCAGATTTAAAACAGATAAGAACATCATTCGTGTCTGGAAAAAACTCATTTAAATTATTTCTGGTAAAAGGTTCTGAAAAAACGATTTTGGGAGTTTCAATTGTTTTTGAAATAGCATCTAAAAAATTTTTTTCAAGAATATCGGTTTGAAAATCTGTTTCATAATCAGTTTTTGAAGCCAAATATATTCTAGGACGAAAAATATTTTCCTTCAAAAAAGAACCTTCTTTCCAATTAAAATCTATTCGGTAAGGAGAATTAATTTTACGAGTAAAAACATCATTTCGGAGACTGCAAAACATTGGTTTGTCATAGCAAATATTTCCTTCCTTATCTACATGACTATTAAATTGTGGGGAAGGAGAACTATCATTCATAACTTCGTTAAGAGTATTAATTTGTTTAATATTCTTAATGTCGATTGAATTAAACTGCTGGGATTGTTTTTTGATGTATTCCTTAATTTTTTGGGAAGGAAGTTCCATTTATTTTGTTAATTATTAAATAATTAATTTAAACAAAGATATCCATTTATTGATATGGCAGGTTGGAGCCATAAAAAGATGACTATTAAGCTTAAATTAAAACAATTAGACAATAAAAAATATAAACCAATGACAATATATGGATATATAAAATTAGATTAAACCAATTTTGGCAGCAGCTTCCAAAAACATAGTCTTTAAAGAATAGACATAATTATAAGCAAAGTTACTTTCACTACCTGTTTCTAGTTGGACTAAACCGTTTTCGGTTGTGTTAATTTTATATGGAGGATAAATAGAAACCTTAGAAAGAGTACTGTAATCTTCATCTGGAGCCAAAATATAAATTTCTTTACCTGAGTGAAAAACTAATTGATTTTTATTTTCAAGATATTCAATTATTTTAGTAACTTCCTTCTCGGAAAACCAAATTTTTTTGTTTTTCATTTTTTGTTTAATTATTAATTAACTAACTAATTAATTTAAACAAAGATGGCTATTTGTTGATATGGCATGTTGGAGCTACAAAAAGGAAAATAACAGGCTTGATTTACGGAAATGTAAACAAAAAAAAGATTTAATTGATGACAAGATGTGGATATATCAGGCGAGTTTCTGTTTCAATTTTGAAGCTAAGTCAGTATATGTTTGACCTTCAAGGACACCACTTTTAATAATTTCACCAACGCCTAAACTATTTAAATCTTCCAAATTAATGGTTTTAGAACTAATAATTTTTTCATAAAGAATTTTTAGTTCTCGATCGGTTATAAGTGCGGTAAGTAAAATTGGATCATAATTTTTTATGGCTGAAATTTCTTTGATTACTGATCTTATTATTTCTTTTAATAAATCAGAATCTAATTTTTTATATTGATCGTACATGTAGCTTTTGAGTTCAAAAAAGTTTTTGGCAACATCTGAATCTTTAAAACTAATATAGCCTTTTTCGGCGCTTTCTTTAACCAAAGCGTTGATACACAAACTAACTTTTGATTGTTGGTCGCTATAAATAGTCGGATCACAAGGGAAAATAGAATCAATTTTTACCAGATCTTTTGATGATAATTTATTAATGCGATAAAGATCGTTTATATCTGAAAAAATATAAGCAATTTTGTCACTATACATGGCTAAATTATATTCATCAACATCACTTCCAATTGATAATTCCCCTGACCCACGGGAATGATTAAGAATACCTTCAATAGTTTGTTTGGTTAAACTTAAACCATGACCTTTTCTTTCGATAAAGACAGCAATAATAGCACTAAAAATTTCATGTCTAAATTCACAACCAAATTCATGGGAAACAGATTCAAACATATGGCCAGTTGGAGCATGACCAATGTCATGACCATCACAAATGGCTTTGACTAAATTAGTGTTTAAACCTAAAATATCACTGGCAATTATAGCTGGATTACCGACTTCAACAGTGTGAGTTGAGCGAACTCGAATATGAGGATTGTCGGGATAAAAAATTACTTGAGTCTTAGAACCAAGTCGGCGATATGCCTTACTATCGGCAATTTTTACTTGATCAATAATGAATGGATCAACAACACCTTCAAACGAAGAAGTGTATTTATCGGAAATTTTTTTGTCACCTAAAATTCTAATTACTGGAGAATTTTTGAAATCAAACTTTTTATGGCTTAAAGCGCCTTTATATTTTAAAAGGGATGAGGTCGTCATAGCCTATTATACTCGAAGAAAAATTGGCTTTGAAATAAAACTAAATAATTATGTCGTTTATAACTTTTTCTTCATCTATTGAAATCCATTTACTAAAAAAAGTGACTATGTGATTAATATCTTTCCAAAGAAATAATTTGTAGTTTGAGTTGCTTCGAATATCTACCGCTTGGGGAAAATCAATAATAAATGGTTTTTCTTGCCACCAAAGGATATTAAATTCGGAAAGATCAGCGTGAACAATGCCGTTTTTAAGGAAGATTTTGATTGATTTAATAATTTCATCAAAAGCTAATTTGGCTAAGTCTGGTGAAAAATCAATGTCTTTTATAAGTGGGGCGGCTAAATTTGGAGTTCCAAGATATTCCATCATTATGGAATTGTTATTATAATCAAAAACTTTAGGTAGATTAACTCCTTTTTGAGATAATTTTTTTAGTAGGTAATACTCTCGTTTGACCCAAATTTTTTTAAGTAAATCCTGACTAAATTTATTACCATTAGTAATTGATTTTCTAACACTTGGTTCTTTAAACCATTTTCCAAATAAATAGACACTATTGGCTTTGGTGGCCATTGAAAGGCGGTCATAAACTTTTAAACATCTCAGCTGACCAACAGTTTCAATTAAGAAAACTGTGGCTTCTTTGCCGGATTTAATATTTCTAATGACTTTAAAATCGGGATATTTTTTAAACCAACTGTCAATAAAATTGTTTTTGTAATTCAATATGAAAGTATACTACAAATACTGCTAATATTCCCAATATTTAGGTAATACTTGTATATGCCTAAAAGCTGTTGGCAGATTAAAAACGATTATATCTAATAAGAATTACCAGAGTAGTAGAAATATTATCGAATATTGTAAAATACTTTATGACTACAGAAACAAGTACTACTGAAATGGTTAAAGAGATAACTTCTTTAAAACAACCAAAAGAATGGGGTATTGGACCGTCAGAAATTACTCTCACACGGCCTGACGGGAGCAACATTAGTTTGTTATTTTCTCATTATATACGAACAGAAAATATTCTTCATTCCAATAAAGATCAAGACGATATAACCTACGATTTCCCTGCCGATGGTGATTTTAATCTAATTCTTTATGCAAAAGAAGAGAATAACTCGATTCCATTAGGGGCAGCAAGTATAGGAGTTGAAAATGGAACTCCGATAGTGACAATGATTCAGAGAATAAAGTCACGAAAAAGGAGAGATCCGTCACCACCTAACCCTAATAGTTTAATTAAAATAAATGCTACTTACGATGGAGTACCTCATCCAAAACAAGATTTACTTCAGGGGGATAATAAAATTGATTGGCAACAAGTTTTACTTGATAAATGTGAAACAATAGCTAAGTCTCAGGGATACAATAGATTGCGATTGCGTTCTGGATTTGTTTCAAAATATGTTGCGTGTGGTCATAATTTACCTTTGGCAGTGCAACAATATGATTGTCTCGTAAAAAATGATAAAAATTGGGCACCTATCAACGAACAAAATCAGCAGATTACAAATCCAGAACAAGAGTTGAATCGTGTTATTAGACGAATACGAGATAAAAAAATTAAAACAATAGATGAGGTTAAATTGCAATATCCGAATCTGCAAATACCAGCATGTTGGGAAAAAAATATTTAGAAGACTGAATAATAAAAATACTTATATAAAAAATAAATGTCTTTATCTTTATATTTAAAATATATGTGTCCAGAGGATAGGAGTTGAACCTACTTTAGAAGGTTTTACAGACCTTTGCCTAACCGTCCGGCTCCCTCTGGTAATTATTTTATTCCCTCTGATAGAGGGTTTAAATGTGGGTTTATTATAACAGAAAGCGGGCTTTACTCAATTCCCCAAAGGATAGAGAGATTGGCGGTAATATCCATTTCACCGCTGGAAATTTGACTTCCACCACCAGCACTGTCTAAGGAAACGGCGGCGGTCTTAAAATTAGCAACATTGGAATAACGATAAACCGGAGAAACATCGTAAGTGCTATCAGAAATAGAAACCGGTTTGGCTAATTTAACTTTTGAAAGTTTGGCCAATTCTTCGGCTTTTTGTTGAGCTTTATTAAAAGCCATTTCTCGAGCTTTGGAAAATAATTCAGTTTTGTCTTCAATATCAAAATAAATACCATTCATCTGAAGATTATTAATAACAGAAAGTTCATCAATAATCTTGACAGCCTTGGTGGCTTTATTATCTATTTTTTTAATTTTAACTTCGAGAGTTTCTGAGGCTTGTTGACCGATAACCCGACGATTGGAGTTGGAATAATCGTATTCGGTGTATATATTTAGATTAGAAGTGGTGATATCAGAATCAGAAATACCATTGTCTTTTAAAATTTTTAAAGCTGAGTCAATTTTGGAATTAACTTTAGCCAAAGCTTCTTTACTAGTAGAAGCGGTTTCTTGAAAACCAATATTTAGTTGGACCATATCTGGTTTGGCAGAAACTTTACCGTCACCAGAGACAGAAATAGTGTTGGAGATTGTGCCGTTAGATTCGACACCACCAGTATTTTTAATATAGATACCAGTGCGAGAAATTAGAAGGGCTGAAAAAATAATAGCAACAGAAATAACTAGAATTGGAGTGAGTGATTTATTGGTTTCCATATATTCAGTATACTATTGATAAAATAGTTTATGAAGATGAAAATTTGTAGTGCTTGCTTGCTAGGAATAAATTGTCGATATAGTGGTGAGGCGAAATTAAATCAAAAGGTAATTGAATTAGCTAAAAAGGAAATATTAATTCCTGTTTGTCCGGAACAATTGGGCGGATTACCGACTCCAAGAGAAGCCTGTGAACAAAAAGGAGAGAAAGTTTTTACAAAAACTGGAAAAAATATGACTATATCATTTGAAAATGGAGCTCAAGAAGTTTTAAAAATTGCTAAATTATTTGGAATTAAAGAGGCAATTTTAAAACAAAGAAGTCCATCTTGTGGGTGTGGAAAAATTTATAATGGAAATTTTGATGGAACAATAATTAACGGTGACGGAGTAACGGCTAAATTATTAAAGGAAAATGGAATTAAAGTAATTTCGGAGGAAGAACTATGAAAATTATTTCTTGGAACTTGGCCGGAATGAGAGCAGCCATAAGAAAGGGTTTGTGGCAGAAAATGAAGGAAATTGATGCAGATATATGTTGTTTTCAGGAAGTTAAGGCTAGATCAGAACAAATAGATATTGATTTTGATTATCCAACTGGATATCGAAATTATTGGAATCCAGCGGCTAAGGCTGGTTACTCAGGGGTGGCTACTTTTACTAAAATTGAACCAAAAAATGTGATTATTGGCGATAGAGATAATGATTGGGACGATGAAGGCCGAGTGATTATCACAAAATATGATGAATTTACTTTGCTAAATGTTTATTTTCCAAATGGCAAAAGGGACGCTGGTCGATTGGATTACAAAATGAAATTTTATGAATATTTTTTAGAATATATAAATAAATTAAGAGAGAATGGAGAGAAAATAATTTTTTGCGGAGATGTAAATACGGCCCACGAGGAAATAGATTTAGCCAGACCTAAGGATAATATGATGATTTCTGGATTTATGGAAATCGAAAGAAAATGGATTGATAAAGTGATTAAAAATGGATATGTGGATACTTTTAGAATGTTCCAGCCAGAGGCTGGTGGTAATTATTCTTGGTGGAGTCAGAGAAGTGGAGCACGAAAAAGAAATGTGGGCTGGAGAATTGATTATTTTTTTGTAGATGAATCATTAAAAGATAAGGTAAAATCAGCATTTATTATGCCAGAAGTTGAAGGATCAGATCACTGCCCAGTGGGAATTGAGATTAAAATATAAGATATTTTGTCCCCTCTTTTTTGAGCCAAAGATTATTTTTTTTACAATCAGAATCGTAAATAGTTAATTGATTCCAAAATTTAGAAGAGTGATTTTTGATGTCAAGATGGGTTAATTCGTGTAATAAAATATGGCGAAACTGAGAATAAGGGAAGAAAATTATCTGCCAATTAAAATTTAAATTACCACGTCCAGAACAAGAACCATAACGAGAACTTTGATTTCTAACTGTGACTCGTTGATATTTAAAATTAAAATTTTTTGACAGATTTTCCAATTCTCTTTTGATTAATTTGAGAGCAAAAGGTCTTAATTTAGTTTCTAAAACTTTTTTAGCATGCGTTTCACTAAAAATTGATAAATTTGAATAAATCTTTTGTTCGTCTTCGCTGACAATAACCGAATCCCTTTGAGTTTTTGTCCAATAAATTTCATAGTTTTTCTCAAGAATTTCAAGATCTTTTAGACCTAAAACGACTTTTTTGGAGATTATTTTTGAAGAGTGATGGATAATCCATTGAGAATTATTTTTAATAAATTTTTTAATAAAAAATTCTGGAGTAAGATAAGGACAGGAAATTTGAAAACTGGTAGGAGAAAGCATTCTGAGACGAATAGAAGCAATTGACTTGCGATTGATTTTATATTCAAATGATTTATTTTGAAGCAAAATAATATTCATGGTTAAGGATATTTTAGCCTATTAATGTTAATATTGATTATGAAGAGAATATATATAGGAGCTGATCATGGAGGGGTTAATTTAAAGAATAAAGTAATTGAAAAATTAAGAAATGAAGATTGGTCTGTGACTGATTTAAGTGGAAAATATGATCCGGAAGATGATTATCCAGATATTTCTTTTAAGTTAGGAGAAAAAGTGGTGAAGGAGAATACTTTGGGAATTCTTGTTTGTAGATCTGGGGCTGGTGTGTGTTTAGCGGCAAATAAAGTTAATGGAGTAAGAGCAGCTATGGCAATTAGTCCAAAGCAAGCACGAAAAAACGTAGAAGACGATAATGTAAATATTTTGTGTTTGTCGGCAGATCATGTGGGTGAAGAAGAAAATATGGAAATAATTGATGGATTTTTAGAAGCGGTTTTTGTCTGCGAAGAAAGATTTATTAGAAGAATTAATAAAATCAAAAAATATGAAAAAGCTAAACTCGGTTGAAAACATTAATGAAAAGAATATTGTTATTTTGCGGATGGATTTGGATTTGCCGATGGAAAATGGACAGATTTTAGATAATAGCCGATTAATGAAATCAATTCCAACAATAAAATTGTTATTAGAAAGAAAAAATAAAATAGTGATTGTCGGTCATTTGGGGAGGCCTAAGGAAGATGATAAAAGTTTAACTTTAAAACCGATTTATATGGAATTAATCGGTATTTTAGAAAAAGATTGTGGTGGTGATTGTGTAAGAAATGTTTTTGTTGATGATATTAAAGATGAAGAAAAAGTAAAGAAAGCTGTCAGTGAAAATGAAATAATTTTTGGAGAAAATTTAAGATTTTATAAAGAAGAAGAAAATGGCGATACGGCTCTATTTTCAATTTTGAAAAAATTTGCTTCGATTTATGTGGATGATGCGTTTGCAGTGGCCCACAGAGCCGCAGCATCGATAGTTTTACATCGAGAAATAAAAACCCTTTACGGTTTGAGTTTTGTAAAAGAGGTAGAAAAAATTAATCAAATTTTAGAAAGAAAAGAAAAATTGGTGATAGTTTTAGGCGGGGCAAAAGAAGATAAATTAAAAAATGTCGATGAATTGGCAAAAATGGCGGATTATGTACTTGTGGGAGGTAAATTACCTAAGTTAATTAATAATGAAGAATTAATAATTAATAATAAAAATATTTTAGTGGCGGGGTTGAGAGAAGATGGATTTGATTTGAGTGATGAAGATATAAAAATATTTAAAGAAAAAATAGAGGAAGCAAAAACAATTGTTTGGGCGGGAGCGATGGGGTTTTACGAAAATGAAAAGGCTCGAAAAGGAACTGAAGAAATTGCCAAATCAATTGCTAATTCAAATGCTTATAAAATAATTGCTGGGGGTGACACAGGAGCATCGATTGTAAATTTGGGATTGAAAGATAAAATTGATTTTGTTTGCTCTGGTGGCGGAGTTATGTTGGAAATGCTGGTTAAAAAAGATTTACCAGCGTGGAATTAAAAATTTAGTATAGAATTATATTATGAAAGAAAATAAAAAAATTAGAATTGGGATTAATGGTTTTGGAAGAATCGGGAGTGTGGTTTTAAGAGCCATACTAACGGAAAAATATGATGTAGAAGTAGCAGCAATTAATACTGATGGTCGTTTTGAAGTGGAAAGTTTTGCTCACCAATTTAAATATGATTCGGTTTATGGCAGATCGCCTTGGAAAGTTGGTTTTTCTGAACCACAAAAAGCGATGGAACTGGGTAGATTAGATGTGGGTGAAAATTCAATTCCAATTTTTGGTCAAATGGATCCAACTAGAATTCCTTGGAAAAAATATGATGTGGATGTGGTGTTGGAATGTACGGGAGCATTTACTGACAATAAGGCCTTAGGACACATAAAAGCGGGAGCAAAAAAAGTGGTGATTAGTGCCCCACCAAAAGATAAATCTATCCCCGTTTATATTTTGGGGGTAAATGCAAATAAATATAAAGGAGAAAAATTAATTTCAAATGGGTCATGTACCACAAATTGTGTGGCACCAATTGTGAAATTGATTGATGAAAAAATTGGTTTTCAAGAAGGAGTTTTGACGACAATTCACGCTTATACTACTAATCAAAATATTGTAGATGGAAATAGTAAAGATCCGCGTCGAGCTAGAGCGGCAGCGATAAATATTGTGCCAACCACAACTGGAGCAGCAGAATCAGTGATTGCTTGTTACCCCGAAGCTAAGGGAAGATTTGGAGGGACAGCCATCAGAGTCCCGGTGATTTGTGGCAGTTATTCTGATTTGACTTTTAAATTGGTCCGTAAAACAACAGTTGAAGAAATTAATTCTATTTTTGAAGAAGCTAGTTTAGATCCGGAATTAGTGGGTAAATTAAAAGTTTCTTACGAACCATTAGTTTCGACAGATATTTTACAAAACAATGCGTCATGTGTAATTGATACAGAAATGACCAAAGTAATTTCTGATGATATGGTTTCGATTGGAGCCTGGTATGATAATGAATACGGATACAGTTGCCGGTTAATTGAAAGTGCAATTGCTATCTACAATAAATAAAATGCAAATAATACCAGCTATATTAGAAAAAGATTTTTCAAAAGCAGAAGTTAAGATTAAATTAATTAAAGATAAATCACCATGGATTCAAATTGATGTAATTGATGGTTTTTTTTCTAATGGAAAAAGTTTTGAATTAGAGTTGTTAAATAAATTTGGAAGTGAGCTGCAAAATAATTTGTTAGAGATTCATTTAATGGTGAAAGAACCAATAAAATGGATAGAAAAATGTGATTTTATAGGAGCTTGCAGAATTATTGGACAAGTAGAAATGATGAATGACAAAAATAAATTTATTGAAGAAATAAAAGCAAAGGGATTGGAAACAGGATTAGCTTTTGATGTGGAAACAGAAATAAAAGATATACCCAAAGAGACAGATTTAGTCTTAATAATGGGGAGAAAATCAGGTTTTCAAAGTGCCAAATTTGAAGAAAAAACCTATAAAAAAATAGAAGATTTAGTAAAATTAAGGAAAGAAAAAGAATTAGATTTTAAAATTGGAGTTGATGGTGGAGTTGATTTGGAAATTATTAAAAAAATTAAAAAGGCCGGAGCCGAAATTGCTTATTGCGGTGGAGCAATTTTTAATGGTATGGTAAGTGATAATTTTGAAAAATTAAAATATGTTGTCAATAACTAAGAAAAAAATAAAAAGAGTGGCTTTTTTTGGAGATGCTGACGCAAAGGAAAGCGATCAACACTACATTGATGCCTTTAATACGGCAAAATTGTTGGCACAGAATGGATATATTATTATTAATGGTGGAGGTCCGGGAGTAATGATGGCTTCAACTTTAGGGGCGGAAGCAGGTGGTGGAAAATCTGAAGTAGTAATAATCGATGAAAAAGTGGACATGGGGAAAATTTACGAAGGAAATATTTCTGATAACTTAGAAAAAACAGAAAAAATTTATCGAACTAAAACGATTCAAGAGAGAACGGAAAAAATAATTGATCTGGCTGATGCCCATGTAATTTTTAATGGTGGGACAGGAACAATGGCAGAACTATCATTGGCTTGGGAAAAAGCAAAATTTGAATATGGAAAACATGAACCTTTAATATTCTTTGGAGATTGTTGGAAAAGAACAATCGAGGCTTTGGTGGAAAATCTGAATTTTGATAAAATTGAAAGAAAAGTTTATGCTTTTGCTGAAAGCCCAGAAAAAGTTTTAAAAATAATTAAAGATAAAAAGAGTTCGAGAAATAATGAAGGAACTGGTTTGGTGAGTAAATTTAAAAAACTAATTGATAGTTTTTGATAAACTAAGAGGAATGTATAAAAAAATTTTAATATTGCTTTTAGCCTCGATTTTTTTGAGCGGTTGCAGTTTGAGCCCAAAAAAATCAGGATTAGAAATAATCAGCTACCCAGCGGCTAAAGTTTATATTAATGGTAAAGAATTAGGATCAACGCCGTATAAAAATTTAAATTTAAAACCGGGTGATAATGAATTGAAATTAGTGGCTGGAGCAAGAGAATGGAAAAAAACAGTTGAATTACAAAATAATATAAACACGGTTATTAATTGGCAATTTGGTGACAACGATGATGGAAGTAGTGGTTATATTTTATACTTGGAAAAAACTGGGGATAAAAAAGCATCATTATTAGTAAATGCCACCCCAAATAAGGCAACTATAAAAATTGATGGAGAAGTTAAAGGGCTGTCACCATTAAAAGTGAGTGAATTGAATAACGGCGATAGACAGTTAACTATTTCTTATGTGGGATATAAAGATATAAATGTTTTTATGAAAGCAATTAGTGGCTATCAATTGGTGGTTAACGCTAAATTAGCAGAAGAAAAAAACAAGGTTGAACCAATAACAGAACAAAAAAATGAAACTATCACTAGTGGTTTAAGTATTGATCAAGGTAAAAAAGTGACGATCAAAGAAACTGAAACTGGTTGGTTGAAAGTGAGAGAATTAAACTCTAGTTCAAGTAAAGAAATAGCTAGGGTTAAACCGGGTGAAATTTATACTTTACTAGAAGAAAAAACAGAATGGTACAAAATAGATTTGGGAAATGGACTAAATGGCTGGATTTCGGCTAGTTATGCTTCGAAAAATTAATGAAAATGCCAAAAATTAGGAAGGAACAGGCCAAAAAGAAATAAAGTTTTTGTTGACTGTTTAGAAATAAAGCGACGATACCAAGAATAAAACTAATTGCCCAATAAAAAATAGCAATGGCTCGACGAGACCAACCGGCTTTAAGAAGTTGATGATGAAAATGTTTACCATCGCCTAGATAAATAGGTTTTTTGTTGATGATTCTTCGAATAATGGTATAGATGGCATCAAGCATGGGAATAAAAAGAAGAAAAATAAGAGTAGCTAATTTAGCTCCAGAAAGGATGGCTAAAACTGCCAAAAGAAAACCAGCTAAACTTTTGCCACTGTAACCGGGCATAATTGATTGAGGAAAAAAATTAAATGGTAAAAAGCCAAGATAAGAGCCACAAACAGCACCAGCTAAAATAATAACTGGCCATTGAGCAATGTCGGTGGAATAACGAATGGCTAAAAGACCAATAAAAAAAGCCGATATAGAGACAAAACCAGGAAGTTGACCATCAACACCAGTGGCCCAACCAACAATATTCATACACCAGACAATCCAAATAATAGCCAGAAGATCGGAAATAATCCAAATACTATGACCACCAAATAAATTAAAATTAATTTTAAAAAAAGAAAGATCAATTACCCCACCAGTGAGAGGATTAGAAATAAAAGCGATGCCAATACCGGAAGCAACAATAATTAGAGCTACAATGATATTAAAGAAAAATCTGATCTTAGGACTGATGTCTTTGACATCGTCAAATAAACCAACAATTAGAGTGACTAAACTGGCTAAAAGAATTCCAACTAAATGTTTGTCGAGGGGTAAAAAAATAAGAGCAGTAATTAAAACAGCAATAAAGATAGGAAGTCCCCCACCTCGAGTAACAGCTGAAAGGGCGGTGGCATTGCCAGTTTTTTTTTGTTTTTCGGTTGGATTTTCAATCCAGTTTTTTTTGGTAAAAAAATTTCTGACGATTGGAGTTATTAAAAAAGAAAGACCGGCGGAAATAATAATGGCCAGAAAAAAAGAAAAGGACATATTAAGAAATTAGAAAAATAATTTTGGCTAAAGAAATTGAAGTAAGTAAGGAAAAAGCTAAAGAAAAAATAACAAGAAGACGAGATAACATAGGAATGGATTTTAATAATAAGTTGGCAATTAAATTATTTATAATGAGAACAATAATGGAAAAAGTGGGTAAAAGAAAAAGAGAAGTAGTAGAAGCTAACTGCCCTTCTCCCCAAGGACGGGAATAATATAAAGGAACTTGACTGGGTAAATCATTAAATTTAAAAATAATGAGACCGATCTGAACAACAATTAAAATTAAATTCCATCTTAAAAAATTTCGATTAATCTTCTCTTGCCAAAAATTACCAAGAACGGAAAATTGTAAAAAAATTGAATGAAAAAATGACATAGTTATCTAAATTTAAAAATAGTGGTATTACCGATAGTACTAGCAACAAAATAATATTTACTAATAAAACTATCGAGATTAGGAAAAGGTCGACCTGGCATTTGATAATAAATAATAAATTTAGGAAGATTAGCTTTGAGTTTATCCATGGTTATTTGATAACCATCAAAGTCGACAATATGATAAGCAACAGTGTATTTAGTGGCAGATAAACGATTTGATAAGGCATAAATATAGGCCTGATCACCCCAAATAAAAATTTTATCGTTGGGGTTGGTGTTCGATTTAATAAAATCGGAAATTTTGTAAATATTATTAACTTCTGAGCCAAAATAATTTCGATAATCAGGAAGAGATTTACGGCCAAGAGAGTATGAATAAAAATTGGAGTAATAGCTGGAGATAGGATAAAAATAAAAGCTAAATTTATAAATAATTAAAGCAAAAATAAAAATAGACAATAAAGAAAGAAATTGATTCTTTTTATTTTTAAAATTAAATATTTCAATAACTAACAAGGTTAAAGGTGGTAAAACTTGAATTAGATAATGAGGATAGGGACGAGCAGATAAAAGAGAGCCGAAAATAGTGGCCGAAAACCAAAATAAAATAAAGGAGAACTTTTTAGAAATTAAGCCTCGATTATTTAGAATAAAAATAACAAACCAAACAATTAATAAAATTAAAAATCGAGTGACGACACCGCCGCTAGAAAGTGAAGATGTTTGAGTTCCAGTGGACCAGGAAGAAAGATAACCAAAATTTTGAAAAAGGCTGGCAGCCAAAAATGGTTTTATAGCGCCTTTAAAATAAAAATAAATTGACCAAAGAACAATAGGTAATAAAAATGATAAACCAAAAATAAACAGATTAAAAATCTTAGAAAAAACTTTTTTAAAAGAATCTAGCTCGTCAATAAAAAACCATAAGCAAAGAAAGAGAAATTCAATAGCGACTGGAATTTTAATAGTAAAAGTAAAACCTAAAAGAAGACCAATAATTATTAAATATTTAATAGATAAATTTGATTTTTTGGAAGAAAGATTTTTTTTACAAAATAAATAAATAGCCAAAATAGTGGGTAAAAGCATAAAAACTTCGGCATTGGCGATGTTGCCTTCAAAATAAGGGATGGAAGTCAGAATGAGAAAAATAAAAGTGGCAACTTTAGCAGCCTTGGAAGATAGAAAAAGTTGGTTAAGACGGTGAAAAAAATAAATGGTTGGAGCCATAAAAAATAAAAGTAAAAGTCGAAAACCAAAAACGGTGTGAGCCATGGCAGCTAAATAGTAAAGAGTAGGCGGTTTATTATCATGGATTCGACTGTAAAGAGTAACTCCTTTTCTGATGGCTTGACCCAAAACTAAATAAATCCCCTCGTCGCCATACCAATATGGTTCAAAAAGAGAAGGAATTCTTAAAAGAAAAAAGGATAAAGCTAAAATTACTAAATATTTGTATTTAATTAAAACTTTAAACATTATATAAATGATACCTTAATTTGTAGGTTTTTTAGCGGTAGTTTTATACTCCAATCTCTTACCAAACATAAGTTGGGTATGAGAGTGAAGACCAGGAAGAACCGACATAGTTAAAGTAGCTATTGGCATTAACGGCCATTGAATTAAATTTTTAATAATATTTTTAAAACCTTTTCTTTCTTTGACCGGACGCAATTTCCAATCTAATATAATTAAAATACCAAGCGGAATAAGACAAAGAGTTAATAAAAAATTAGCAATTCTAGGTAAATTGTAGCCGATGGCGGTTTGAAAAAAATTAGGATTAATAAGAATTGGAATTGAAGCACCAAAAGCAAGAATAAACCAACTACTAGACCAAATTAAATGGGTTTTGATTAATTTATAAATACGAAGGGCCCGAATAAGGAAAGGAATTTCCTTATGAATTCTGGCTTGTTCAATAGCGTAAGGAATATCGGTGGCACCCCAAGCATGTCGAATACATTGATTGTAGCGATTTTTTAAAGCAGCAAAATAATTTTTTCCATCTGGGGCATCGACGATAGTAGGTAAAAAGATTGGTTCGACAGAAGTTTTACCACCACTAACGAAGAAGGTCTCTAAAAAGATATGCCAATCTTCAGGAATCATATCTGGATCCCAATAATCAGCAGAATCGATTAATTTGTAAGAGGAAGAATAGCAAGAATAATTAAAGATTAAACCGTCTGGCTCCTGAATATCGGAAATACTGTTAATATTACCCATAATACCGATAATTCTAATAAAAGCTGGAACTTGATTAATATTATGGTGCCAAAAAATAGGAGCTTGCCAAAAACGATAATAACGATTTGGGTTAGAGGCAAAGTAGTAAGTAAGGGCGGAAAAATATCTAGGATTAAAAATGGTATCAACATCACAACTGGTAAGAGTAAGATTTTCTATTTTGTACTTACCAGTATCAATAAAATTCTTTTTAAAAAATTTAGCCGCCCAACCCTCATTGGTGTGTTTACCAGCAATTTCACCCAAAATATTGGCTGGATGATCAGTAAAAATTAAATCCCCAAAAATATTTTTATATTTTTTGGAAAAATAATCGATAGTGTTTTGATTATTTTGCTGACCAGCTCTGGCTTCTTGGCCTAAAATGACATGAATATTTTTTAAATTAATATCAGTTTGGGCAGCTAAACTACCAATAGCCATTTCGATAACTTCATTTGGTTCTTTATAAGAAGAGATAATAACTACATGGTGGATATCATTTCTTTTCAACCAGTCAGCTCTAAAATTGTCTTGGAAAAGCTGTTCCCAATTGGTGTTTTTACTTTTTTTAATCCTAAAATAACCAATAGTAGATAAAATTGCGGTTTTAAATGATTGATAAAACCAATAGACTAAAAAAGCAATAACAAAATAAGCCACAACTGTGGGGAAAATAAAGGCACACCAAACAGGAAAAAGAATAATCGTCCAAGCAAAAATACCTGGTAACATTTCCCAGAGACGATAAATTTTGGTGGTTTTGTTAAGTAATTTGATAAGTTGATTATATCAGTGAGTTGGTGTTATTTGAGATAAAATAAGAAATGGATGTTTTTGAATCAATAGAGAGAACAATTAAATATAGCCGGAAATATGGCGGACAATTAACTGGAAAACAATTATTTGAAAGATTGATTGGGAATAAGGTTTATTTAAGAGGAGAAATGCCTAATGTCAAATTTCCAATTTCTAATAAAAAAAATATATATCTAGAGGAAAAAATAGAAAAGGTAATGGAATTAACTAAATTAATTGAAAAAAAATTTAAAGATATTTTATTCTTAGGAATAACAGGTTCAGTGGCGGCTGAATATCCTAAAAAAAATGACGATATTGATTTGATTATTATTACTAAAGCCGATAGATTATGGCTGACAAGATTGAAATTAAGATTTTTTATTACTACTAATAAAATTCCCCATCGGAGATTTGGAAAAAAAGAAAAAAAAGATGATTTCTGCTTCAATTTATGGTTGGACGAAAAGTCATTGAGACTTAAAAAAGAAAAACAAAAATTAAAAAATGCGGTTGATTTGATACTGGTAAAACCATTAATAAATAGGAATAAAACTTATGAAAAATTTATTTTGGCTAATAGTTGGGCTAAAAAATATGTGGCAACGGGATATAATGAAAAAATTTCTAATTTCCAAGTTCTAATTTCCAAAAACAAACTGAAAGAAAAAAAACTGGATAAAATGATAAATTGGGTGGTGTTTTGGCCACAATTTTGGTATATGAAAGGAAGGATAAAAAAGGAAAAAGTAGGACTGCATGAAGCTTTTTTCCATCATTAAATGATAGAATAGGAGGATGAATTCCCTGCTAAATAAAAAAATATTTAAATTATTTGGCTATCTTTTTTTGTTTACAGCTTGTTTAATAATTTTATTTTGGTCATTGGTATCGGCAGGGTTTGAAAACTTAAAAAGAGATATCCGAGACAATAATTTGAGAAATGTGCCAATTGAATATGTAAAAGAAATTTGGAATGGAGAAAAAATTTTGAAAACTTATAAAGTTACCGAAAGCAATATTGAGCCAGGAGAAATAATGTATCCATTAAAAAAATTCCGAGATAAATTATGGATTTTATTGAGTAGAACACCAAAAGAAAAGGCGGAAATTTATTTATTGATAGCTGATAAAAGAATGTTTGAAACAACTGACTTAATTAAAAATCAAAAAAATGATAATTTAATCTTGGAAACATTGAATAATTCAATTCATGACTTAAAAGAAGCTAAAAAAAATCTACTTGAAGAAAAGAAACGAGATATTGAATTTTTTAAAATTGAACAACAAATAAATCAGGCTGGTTTAGCTTATGAAGATATAGTAAAATCGTTTAATTATAAAAATGAAGGGATAGATAAAATTATAAATGAATTGGAAGATTGGAACCAAAAAAATAAGGAACAAAATGAAAAAGACTAAGAAAAAAATTTTTAGAAAAGGGTTTTTTATTTTAGTACCAGTGTTGGTATTGTTAGCGTTAATAATTTTTTATGTTATTAAAGAAATACCTAATCCAACTCAATTAAGCAGTAATAATTATACCCAATCTTCACAAATATTAGACAGAAAAGGCCGATTATTATTTGAAATTTATACTGACAAAAGAAGAACGGCGGTAAAATTAACAGATATCTCAGATAATTTAAAAAAGGCTACTTTAGCCATTGAAGATGCTAATTTTTATAAACATCACGGTTTTGATGTTAAAGGGATATTGAGAGGTCTTTACAGAACAGTGTTCAAAAAACGATTACAAGGTGGTTCAACTTTAACCCAACAATTGGTTAAAAATGCATTATTAACACAAGAAAGAACAATTTCGAGAAAAATTAAGGAAGCAATTTTGACAGTAGCGACAGAAATACTTTATGGTAAAGATCAGATTTTAGAAATGTATTTTAATCAAACACCATATGGTGGAACTATCTGGGGAGCACAATCAGCCGCTAGAGGAATTTTTAATAAAGACGTTAAAGATTTGAATTTGGCCGAGGCGGCATTGATTGCTGGGTTGCCAGCCTCACCAACGAAGTATAATCCATTTACCCATCCAGAAATGGCTAAATCCAGACAAGAAATGGTTTTAGTAAGAATGAATGAAGTCGGTTTTATTACCAAAGAAGAAATGGAAAAAGCAAAAGCAGAAAAGCTGGATTATTACTTGGATAAAACTGGGATTTTAGCACCTCATTTTGTGTTTTATGTTAAAGAACAACTGACAGAAAAATATGGTTTACAAAAATTAACTGAAGGTGGTTTAAAAGTAACGACAACTTTGGATTCGGAGATACAAAATATGACAGAAATAATAGTGGCATCGGAAGTGGCAAAATTGAAAAAATCAAATGTGACTAACGGAGCAGCATTGGTAACTGACCCAAGTAGCGGACAGATATTAGCAATGGTAGGATCGATTGATTATTTTTCTAACGATATAGATGGAAAATACAATGTAACAACAGCATTAAGACAGCCAGGCTCGTCAATTAAACCTCTTAATTATGCAACAGCATTAGAATTGGGAAAAATAACAGCAGCTTCAATAGTTGATGATGGCCCGACTTGTTTTGAACAAGTTAATCAAAAACCATATTGTCCAACTAATTACGGAGGGGCTTATCACGGGCTACAATCAATTAGAAATTGTTTGGCTAATTCTTTAAATATTGGAGCGGTGAAAGTTTTAAATTTAAATGGAGTAGAAACTTTTATAGCATCAGCATCAGCGATGGGAATAAGCACTTTTACTGATCCAGCAAATTACGGATTGTCATTGACTTTGGGTGGAGGTGAAGTTTATATGACAGATATGGCCACAGCTTACGGTGTTTTAGCAAATATGGGGGTTAAACAACCTTTAACACCAATATTAAAAGTAGAAGATAAAAATGGAAAAACTTTGGAAGAATTTCAAGAAAATCCAGGTGAAAGAGTGTTGTCGAGAGAAACCTCTTATATTATTCAAAACATTTTGTCTGATGATGGAGCAAGAAGTATGGTTTTTGGAAGAGGATCACTTTTGAATATTAAAAATCATCCAGAAGTAGCAGTAAAAACTGGAACAACAAATGATTTACGAGATAACTGGACTTTTGGATACACGGCTGATTATGTAATTGGAACTTGGGTGGGTAATAATGATAATTCAAAAATGAGAGGAGTGGTATCAGGAACAAGTGGGGCGGCTCCAATTTGGAATAAAATAATGACTCAATTGTTGAAAGATAAAACAGTTAAAAAACCAGTGGTGCCAACAGATATAATCGGGATTAAAGTTTGTAATTTAACTGGAGGGGCAATACCAGAAGGAGGATGTGATTCTCATTATGAATACTTCGATAAAAAGTTTTTGCCAAAAATAATAAGTTCAAGAATGAACGTTTTAATTAATAAAGATACTGGCAGAATAGTTAAAGATAACGAAGTGGCACCAAATGCAGAATGGCAGGATCATATGGTGGTGACCGATATTAGTGGAATTAAGGTGTGTTTGGATTGTCCGTTAATAGGAGATGCTGCCAATAGTACAGTATCTGCCTTTATTAAGTAGATGACATTACTTGGGAAATTAATAAAGATTTTAATAGTAATTGGAAAACCGATTTTTTGGCTTTTAAGATTGAGTTGGTGGTTGATTAAATTAATCTGGAAAAAGATTTTTTTACTAGTAATAATAATCGGATTAATTATTTTTGTTAATAATGTTTATCAATTTTTTAATAAAGAAGTGCCAGATATAAATCTGATTTATAATCCCCCAAAATTATCGACTAAAATTTTTGATCGAAATGGAAATTTACTTTATAATTTTTACGAGGAAGAAAATAGAAGTTGGGTAAGTTTAGATAAAATTCCTAAAAAATTTATTGAGGCCACTTTAGCAATTGAAGACAAAGAATTTTATAAACATCACGGGTTATCAATAAAGGGAATTGTTAAAGCGACGATTTATAATTTTAAAAAAACAGGTGATCAAAAGTTAAGGGGTGGTTCAACTATTACCCAACAATTGGTTAAAAATGTATTTTTAACCAGTGAAAAATCTTTTAAAAGAAAAATTAGGGAAGCAATTTTAACTTTAAGAGTAGAAAAAAAGTTGACTAAAAATGAGATTTTAGAAAGATATTTTAATCAAGTTTCTTACGGGGGTGAGGCTTATGGAGTCCAAGAGGCGGCGTTAAAATATTTCAATAAAAATGTTTGGGATTTGACCGATGGAGAAATGACATTTTTAGCCGGATTGCCAGCGGCACCAAGTTCCTACTCCCCTTTTGGAGGTAACCCGGAATTAGGAATTTCCCGACAAAAAATGGTGGTGGAAGAAATGATAGCGGCTAAATATATTTTTGAGGAAGATGGTAAAAAAATGTTGGTCGAGAAATTGGTGTTTGCTAAAAACAAGCAAAAAATAGAAGCTCCTCATTTTGTTTTTTATATTAAAAATATATTAGAAAATAAATATGGTTATATAAATGTGGAAAGACAGGGATTAAATATTTATACCAGTTTAGATTTAAATATTCAAAAGGAAGCAGAAAAAGTGGTTAAGGATGAGGTGGATAAAGTGAAAAAATTAAATATTTCTAATGGAGCAGCGTTAGTGATAGGAGTCAGAGATGGAGATATTTTGGCGATGGTAGGGTCAAAAGATTATAATGCTGGTGACATTGATGGAAATGTAAATGTGACAACTTCGTTAAGACAACCAGGATCATCAATAAAACCAATCAATTATTTATTAGCATTTGAAAAAGGCAAAAGTCCGGATGATTATGTTGAAGACAGCCCAGTAAGTTACTATGTACCTGGGCAAAAACCTTATTCGCCTCAAAATTATACTGGTAAATATTTAGGTAAAGTGACATTACGAACAGCGTTAGCGTCGTCACTAAATGTGCCATCAGTAAAATTGTTGGCAGAAAACGGAATAAATAATATGATTGATTTAGCCGAAAAAATGGGAATAACTACGTGGAAAGACAGAAGTCGATACGGGTTATCATTGGCACTCGGAAGTGGTGAAGTAAAAATGACTGAATTAGCTCAAGCTTACACTGTTTTTGCTAATTTGGGGGAGAAAGTAGAAATCAATCCAATTCATAAAATTGATAATTATTTAGGGGAAAACATTTACATTAAAGAAAAAGAAATGGAACAAATTATGGATCCGAATTTGGCGTTGATAATTGATAGTATCTTAAGTGATAATAAAGCTAGATCACCTATCTTTGGGCTAAATTCAAAATTAAAAATTGGAGGAAAAACAGTGGCGGTTAAAACTGGAACGACAAATAATTTAAAAGACAATTGGTGTATTGGTTGGACACCGAGTTTTTTGGTGGCAGTGTGGGTGGGAAATAATGATGCAACTCCAATGAGCTGGGTAGCATCAGGAGTTAGTGGAGCAACGCCAATTTGGAATATAATTATGACAAAAATTTTAGAAAATAAAATTGATGAACAATGGGTGGAAGCTGACACTTCTTTGCCAAACGATAAAATTATTTTTCAAGAGAATACCAATAAAGTTGATTAATTAAATCTGGAAGTGATTTTTTTGCCTGAGCTAAGTCTTTAGGATCAATAGTTTTTATAATTAGAAATAATTCTTGACTAGGAGTGGTGATTTTAGAAAAATAGGAAAAATTTTTAGTGTCTTCTTGAATAATTTCTTTTATTTTTAGACCTTGGGGAAGGGTTGAAGTATAGGCGCTGGTAGTGGCTAAATTAGTTTTATCAATTTTGGTCAGAACAGAATTTAATTCAATATTTTCTTGATTATGTTGATAAATAATAGAATCAGTGTCAATTCTTTTGAGAAAAATGGACCAACTAGAATCGGAATCTTTCGGTAAAGAAATATTGGCTGTTGTTTTGATTGATAAACTTTTTGCCTTAAATTTGGGTAAATTTATAGATGGTATTTTAATGGAAAAATTGGCATTTTTGGCAGAGCGATAAATCCAAAATGAAAGACTGAGACCAGTAGTTAAAATTAAAGCCAGATAAATAAAACGGCGTTTTTTGGTGAGGCGTTTTCTTTCGTCTTCTTTATCAAAAAGACCGGGCTGTTTGTCGTCGGGTATTTTTTTGATTTTTTCTTCTTTAGGAAGCATATTATTTTTTAATTTGTTTAAGAGTTAGAAGACCGGGCTTGGCGCCGAGGCGAGAAACGACAGAGGCGGAGTTTTTAATGCCCCAGAAAAGGGCTTCTTTTGGAGTGTGTCCATAAATTAAAGAGGCAACAAAGGTAGAGCCAAAAGAATCGCCAGCACCAGTTTCATCGACTGGTTTGACATTAATAATGGGAGAGAAATATTGTTTCCCCTCAAAGAAAACAAAGGCACCGTCGCGACCATTAGTGACAGCAACAATAGGTGGAGACAGAGAAACTAATTTAGACCAAAAATCTTTATTATCAATATCAGACTGGACTAAAGTCTCTGATTCAGTTTTGTTTAAAAGTAAAAAATCAACTAATTTTAATAAGGGTAAAAGTTTTTTTCGTTGAGCTAATTCGCGATTGCCTGGATTTAGAGCAATTTTAATTTTATTT
>Ga0247841_10003754_pt1 | contig 27377 bp, 21 predicted proteins | sample LaCruzMarch2015__2_FD_192410 | JGI IMG/M metagenome (GOLD analysis project Ga0247841, IMG submission 192410) | Freshwater microbial communities from meromictic Lake La Cruz, Castile-La Mancha, Spain - LaCruzMarch2015_18m | ecosystem: Environmental > Aquatic > Freshwater > Lake | place: Spain... | reverse complement strand
TCTCGTTCCAGCAGGAATTGTGGATTCTGCACATTTATGCAAACCGCCGCACGCCACAAGGTGCATTTGGTTATAATATGAATGCAGCCACTTTTTCAAGTACCTTTATGCGTGAGGCAAGCCGGCCAGCCGGCCGCGCTCCACTGAAATTCCGACATAAGGTTTAGGATGCGGGCGCGGCTCGTATTCGGTAATCAGCTGCTTGGAGTCCCGCCAGCGGCGTGGATGTTCAGTGTTCGGTGAAGAAGCAGAAGCTGCGATCCAAGCCGGTCGGCTTGGCCATCCCGCCGCTGCCCCATCCTTCCGTTCATCCACCCTTCCATCCTTCCAATTCCGGCAGCCGTGGCCGCGGGGCACGCCGCGGATACTGTGCAGTTCAAGCAGTGCAGCTTTCTCTGAAATCTGGCGCCCCACCGATCACCGCCGGCGGCGGGATCGGTGGACGTAGAAAACGAATGACGAGTGCTGAGTGTCCAGCACACAGCCTGTAACACTTGATATGCTTCTCGTTCTGCATTCATCGTTCATCATTCATCATTTATGCAGCGATCATGGGGGTCTCAGCAGGTGCGAGGCAATGTGGCTGCGGCACCTGGCGTGGATTTTGCCGCCGCCCCATCCCTCCATCCCTCCATTTTTATCGCAGAATTTCAGCGCTCCTGTGTTGCGGCATGTGGGCATCAATCACGGGGATTCTGGTATAATGCTGCTGTGTTATAGTGGTGGCGGCGTTGACATGCTGCACTTGGACGGATTCACCGGTTAAGGATGTTGCCCATGCACCAAACTCCCGTCAGTATCGCCGTGATCGGCGCGGGCGGCCGCGGCCGCGGCTTTGCCGAGATGATCAAGCATTCGTTTTCGCACCTGGCGCGCGTGGTCGCCGTGGCCGAGCCGCGCGACGCATATCGGCGCGACGTTGCCGCGTTGTGGCAGTTGCCGGACGAGCGGGTCTTTTGCGACTGGCGCGCGCTGGTCGCCCAGCCAAAACTGGCCGACGCCGTAATCGTCGCCACGCTCGACCGCGAGCATGCCGGGCCGGCGATTGCCTGCCTGGACAAAGGTTGCCATCTCTTCCTCGAAAAGCCCATGGCGGTCACGCTGGCTGAGTGCGAAGCGATCGCCGCCGCCGCAACGCGCGCCAAGGCGATCACGACCGTCTGCCATTCGCTGCGCTATCACAAGGGCAAACGCCTGTTGGCCGATATCGTGCGTTCAGGCCGCGTCGGGCGCGTCATCACGCTCGACCAAATCGAGCAGGTCGCATGGTGGCATCAGGCGCACAGCTTCGTGCGCGGCAATTGGGGTGACAGCCGCACGGCAACCTTCATGCTGATGGCCAAGAGCTGTCACGACCTGGACTACATCGCGTCGCTGACAGATGAGGAATGCGAGCGCGTCAGCTCGTTCGGCTCGTTGACGCACTTCCGGCCCGAGCAAGCACCGGCCGGCGCGGCGGCCCACTGCGTCGCGTGCGCGATCGAGCCCGAGTGCAAATATTCCGCCATTCGGCACTACGTAAATGCCAATCGCGAGCACTGGCCGGCCATGGTTTGTTCGCACGATCACAGCCGCGAAGCGCACTACCGCGCGATTGCGGACGGCCCCTACGGCCGTTGCGTCTGGCATTGCGGCAACGATGTGGTTGACCACCAGGTCGTGGCCATGGAGTTCAGCGGCGGCATGACCGCCACCTTCACCATGACCGGCTTTACCCAGCACAACAGCCGCATGATCCGCGTCAACGGCACCGAGGGCGAGGCGTTGTTTGACGGCGACATCACCGTGCGCGATTTCGCCAGCGGCAACGAGGAACGCATGCACGTCGCGGCGGAGCATGGCGGCCACGGTGGCGGCGACGAACGCCTGATGCTCGACTGGCTGCGCGCGCTGCACGCCAACGATGCGGGCCTGGTGCGCACCAGTGTGCATGAATCATTGCGCACGCACCGGATCGTGTTCGCAGCCGAGAAGGCGCGGCAGGAGCGGCGCGTGGTCGAGCTGCGTGAAATGATGCCGGGCTGAGGTAGCGATCGGTGGATCGCAGCAAATAGTATTCGCTTAACTGGAAATTCTGCGCCAGGCACTCATAAATGCTTTGGCGCACGGGCAAAACGGATGGACGAATCGCGCATGTCCGGCATGGCATAGTGATAGGCAAATCGGATGCGCTCGACGGCTTTGTACTGCGCCTCGTTCTTCATGCTGAACCGCACCTTGACCGTGGCGCCTTGCGCGCTGACGTGAATAGTGCGGCGGTTGTTGGTCAGGGTTATGGCGGCATCGCGCAGCACTGCACGATGCGCTTCGTTCGCGGCGCAGGTCAAAACGACGGTGATGGTTACGATCATAGCGCCGCTCTTCTTGAATTAGCGTGTGATGTAAAACAATAGGCAACATCCGCGGCGCGCGCTGGCCCACGCGCCCACGACATTGAATTTGACTTGAAATTGAAAGGGAAGCTGATGGCCGGTGGATCGCGGAAATGCCGGATATGCCGGGCGTCATGGCCTACGGAACAACCCGGCCCGATGCCGTGGCAAAGGCGGAGGCGCAGGCGCGGCGCATCATCGCAGACCGGATTGATCATGGCGCGGCGATTGGGCCAAAAATGCTTGCCCGCATCTCCAAGCACACCGGCCTTGCTCCGCGCGACTTATCATCCAGCGCGGGGTCATGCATTGATAGTCGATTCTGCTGAAAAACCGCGCGTGTTACAGAGCATGGTGTGACGCGCCGTGGCGCGTGCAGAACGCGCGCAGGGCATGCAATGGCAAGAATGCGCCGTGAAAGTACCTTGCCAGTCTTGTCTTGGCCAGTCCGCGATAGCCGTTCTGCGCATCCCGTTGCGGGTCAGTTCGCCGATCGGGCCTTCAATGGCGTGGCGTTGCTGCATGCGTTCCTTGAACGCCGGCGTCAGCATTGCGCGCCGGCGTGCCGGCGTTCTTTTCTCAATCTTTGCTTCCACCGATCCCGCCGGCGGCGGTGATCGGTGGGGCACCACAACACAGACACGAGCCGGGCCGGCTCGTTTACGACAGGCGCGGCGCGGCGGCGCTTAGAGCGCTTCGCCGCGGATCGAGAGCAGGAATTCGGCGTTGAGCTTGGTGCGCTTCATTTGCTCCAGGATCGTCTCCATCTTTTCCATCGGATTCATGTTGGCCAGCGCCTTGCGCAGCAGCCAGATCTTGGCCAGTTCATCGGGATGCAGCAGCAATTCCTCGCGGCGCGTGCCGGAACGGTCGATGTCAATCGACGGGAAGATGCGCTTGTCGCTCAGGCGCCGGTCGAGATGGCATTCCATGTTGCCGGTGCCCTTGAACTCTTCAAAGATGATGTCATCCATCTTGGAGCCGGTGTCAATCAGGGCGGTGGCGATGATGGTCAAGCTGCCGCCTTCCTCGCAATTGCGTGCGGCACCGAAGAAGCGCTTGGGTTTGTGGAGCGCGTTGGCATCCAGCCCGCCGGTGAGGATCTTGCCGCTCATCGGCATGACCGTGTTGTAGGCGCGGGCGAGGCGCGTGATGCTGTCGAGGAGGATGACGACATCGCTCTTGTGCTCGACCAGGCGCTTGGCTTTTTCGATGACCATTTCGGCGACCTGGATATGGCGTTCGGGCGGCTCGTCAAAGGTTGAGCTGATGACTTCGCCGCGGACGCTGCGCTCCATGTCGGTGACTTCCTCGGGGCGCTCGTCAATCAGCAGGACAATCAACTTGGCATCCGGCGTGTTGGTCGCGATGGAGTTGGCAATGTCCTGGAGAATGATGGTTTTGCCGGTGCGCGGCTGGGCGACGATCAGGCCGCGCTGGCCCTTGCCAATCGGGGTGAACAAGTCCATGATGCGGGTCGTGTACTTGTTGTTGGCGGTTTCGAGCAGGTAGCGTTTGTCGGGATAGAGCGGCGTCAGGTTTTCGAACAGGATTTTGTTCTTGTTGTTTTCGGGCGGGCCATAGTTGACGGCCTGGACCTTGAGCAGGGCGACGTAGCGTTCTTTCTCCTTGGGCGGGCGGAAGACGCCGGCGACGGTATCGCCGGTTTTCAGCTCGAAGCGGCGGATTTGCGAGGGCGAGACGTAAATGTCCTCGGGGCACGGCAAGTAGTTGAAATTCGCCATGCGCAGGAAGCCATAGCCGTCGGGCAACGTCTCCAGCACACCTTCGCCGAAGATGTAGCCATCGGCCTTTGTCTGCGCCTTGAGGATCGAGAAGATCAGGTCATGCTTGCGCAGGCCGCTGACGCCGGTGATACCGAGGCGGTGGCCGATGTCAGCCAGTTCGGTGCTGGACAAGCGCTGCAACTCGGCGATGTTAAGGGCACCTTCGCGTTTGTACTCGCGGGCCGCAACGTCGCCGCCGTTGGTGTCATCGTCGGACGGGGGCGGTTGGGCGGGCGTGTCGGCGGCGGCGGGCGCGACCGGCTCAGTCGGCGCAGCCGGCTCGACCGACTCGATCAAATCTTCAGGCAACGGGGGCATGGCTTCGGCCGCTTGGCGCTGCTCGTCGCGCATGCGTTCGCTTTCATCCATGAGCGATGTACGGGCGGGATTCGGGTGCGTGAGCAATTCTTCGCTCGAATCATGACGCTTCACGCGCCGCGGACCACGTAGGTAGCCTTTTTTTGGTGGCACAGCAAACCTCAGAGTGTGCGTTAGCGCGCCGGCCCGGATGGGTGACGGCGCAGATCATGCAGTACTGCGTGCAGCGCGCGCCCCAAGGCGTCACGACTGCCGGCATTCGAAACAACATAGGTTGCGCGCTGGGCGCGCTGGGCATCCGCCAGTTGATGGCGCATGCGGGCGGCGCTGTGGGCCGGTGCCCAGCCGCGCGCGGCATGCAGTCGGCGGCAGCGCAGCGCGGGCGGCGCCACGATCGCAATCGTAGCATGGCACTGGGCATCCATGCCGCTTTCAAACAGCAGCGGCACAATCATCACGGCCAACGGCACGCGCGCGGCGCGTTGTGTAGCAATCCAAGCGTCCGCCCGCCGGCGCACGCACGGATGCACCACACCTTCGAGGAAGGCCAGCGCGGCGGCGTCCTGAAAGACGATGCGCGCCAGCGCGGCACGGTCGATGGTGCCATCGGACCGAAGCGGGTCAAGATCATGGTGGGCCATGAAATACTCCCGAATGGCACGCTGGGCCTGATGCTCCTGATCCAGAACCGCATGGGCCCACTGATCGGCATCGGCGACCGGAATGTGTTGCGCGCGCAGGGCTTGCTCAGCCGTGCTCTTGCCGGCGCCAACGCCACCGGTCAGGCCGACCAGCAGACAGGGCGGCATCGCCGGCGCGGCGTCCATCAGGAAAACAAGTCCATTTGCTGCTGCGCGGGTGGCGCGGCAGTTGGTGCAGCCCGTGCGGCGGCGCCCGGTGCACGGAAGTTCAAATGGGCACGCAATGCCGCAAGGCGCTGCGGATCCGGCGCACGCACGGCCAAGTCGTCGAACGACTGGGTGACCGGCACATCACAATGGACGCGCAAGAGCGTGCGCATTTGCTCAAGGCGCGGCGCGAACTCGCGCAGTTTGTCGCGGGTGCGGACCGGCAGCGCGTCGAGACGGGCATAGACCGTGTCCAGCGTGCCATGCTCGCGCAGCAAGGCCAGCGCGGTCTTCGGCCCGATGCCGGGCACGCCGGGAATATTGTCGGCACTGTCACCAACCAGCGTGAGATAGTCAACGATCTGATCAGGATGCACACCAAAGTGCTCGACCACGCCACGCTCGTCAATGACTTCGGCCTCATGCAAGCCGCATTTCAAAACCGCGATGGACGGTTGCACCAATTGGCAGAGATCCTTGTCGGATGTGGCGATCAGCGCCGTCATTTCACTGCGGACGGCGCGGCAGGCCATGGTGCCCATCACGTCGTCGGCTTCATAACCGGGATATTCAAGCAGCGCGATATGCATCGCGCTGACATATTCTTTAATCCACGGGAGCTGTTCGACGAGCAGCTCCGGCATGGGTGGTCGCTGGGCTTTGTAAGCGGCGAACTGGTCATGCCGAAAGGTCGGCTCGCGGGTATCGAAGCAGACCGCCAGATAGTCCGGGGCCGCGACCGCCAGCATGTGTTCCAGCATGCGCACAAAGCCAAAGACAGCATTGGTCGGCAGGCCCTGCGGGGTGGCCATTGCAGGAATGGCGTAAAAGGCACGGTAGACATACGCCATACCATCGACCAGCAGCACCATTTTCACGCCGTCAGCATTGATCCGGCGCACGGTACCACGGCATGAAGGATTCATCCGCGCAGCCCCCCGGGCATGCGTGGCATCAAGCGCTCAACGCACGGCGGCGGCGCGCTGGCGCGCTTTGCCGGACGGGTCAATCAACTTCGCGTTGACGAAAATCATCAGGTTCGATTTGCGGGCCACTTCACTGGTGCCGCGCCAGAAGCGGCCGACCAGCGGCAAGTCGCCCAAGATGGGCGTCTTGTCCTCGGTCTTGACCAGATTATCACGCATCAAGCCGCCCATCACGACCGTGTCGCCATCATTGACGCGCACGACGGTGCGGACGCTCTGCACAAAGAACTGGGGCAATTCGAAGATGTTGTTGCGTGACGAGACAAATTCGCGCCAGGCGATCAAGTCGGATATTTCCGGGTTGAGATCCAGTTCGACCGTCTTTTCGTCAGCCTGCACATTGGGCGTCACTTTCAAGGTCGTGCCATATTCACGCTCTTCCCAGTTCTTGGGCGTGACCGCGTAATCGGAGATATAGGTGAAGAAGTCACCAACCTCGATCTCGGGGTCTTCGGCATCATCAATCTCGGTGTTGTAGCGGACTTTGATGACATCCTTGATTTCGGCGCGCTGGCCGGTCTTGACCGTCACTTTCGGGGCGAAAATCGTGTTGACCCCTTCGGCATTATCCAAGGCATAAATCACCGTGCGCCATTCGGCCGGGCCGAGCACGCCCTGCATGTCGAACACTTTGCCCAAGCCGTCATTGGCGGTGAGATCGCCATATTTCTGGACATTGAACAAGGAAATGGAGTCGGCCAGATCGGCACTGGCGGTACCCAGTGTGCCGGTGGCATCGGCATACCCAAAGTTTAACTGCTCATATTCAATCGAGGTGGGAATGAACTGATTGCGGGCGCGCAGGGCCGCCTCGGCATTGCGCTGGTAATTGGCGACCTCGGCTTGCTGCTGGAGAATGCTCTTGTACAAGCTTTCCGCGCCGCGCACATTCAGGTGGTCGTAGGGCGGTTGCTGCGGGCGCAAGGCCATGTTTTGCAGGTAATCATCATAGCTGTTCCCGGTCGAGATGGTTTCCGGGATATTATACGCCGAGGAGAGCGGATCGTAGCTGTCTTCGTTCATGTACGAGCGGATGTAGCGCAGGCCCGGGGTGACTTCGCGCTGCAGATTGGGGGCGTCCAGATTATAGCGGTCATCGTAGCGGCCACCGCCGCTGCCCCAGGCATAGTTTTTGGTGAGGAAGTGGCGGAAGACCAACTGGGACATGTCGTCATTCTTGATGGTCACAAAGCGCGCTTCGATTTGGACTTGGAACGGCGTCTTGTCGTACTTGGCCAGGAAGTCCTGCATGATGTTGATGTCCACCTCGGAATCGCGCATCGTCAGGCGGTTGCGGCGCGCATCGAAAGTGATGCTGGCGCCTTCGACTTGGGGAATGCCCAGTTTCTTCTTGAGCGCCATGGCCTTGGCGGTCGGGCTGGTGCTTTTCTCGTCGCCGACGTCAATGTCCAGGCCGCGCGAGAGCTGGAACACCATGGTGCGCAAGTTCTGGCTGGCTTTGCCGCTGACGACGACGGCACTCTCGTCGACGCGCACCAGCAAGCCCTTGGCTTTGCAGATGTAGCGGATGACATCAATCAAGGGCACGTCGGTCAGTTGCAGGGTGATTTTATCCTGGTTTTCCTCCTGTAGTTTCTTGAGGGCGGTCGGATCGACGCTGATGTTGACTTTCGGATCGCTGTTCTGATAGAGCGCATCAAAGACTTCACCGAGCGGCGCGTCGGAGAATTTGGCGGAAGCAACCGGCTGGAGGATCTGGGTGTCGATCGGGCGCGCAATGGTGGCGCCGGGCCCGCCGGTAATGTCTTCAATGTCGCGTTCGCCCTGCGGCTTGAGCAGCCAGTTGCGTTCGACAGTCTGGAGGCGCTCGCGCTTGACAATGTCAAAGTCATCCAGGGTGATCTTCATCAAGCTTTCCTGGCATTCCTTGATATAGCGGCGGGCGGTGATGTTGTAGGGGTCGCGCTGAATCACTTCCTTGAAGGAATTAAGGGCGGGTTTGTACTCGCCGCGGCGGACATATTCACGGCCTTCAACCATCAGCGCGTTGATTTCAAGCTGGGTGTTGCTCTCCTGGCGAACGGGCGTCGGGTTGTAGTCAAAGGCACTTTTCAGGCGCGACCAAAAGCCCTCCGGCTCGCCAAAATCCTTGGGCACATCAGCATCTGCCTCCGTCGTTGGCGGTGCGCCGATCTGGTCGTTGGGCGCATTCGGATTGGCGACTTCAACATCGCCAACCAAGGCCGCCTCGCGTTTCGCCACGGAATCGGCTGCGTCGTCGGCAAGGGCTACGGCCGGCACCAGCGTCAGGACACCGGTCAGCAACAAGGGCATCATCTTGAATGTCAACTTCATAAGGCCTCCACGAACATAAAATAGAGAATGAGCAAGAATAGTCATTAGCACGGTCAGCCAGCCGAGTTGCTGGCGAAAGGATCATCAGCGGCCGGGGCAGCGGGTGGCGCAGCGGCCGGTGTTTCGGCCGGGGCTTCGGCATTCGTGGTCGCGGCGGGCGCGGCGGCCGGTGTTTCGGCCGGTGTTTCTGCCGGAGCTGCGGCGGGCGCGCTGTCGGCTGCCGGCGCGGCGGTATCACCAGCCGCGTCGTCGGTGGCGCTGTCGGCATTCGCGCTGGTCTCCTCGGCCGGTGCATTTTCCGACTGTTCCGCAGCTTTCTTCATTTCGCGTTCGCGCACGTCTTTATAGAGTTCGCCAGTCGGCATAATGACGCGGGTCGTGACAAAAATGAGCAGGTTTTTCTTTTCCTGGTAGCTGCCATCGGAGCGGAAGAAACGGCCCACCATGGGCAGGTCGCCGAAAAACGGCACCTTGTCATGGTATTCACGGTTGGCCTCAGTGATCATCCCGCCCAGAACAATCGTTTCGCCATCGTTGACCACGACTTGGGTGGTGACCTCGTTGTTTTTAAAGCGCGGGATTTTCAAGATAATGGGATCGAGCGCCGGAAAGATGCTGTTGTCGCCGGTGTAGCAAATAACCTCGCGCGGTTCCAGCTCCGTGCTGACCTTGGCCGAGATGTCCATATCGACCATCCGGCCGTCTTCGCTGATGGTCGGCGAGACAATCAATTCGATGCCAATTTCCTCCATCTTGTAGCCCTGGGTGGTCGCGTAGCCCTGATAGACGCCGACGACCGCGCTTTCCAGCGATAATGTCGTGCTGTTGGCGCGATATACCTTGGCCGGCTTGTAAACCGTGTAATCATCCGGGTACATGACTTGGACAATCTGGCGGATCTTGACCTTGCTTTGGCCGCTGACGGTGGTAACCGACGGGGCCGAGAGGATGTCGGCATTGGTCTTGTTGCTCATGGCATAAAAGACCAGGCCCACTTCCGGTTCCGTCAGGGCGCTGGTGAAGAAGCCGAAGACTTCATCGGTGATTTCATTGTTGCCGGCCTTGGTGCCGATCATCGACACCAGTGAGTTGAGCCGGTCGGCATAGCGGCTGGAGCGTTCACCCTTGGCATAGCGGCGCAGCGCGCCGGTCAGGTCGGTCGGGTTGAGCAAGGCGGCCCGGTCCAGACTGTCATTGGCATTGAGAATTTTCCACGAATCCTTGAGGCGGATGCCCATCGAGAACTCTTCGAGATCCTGGTCGCTGACTTCGACAAAGCGCGCTTGGATCTCGACTTGCGGCATGTGCGAGCTCTTCTCAAGGTCTTTGATGTACTCGTCAATCCGGTCAAGCGTGCCGCGGTACTGGCGGATCGAGAGGGTGCCGGTCGTTGGTTCAAGGAAGACCGAGGTGCCGTCCGGCCAGTTGTCCTTGCCGACATAGTCCTTGATCAGGCGCACGATTTCGGGATCGCTGCTGGTGGCGGCAAATTCATCCGCCTTGGGTGCGGTATCTTCCGCGAACAGGTCGAAGTCGCCGGCGCCGGCGGTTTTCTCATCCTTGGCTGCTTTTTCCTCGGAGGCGCTGGTCATGGCCTGCTGCGAGACGGTCCAGATGCGGGTTTCCATGTCGCCAGCGCCGCGCGAGATGATGATCGCGTATTCATCCACCGTGAAGGTCAAGCCGGGATTTGATTCGCAAATATACTTGATGGCATCCAAGACCGAGATATCGGTCAGGTTCATCGAGACGGGTTCGGTCGGCTTGTCGCCCAAGTTGAGGACAACATCCAAGCCGCTGACATCCGAAATATAGCCGATGACTTCCTGGATTTGGGCGTCTTGGAAGCTCAAGGTCGCGATTTTCTTGCGGGCTTGTTCCAGGACGCTGGCGCGGCGCTGGGCGGCCGGGCTTTGCTCATCCGAGCCGGCGGCGACTTCGGTCTTTTCAACCACGTCGTCCGGGTTTTCAAAGAAGGACTTGATCAGGTCTTCCATGATTTTGCGGCGTTCAATGCGGCGATCATCGGCGATAATCCGGCCTTGCTTCTCGATCAGGTCTTTGAGCAGGCGGCGCGGGCGCGGATCCGAGGTTTCAATTTCGATGGCCTGGCGATAGAGCGCCTTGGCCTCTTCATAGCGGCTCTGCACTTCAAGGTCGCGCGCCTGGTTGATCAACAGCCCGACTTTTTCATCGTCGCTCATGCTCTCGGTGATGAGCTTGCCCAGGTTTTGCGAGACGGACTCGGCAATCGCCTGGCGCGCCTCGCGCAACCCGCCGAGGGCTTCCTCGCCATTCGGCTTGTGCTCCAGCGACTTGCGAAAATTGACCACGGCCTGTTCATAATCGCCGACCGCCATGCGCCCGCGGGCATAGCCGGCATAGGTGTCATAGAGAATGGCGTTGACGCGCACCAGCTTGGTGGCGGCAGTCACGTTGCGCGGATCCTTTTCAATGGCGGCGGTGAGGGCCACGTATGCTTTTTCATACTCGCCTTTTTCGAGGGCGCGCATGCCCTCGGTGGTCAGCTCGCCGGACTCGGCGCGCAGCTCTTCTTTCTCGAGCGCAATCTGGCGCGACAGTTCGGGCGAGAGCAGATTGGCTTTCTTCTGCAAGGCAACGTCAATCGGCTTCTGCGCCATCGTCATCTGCGCGACGAACAGCATGGACAACGCCACGCGTCCCATTTTATGAATGAACGGTGCTTTCTTCATGCGGTACTCCTCAACATTAAAACTAAAGGACTAATTAAAAAAACATATCAGCGTTCAGCGGCGCCGCTGTACTCAATAGCGCCCACCATGCAGCTCCACGTCTTGGCATCGGCATCCAAGCTTTTCACCACGGCATTTTTCTTGACCGACTTGAGCAGCAGCTCCGTGCCGACGGTCACGTTCGTTTCATCGTTGGCGCCCTTGGGCATGATCCGCGCCGCCACCCGCTTTTCATAATTGGTCTGGCCAAAGACAATGAAAAACTCTTCGTTGGCAAGCAGGTCGGTCATGGCCAGTTCGCTGCGATCCACATTGTTGGAACGGTTGAGCCGCGGATTCCACACCGGCGGCATCTTGACCGTCAACTTGCCGACCTTGTAGACCGGTTTGGGATCGTCCTTGCCCTTGATCTCGTCGTTTTCGCCGACGAAGTAGCCGCGGCCTTTATACTGGATTTGCATTTTCCCGCCGCCGGGCGGCCGGTTTTTGAAGACCAGCGGGCGGATCGGCCGGAAGATATCGACGAAGCGCCAGTCGTCCAGCACGATGTTCGGGTCACCGGGCTTCTGCGGGTCGCTGTTGCGCTTGAATTCCTCCAGCGCGGTCAGGCCATCCTGATCCTGGTCGGCGGCGCCATCGCGCGGATTGGTCCAATCCAAGCCGCGCTGCTTCTCCCATGCATTGGGAATGCCGTCAGCATCACTGTCCTCTTTATAGCTGACGGTGGCGCCGCATTCGGGGCAGGTGACCGACCAGCTGGGCTGCAGTTTCTTGCAGGCGGTGCAATACTGCAGCCAGGGATGCGCGAAATAATTGAAGGCCAGCACGTCGGGCACGGGGCTCTTGGCCCGCGTGATGATGACATTGTAAAGATCAAGGTCATTAGTGCCGAGGCTGGTCACGGCCCGCTGCGTGGCCAATTCGGGAACCGGCGCGCCACCGGTCAGCGTGATGACCACAACCAGAATGGCAAACAGAACCACAATTCCCAATACGATCTTTTCCCAGTATGCTGCGAGCTTGTTCATTATCTTGTCGGTGTGCGTGATCGCGATGTTTACTTGGTGGCCGGCGCGCGTTCGGCCGACGCCTGGATGGGCAGAACATGTTCAACCACCATTTCGATCGCGTCCTCTTCGGTAATATCGGACGGGTCTTTCATTTCGCCCTGGGCCATGACTTCATTGACGGCGCGCACGCGGCGGATGCGGTAGAAATGGTCTTTGTTGCGAATGGCGGCGAACACATTGTAGAGCTTGCTGGGCGCGATCCGCAGGTCGAATTTGACCGGCACGGTGGTGTACACGGCGCGCGCCTTGCCGGCCGCGATATCGGCCGTTTTGCCAATGCGCGGGCCGCCGGCCGGGCCTTCGGTGCCGAACGCTTCGGCGTCCTCAATCATTTCGGTGGCGTCAGCCGCGCTGCTGGCGGGATTACGGTCAATCGTCACGACGCTCACCGCGCTGTTCGTCAGCAGCACATCCAGGACATCCTGGATGATGGCCAATTGGCTGCTCAGCTTCGGAATCAATTCCTTTTCGGGCACTTTCTCGCCCAGGTATTCACTGAAGCCGATATCCTCGGGAATGACGACCTTCGCCTCGGTGCTGGCGGCATATAGCTTGTCGCGCACGCCGCGCACCGTTTCCTTGAAACTCGAGGGCGAATAGGCGGGCAAGGCGCGCTCGGGCACGGCCGTCCGCATCGCCGCCGCTTGCTCTTTGCTGTCGGCCAATTTTTGCTGATACCGCTGCACCAGTTGCTGGCTGGGCTCCCCGCGATGCTTGGCCGCCACGGCATCATAGCTGGCTTGGGCGCTGGCGAGCTCGGCCAGATTGTCAGCCAGCGTGCCGGCGGCGCCACGCCAGAGCACAGCCACGACAAGGGCAACCAGCAGGATCGCTCCCACGGTGATCAGGAAAACTTGGTGTTTCTTTGGATCAAAGGTCATAAGTACGGTACCGTCGCGTGTCTTGCCCGTGGGACATGCCGCCGCTAGCGCGAGCGTGTTTGCACGGAATATGCTTTTTTCACATCCAGATAATCATTGGTGCCATTGCCGTCCCAGTCCAGGTCGGCTTCAAGGGCATAGTCAATATATTTCTTCCACTGCGTCAATTCGTTCTGGCTGACATGCTGCAGGCCGTTTACCGCGCGGAAGGGCGTCTCGATATCTTCCCATTTGCCATAGCAGCCGCCGCGCACCACGATGCGCACGACGCGCGCCAGGGCGTCTTCATCCTCGACCGCCATGGTGCGTTCGGGCGAATTGGCCGGCAGGGCGGCGCGCTCTTTCTCGTAAACATCGGCAAAGGTCTTGGTCTCAATCCCGTTGACCCACGCATTGGTCGGCATGCTTTTTTCAACCATTTGCCACAGTTGCACAAACAGGTCGCGCTCCCACAGAACCCGGCGCAGATTCTCCGTCTCCTTGAACTGCGCATCCAGCGCGCGCCGCGTGGCCGTGATCGAGGCATCCACTGCCTGCACGCGCGCCAGCAGTTCCTGCGCTTGGATGGCGCGCGCTTGGGCCACGGATTTTTTGTGCGAGGTGCTGACCAGCACGCCGATCAAGACCAGCGCAAACAAAGCGGCGGCGGCAATCAGCAGCGGCTTCTTGCGGTTGAAGCGACGCTGGGCTTGGATGTCCGCCGGCAGCAGGTTGAGCGAATACGGCGTCAGGCCGGCGCCGGTCAGGGCGCAGCCGAGGGCTTCGCCCAGCAAATTGGCTTGGGCGCCGGCGGTGCCGGTGGTGCCGGCAAAGACCGCCAGCGGCTCCACCTCGATTTTCAACCGTTCCGCCAGGAACTCGCGCAGGCCGGGGATGCTGGCGTAGCCGCCGGTCAGCAGCATCTTCTGGGGCTTGTCGCCGTTAAGCTGCGACTTGTAAAAGGTGAGCGAACGCGTGATTTCCATGATCAGGCGCGTCACGGCCGCGCGCGCATTCTTGGCGGCGTCACTGTCGCCTTCCTGCTGCACGGCCAGATTGATGTCGTTAAACAGCGTGGTGCGCGCCTGGGCCTCGCTGACCGCCAGCGTCTTGGCGAGCGCGCCGACCATCGCGCTGCCGGTCACCGGCAGGGTGCGCATCCACAGCTTGGTGCCGTCCACAATGGTCAGGTTGCTGGCGCTGGCGCCGAGGCTGAGCACGGCGGTCGCGGGCGCGACCGTGCCTTTGCCGGCGTGCAGGACGACATTCCCGATCGCCAGCGCGCTGCTTTCAATGGCGGCGGCTTGCAGGCCGGCCTCGGCCAGCAGGGCCAGCAGGTCGGCGTTGATATCCTTCTTGATGGCGGCCAGCGAGACGTGGCTCTGGTCGCCTTCGGTGGCCACGGTAATGGCGCTCCAGTCAAGTTCCTCGAGCGGGAACGGCAACTGCTGCTTGGCTTCTTCCGTGAGCTGCTTGTCAAGGGTGGCGGTGGGAATTTTAAGGGCGCGCAAGAGCGTGTGCGCGCTGGGCGCGGTGATCACCACGGCGCCGGCCGGCAGTTTTTTCTCGCTGATCCATTCCTGCAAAACGCGAACCGCCGCGGCGCGCCATGTGGCATTGTCCGCATCGTTGGGCAATTCCAAAACGCGCACGCCGCTGGCTTCCACCGCAACCGTGTTCTTGTGAACCGCGATGACTACATATTTGAGCGCTTCGCGCCCAAGGTCAATCCCTATGACTTTCTTGTCCCCCACGGTCGTCCTCAGTTCTTTGCCGATAAACTCAATTCATTAAAATTACATGAAGGCCTCTACAAGCGCCAAAAAAAACAAGCCGCATTAAATTTCTCTATCAGAGAGCGCGAGTATGGTATCAAAAAGCATCGCGCTTGTCAACTGGGGGGGGCACGCGCCGCGCCAACGTGCCGGCTATCGCTTGCAGCCGCTGTTCCTGGTCGATGGTCGTGACCAGCTGGCGGGCGCGGCTGACGGCCGCGCGCGCAACCTCATCGCGCCGCAGGGCCGTCGCGCAGCGCGCCATTTGCACCTGGTTTTCCGCGTCTTCCGGCAGGTAGCGCGCGGCTTGCTGGTAGCGGTCGAGCGCCAGGGCATAGCGCTGCTGGCCGAAAGCCTGCGCGCCCCAGTTGGCGTACACCTTGCCCAGGGCTTGATCCGTGCGCCCGGACGGATACAGCACGTTCAGGCGTTCATAGGCGGCGCAGGCAGCTTGGTAGTCGCCTTGGCGCACGTAGGTGGCCGCCAGCAATTCCTCGGCATCGGGCAGGCCGGGCGCCAGCGCGGTGGCCATCTTGGCGGCGCGCACGGCGCCGGTCAGGTCGCCGGCGGCGGCGGCAATCGCGCCCAGGTGAAAGTGCGCCTGGGCGGCCACCGACGCATCCAGCTCGACTTGGCCGAATGCGTGCGCGGCGGCGGAGGTCTGGCCGGCATGCAGGCGCGCCAGTCCGACATTGTACCACGCCTCACTGCTGTTGGTCACCACCCCGGCCATCGTCTCAAAACAGGTGGCCGCCAGGGCATATTGGGTGACGGCCACATAGCCCATGCCAAGATAATACAGCGTCTCGGCACCGCCGGGCGCAAGGTACGCGGCGCGCTCGAGGACGGCCACCGCGCGCGCCGGCTGCGCGTGCCGCAGCAAGGCGGTGCCGTACAACACCAGAAACCGGTCGTTGCGCGGATCCAGCCCGATGGCTTTTTCATACCACGGGACGGCGGCGGCAAACTCGTTCAAGCGTTCATAGCAGGCACCCAGATTGAAGAAGGCCTCGGCAAAGCGCGGATCGCTGCGGACGGCGGCATTGAACAAGCGCAGGGCGTCGCGATAGCGCTGCTGCTGCACCAAGGCGAGGCCATCCGTGAAATAGTTTTGCGCGGCGGGCGCCGCGTCGGCGCGCGCAACCAGGCTCGTCCGCGAATTTGAGACTGGGGATTTGAGATTTGAAATTTGAGATTTGAAATTGGCATTCTCAGCCGCAGCCGCCAGCCCAAGCCAGCACAGCCCGGCGCAGAGCGCGGCGTGCGACCACGCCGGTCTGGAGATTTGAGATTTGAGATTTGAAATTTGAAATTTGAGATTTGCAGCCGCCGCGGCCAGCCCACGCCGGCCGCGCCCGACGCAGAACACTGCGCGGCACGCGGAAAACCGGCCACCTATGGAAATAATTGTAGTGTCAACCATAATCGTCATGCGCGCCGCGCGGCGGCGCTGTAGGCATAGTAAACGAGCCGAAGCCCGCAAAAAAGCAACAGGCGGTCTGCATCCTGTAAGCCGGATTCTGTCATGCCACGCGGGCACATGGCCCGCGCCGGCATGGACAGCCATTCATCTTTGCGGCCTACCCGAACTGCCGCGGCGGCAGGCGCGCCGGAGCCCGCTTGCGCGAGCTGCCCAGTTCCTATGTGGCCTTGCACCGGAGGGGTTTACCGTGCCCGCGCCGGTTGCCCGGCGCGGCGGTGGGCTCTTACCCCACCCTTTCATCCTTACCACGGCGGCCGAAGCCGCCACGGCGGTCTGGTTTCTGTGGCACTTTCCGTTCCCGCACGCTTGCCACGCGGGACCCCCGCTTGCACGGGGCATCCTTGCCTGCTGGTGTCCGGACTTTCCTCCCCGCCGCAGGCCGGGGCGGCTGTCCGAATGCATTCCGCCTGTCGCGCGCTTGCTTTATTTACCAAGATGTTCGGTCAAATACAACACCCGCGCGCACGTCTCGCAGGTGACCAGCCGATCCGACTTCATGATGTCCGACAGCACGTTCACCGGCAACTGTATGTTGCAGCCCGTGCAAATCCCGTCGACCACCGGCACCACCACATACGGCGCGCGCGTCTTCAACAGGCGGCTGTACAGCGCCAGCGCGTCCTGGTTGATGGTCTTCTCCACTTCGCGCCGGATCGCGCGGTGGCGCCGCAGCCTGACGTTCAACTCCGAAATCGCCGTCTTGGCCTCTTCCGCCCGCGCCAGCAAGGCCGCTTTTTGGACGTTGACCTCCTCTTTCTTGGCCACAATGCGCTCGTCCAGCTCTTTCAGCGTCACGCCCAATTGCTCCAGCGCCGTCGTGTGCTTGACCGCGTGCTCTTCCGCATTGCTGATTTCCACGGTCAAGGCCTGAAACTCGAGATTTTTGCGGATCTGGCCCTGTTTGTCTTTCAACTGCTTGAGCTGCGCGGCATCGGCCGCAATGTCAATCTTGACCTGCCGCCCGCGCTCCTCCGCTGCAGCCCGCGCGCATTCGGCCTTGTGCAGCTCGCGCACCGCGTTCTCATACTGCCCTTGCTCTTTGCGCAGCGTGTCGGGAATCGCACTCATCCGCTGGCCCAACGCCAGGATTTCAGTATCCAAGCCCTGGAGCTCGACCAGCTTCTGCAATGTTTGAATCATGTGGTTGTCATGGCGGCTTTGACGCCGGCACCTTATATCTGTAAACCCTGACGGTTAATACGCGGCATTGATCGGGATCGACCCGAGGTTTGTTTCTGCGCTGCTGGCCACCGCCAGCGCCTTGCCCGGCCCGGCAATCTTCGGCTTGGGCCCGGCTTCAAAGCGGCAGGTGTTGAGCACCCCGCCGTTCTGGTTGCCCAGCAAAATCGAACGAATCGCCCCGCCATACAGGAACACGACCGGGCCGCTGCCGGCACAGATCAGCGAGTTCAGGCCGCCCGACGGCGCAACGATCGTCGCAATGCCGTTCGGATAGCTCGACACCCCGTCCCAGCCAGAACAGACGGTCGGCTCTTGCACTTGCGGCACGCCATTGCGCAGCGGCGCGCCCAACCCGCCATTCGCGAAAATATAGCCAATCGTGCCCTGCGCAAAGATATCCGCCACGGCATGGCCGGCCACGCCACCCAAAATGCCGCCATAAATGATGCCACTGGCGCCATGCTTCACGCGCCGGGCATAGATGGCGCCGATGTTGCTCTCGGCTTTCACGCTGCGGACGATGCCGCCGAACACATTCAGCGTCTTTATGCCGCCATCCGTGGTGACCGTGACTTCGCCAAAGTAGTTCGCCGGAAAGGTCGCGACTTTCGCGGCAATCAGCGGCCGGCCATACAAAATGTTGATCACCCCGAGGCTGACCGTCGGGCCGGGCGCGGTGGCCGTCTTGACCGCCGTTATGGTAATGTTCGGCTGGGCGCCATGCTGGCCGCGCCACGTGATGTCCATCTGCGGCGTGAGGAACGGCAGGGCCGTGCGGAACCAGTCGGTCAATTGGACGTTCAGCGTGATCGGCGGCGCCGCCACACCCACGGTCAACTTGAGCAAGGCGCTGACGTCCTGCTCCATATAATAGGAGAACTGCTCGAAAGTGACGCCCTTGATGTGCAGCACCAGCGTGCCATTGGCGGCGGCCTTTTTCATGTAGAAGTCCGGGTAGCCGGGCACCCAGTTGACAAACCAGGCATTGGCCGCGGTTCCGACAAAAGGACTGGCGGTGCTGTCGCGAATGTACTTCACTTGCCAGCCGGCATGCACGGAGGCACACAAGGAAATGGCGGCGATGGCCGCGAGGGAGAGGATCAGCATTTTTTTCATCTTACGCTCCTGAGGCAAACGGTGAACAAGGAAAACATCATGCAAGAAGTATAGCAAACATCCAAAGAACAAGCAAGCGCCAAACATTTGGTGGAGAATACCGGGATCGAACCGGTGGCCTCCTGCTTGCAAAGCAGGCGCTCTCCCAGCTGAGCTAATTCCCCGCGCCGCGCGGTTGCCAACCACAAGACAAATCCCGCAAGCGGAATGGTGGGCCTAGATAGAATTGAACTATCGACCTCACGCTTATCAAGCGTGCGCTCTAACCAACTGAGCTACAGGCCCGCAAAAACCATGGGGAAGTATAGCAAAAATTGTGCGACCTGTCAACTCGGTTGACATTCCCCGCCTGATTGGCTATAATCATCGCCTGATAATAGCAAACTACTTTTGGAGTATTGAATGAAACGGACCTATCAACCCTCGAATCTCTGCCGCAAGCGCACGCACGGCTTCCGCGAGCGCATGAGCACGCGCGGCGGACGCGCGGTCTTGAGTGCCCGGCGCGCCAAAGGGCGCAAGCGCGTCAGCATTTGAACGATGCCGGCGCCGTGGGCGGGCCAAGTCTGGCACCAGCCGACCTGCGTCTGCCGCGCCACGCCTTGTTGCGGCGCCGCCGTGACTTCCTGCGCATCTTTGCCGCCGGCAGCCGGCAGCACGGCACCTTTATGAGCATGATCGCCTATCAACCGGAACACGCGCGCGGCGAGGATGGCCAGCGCATGGCCGCCGTTGCCCGCAAAAAAGAATTCCGCCATGCCGTCGACCGCAATCGCGTCAAACGCCGCTTGCGCGAAGTAACACGTCTGAACCGGGCCGGCTTGCGGCCCGACCTCTGGCTGGTGCTCCAGGCCCGCCGCGACGCGTTGCACGCGCCATGGCCGGCCCTCTGTGATGAATTCATGGCCCTCTGCCAGGCAGCCCGGCTGGTCCGCGAGGCGCCGCGCCCATGACCAGCCATGTCCGCCCGTCCCATGCGCTCCTCGGCGGCTGCCGCCATTGGCCCGTCTGGCTCGCCTGTGCGGCGATTCGCGCATATCAATTGTTCCTGGCGCCAGTCCTGCCGCGCGCCTGCCGCTTCGAGCCGTCCTGCTCGCACTACGCCGTGGACGCCTTGCGCAAACACGGCATCTGGAAAGGCCTCTGGCTCGGCCTTTGCCGCATCTGCCGCTGCCATCCGTGGCATCCCGGCGGCTATGACCCCGTTCCGTGAATCTGAGATCTGAAATTTGAAATCTGAAATTTGTAAATTGTAATTCGTAAATCGTAAATTGCCATGGCTACTGCACCTTCGTTTCTTGATCGCGACAAGTTGACCGGTATTCTGATCTTGGCGCTGATGTTCGCCGTCTACTTCTTGGTGATCGCACCGAAAGAGGCCAAGAGCCGCGCCGCCAGGCCGGCACTGCCGACCGGCGTCGTCACCCGCGCCGCAACACCCCAGATGCGCGCCAGCGGCACCGGCGACCTCGCCGCGCTCGCCCCGGAAGTTGAAGCACCCGCCGAGAGCGGCGCCGCGCCGGCCGAAACAGCCGCCGCACCGCCCGCCGGCATCGCCCCGCGCTTCGTCTGCCTGTCCAACGACTTGGCCACCTACACCTTCACGGACTTCGGCGGCGATATTTACAACATCGAGCTGGCCCGCGCGCCGATGGTGCGCAAAGGACCGCTCACCACCGCCTTCGCGCCCAGCAATGCATGGGAGATGCCGCTGCGCATGTGCAGCACATCCGGCTTCGACCCGGCCCGCACCGTCTTCGGCCTGGAACACATGCAGGCCCAAATGGTCTCGTTCACCGGCATGGTCAGTGACACGCTCTTCCTGCGCAAAACCTATGCCCTGACCAACGGCTACTTGCTGCAAGCCGAATTGGCCTTCAGCAACCTGACCACGCGCGCCATGGCCTTGAGCAATGCTTTCTGGCTTGGGCGGATTGCGCTGGTGCCGGGCGTGAGTGCCGGCAAAGACCTGCGCGGCTGCGACCTCGAACTCCTGCAGGACGGCGCGCCGCGCATCCTGCGCATCACCGCCGACAAGAAAGATGTCACCACGACCCATGCCGGCACGACCGTCTGGATGGCCGTGCATAACAAATATTTCACGCAGGTGCTGGTGCCCGAAACGCCCTTTGTCGAAGTGGCAACCCGCTCGCTGGGCGCGCCGGCCGCCCGCGAAGTCACGGCATGGGCAACCGCCGCACCGCTGGTCATCGCGCCCCTGGCCGAGCAGCAGTGGCACGCCACCTTGTATGCCGGGCCGAAAGCGTACAACCTGTTGCAGACCTTGCCGGCCGAGATCGGCCGCGGCACCAAATATCTCGAACTGCTGAACCTGGGCATGTTCGCCTTCCTGGCCAAACCAATCCTGCTCTATGGCCTGAAAGGCTTGTACCAGTACACCCACAACTACGGCTGGGCGATCATCATCGTGACGCTGATCATCAAACTGTTGACCTGGCCTTTGCAGACCAAGAGCTATGTGTCGATGCAGCGCATGCAAAAAGTCCAGCCGGAATTGAAACTGTTACAGGCGAAATACAAGGGCGACCCGCGCCAGTTGCAGCAGGAACAAATGCTGCTGTATCGCAAGCACGGCGTCAATCCGATGGGCGGCTGTCTGCCGATCGCCCTGCAAATTCCCATTTTCTTTGCGTTGTACTCGGCCTTGGACAACGCGGTCGAGCTGTGGGGCGCCTCGTTCTGGTACATCAAAGACCTGACCATGCCGGATTCGGTGTACACCCTGTCGTTCTCCATCCCGTTCTTGGGCAATGCGGTCAATCCCCTGCCGCTGCTGATGACCGCCGCGACGATCATCCAGCAAGTCCTGACGCCGCACACCGGCGACAAGTCCCAGAAACAAATGATGCTGATGATGCCGGTCGTCTTTTTGGCGATTTTCTACAACATGCCGTCCGGCTTGGTCCTCTATTGGTTTGTCAACCAGTTGCTCAGCGCCGTGCAGACCCTGATGCTGCACTATACCAAGAAAACGTAGCGCCACGTTCATCGTTCATAGTTCATAGTACTTAGTTCATAGTTGGCAGGCAAGAACTCAGCAATGAACCGGCGGTTAGCATGTTTTGTTGCCGCGCGGTTCTGGCGCCCCACCGATCACCGCCGGCGGCGGGATCGGTGGACGCAGAGATTGTGGGGGTCTCCGGCGCAGCCGGTCGCCGCGCAGTTCTGGCGCCCCACCGAGCTTGCCTCGGTGGACGCATAGATTGGGAAAACCAGACGTGGGCGTTTTTTTACTCCATCTTTTTTACCCACCGATCCCGCCGGGCGGGATCGTGAGGGTCTCGGTATTCAAAGAAGGTGGGAGCCGCCTCCGTGCGGCGAATGCAGCAGAATCGCGACACGGAGGTCGCTCCCACTTTGCAGCAACAAGCTGGCGGACGCGGGCAATGAACTATGAACTATGAACTATGAACTATGAACTATGAACTATGAACTATGAACTATGAACTATGAACGCTGAACGATGAACGACGAACAGCCCATTGACTGCATTGCCGCCATCGCCACGCCGCCGGGGCGCGGCGCACTCGGCATTGTGCGCCTCTCGGGCCACGATGCCATGGCGGTGGCCGACCGGGTGTTTCGCCCGCGGCATGGTGCGGCGCTGGCCGCGCGCCGCGCTTGGTCCGCCGTCCTGGGCAACATCGTGGATGACCTGGACGTGGTGGACGAGGCGCTCGCCACCGTCTTTCATGCACCCCAATCCTACACCACCGAAAACATGGTCGAGCTGGCCTGCCACGGCGGGCAGGTCGTGCTGGCGCGCGTGCTCGACGTGCTGCTGCGCCACGGCGCGCGCCTGGCCCAGCCGGGCGAGTTCACCCGCCGCGCGCTGCTCAATGGGCGCATCGATGTGACCCAAGCCGAAGCCGTGCTGCACCTGATTGACGCGCCGACCGACCGCGCCCGCCGGGCCGCCGTGCGCCAGTTGGACGGCGCATTGAAACTGCGCTTGCAGCACCTTCATCAAAACCTGCTCGCGTTGCGCGCGCAGCTCGAGGCGGCCATCGAGTTTGCCGACGATGCCGGCGATGTGTTTGCCGACCGCGCCGCGCTGGCGGCACGCCTCGCCACGCACATCGACGAGTTGCGCGCCCTGGCGCGCGGCGCGGAAACCGGGCGGCGCTTGCACGACGGCGTGCGCGTCGCACTGGCCGGCCGGCCGAACGCCGGCAAATCAAGTTTGTTCAATTGGCTGGCGCGCGAGGAGCGCGCCTTGGTCACGCCGATTCCCGGCACCACCCGCGACACCATCGAAGTGGATATCGCAATGGACGGCGTGCCCGTGCGCGTGATCGACACGGCCGGCATGCGCCGCGCACGCGGTGCCATCGAGCAGCAGGGCATCCAGCGCGCACGCCAGATGCTGGCCGACAGCGATTATGTCCTGTGGCTCTGCGACCTGACGCGCCGGCCGGCACGCGATGAAGCGGCGTGTGCGCGCGCCTGCCTCGGCGCCACGCCCGCCGTCTGGGTCTGGACCAAGGCCGACCTGGCCGCCGCCGCATGGCCGGCGGCGGCGCGCGCGCCCATTGAAGCGGCGTGGCGCACCGCCACGATCAGCGTCAAAACCGGCGCGGGCATGCCGGCGCTGGAAGCAGTATTGGCCGAACTGGTGCATGCACAATGCGGTGCCCAGGACGATACGGTGCTGATGGTCAGTGCATGGCAGCGCGACCTGCTGGCGCGCGCGCTCGATGCGCTCGCGCGCGCCCATGCCGGCGCCACCACGGCCGCCTTGGCCGAATTGCTGGTCGAGGATCTGCGCACCGCCCAGGATGCCATCGGCGAGATGACCGGCATGGTCACGAGCGAGGCCGTGCTCGACGCGCTCTTCGCCCAATTCTGCATCGGCAAGTAGCGCCGCAGCGATTGCTGCTCACAAGATTGCGCGTTGCTGTCCGTAGCTGCTGCTGAGTTTTAGGTTGCAATGTTTTAGGTTTTAGGTTGCAAAGAAAATCAGGCGCGGCAGGCCGCCCATCTGTGGCCAATCCCTCGTACGCCACGCGCTCCGCGCGCGGCATGCCGCCGCTGCTCTGCCACCGCCGCTTCTGCCACCGCATACCGCATGCTGAATACCGAACACCGCTCCCCTCGTACGCCACGCGCTCCGCGCGGGGCATGCCGCCGCCGCTCACCAATCCACCAAGGCAGAACCAACGCCACGCATAACTATGGCCACGAAGAGCTACCATTGAACATTCAACATTGATGAATATCGAATATCGAACAAGGAATATTGAATGCCGAAGTATCTGCGCAGAACTTCATCATTGGACATTCCTTGTTCGATATTCGTCGTTCTCCCCGACCTTCGGCCAGTTTATAAATTATCGCGCCGCGAAAGAATTTATCAGCCACGCTAAAGCGTGTACTCCAACGGCTTCATCCGCCTGAATGCGCACCCGGATGCGTCCCGCGGCCGCGTCATAAATTCTCGCCCGCGCGAGAATTTAAAACGTAAAACATTTTAGCGTTTCAACCGCCGCAACGCCAGCAGCGCAATCCCCGCCACGCCCAGCAGCATCGGCTCCGGTACCGGCGCTGTCACGACCGCATCCTTGATCTGAAGCTGACTGCCCGTCGCGCTGTAGCCCACCAAGCGGAACGCCGTGCCAGCCGCGCCAACGCTTGCAAATGAGCGGCCAATCGTGTACCAGACGCCCGCCCCACTCAGTTCATACGTCGCACTGGCCGTTTCCCAAAATGTCCCATTGTAGAAATCGAGGTCAATAAGACGCGGACCCGTGCTGTCGCGCAGCACCGCGCAATAGAAGCCCGGCAATTGGTACGAACTAGTGTTGATCGTGAAGGTCACATTACTGTCCGCATCAATGCGTGTCGCGTCATGCGAGAAGCCGTTAACCGCAAGGATACCACTGAAGCCGCTACCAGAGTTGTCTGTCAAGACAATGTTATCTATGTTCATGCGGTTCCCGACGGTTACTGAGGTAGATCGAATTCTGATTTTCACATTGCCGCTGACGTTCAATGATGCCGACCAATCCGTCAGTAAATTAACACTCGTACTGTCAAAAGAACTTCCCGCTTGGATCCATGCACCACCATCAACAGAATATTCCACAATTGATACAACACCGCCATCCGTGCCATATTGTGCATACTTGAATGATATGGTGCCGACACCGCCGGACTTGGCATCAACCATGGTGTTAGTAAAAGGCGAGCGGGCCCGGTTACTCCAATCATTAATTTTTTTGTCATTGGCCAGGTTCCCTATCAGAGAATTGTCGAGTGACCACGTGATGTTGCTCAACACGACATTTTCGTTAGTATAGCTTGCTTTTGTGGCATCCTCAAAACCCGTCTCATAGCTACCCACCGCCTGCAACAGATTGGTGCTCATACCCGCGCCGCAACTGACGCCATTCAAACTGCCATTCGTAAAATTCCAAGGGGTGGTCAGCAGCATGGGCGGGGTGTTGGTCACCCAAACGTACAGCGTGCTGGCCAAGCTTATGGCATTGATCTGCCCGGCGCTGCTCCAGCCATAATTGGTGATCGCGCCGCTGATCCAACGCGCACCTATGTAATTGGTGCCAATCGGCATGGTGAAGCTGACACTGCCGGTATAGCCCACGCCGCCGGCATACGCCGCCACGCCAAACCAAAGCCAACCATTGCCGCTGGTCGTCGGGCCATAGCCAATCTGGGCCGCGTGATTCGACCAGCTCTCCGACACAATGCTGACCGGCGTGCCAATCAAGGTTGCAACCGAAGCGGCCGGCGTGGTCACCGCCACGATATTCGAAGCCGCGGCCGGCAGCGGCGGCGCGTAGGTAATCGTCGTGTAGGCAACGCCGCGGGTGCCAGCCGTGTTGGTACCGCTCACCTTAACGCTGTTGGCGCCGAGCGCCAAGCTTGACAGCGTCTGCGACCAACCAAACGGGTCGCCCGGCGCCGCTTGTGTGTATTCAGCGCCGGTAGTCGTGTTCGAGAAAATCAGCGTGCCAACCACACCGTCATTGGTGCCGCACAACGTGTAACTGTTGACGCTGACCGTGGCACCGCCATTGGTGATCACGATACTCGGGCCGCCGCTGACGGTCGCCATTTTAAAGAGAGACAATTTCACTTGCGCGGAGGTATAGCATGCAAATCTTGGACTAGACGCATTGTATTGCAGCACTCGTGTTACTGCAAGACCGTTCGTGACATAAAACGCCGTCGCATAGCCGAAAACCCACCGCGCACTGTCGTTCGTGACAACATCGACCCCATATGCGTTATTTGCACCCCAGTAGGCAGCGTATTTGGCGCCGACTTCGTTGTAGATGGTCTTCTTGCCGGCATCGCTGCTAATCAGCCAAACAATTGAAGGGTGAGGATTGACCAAGCTGTTTGCACTCGGGCTGATGGGCGAAATCAAGAAATAGCCCGTGTTGGTATAGTTCATCGCTTGGTTGTCGGTGCTGTTGGCAATGACATAATACCCATCGCTCAAATCAGCCAGTGCCGTGATTTTGGTGAAGGTGCCGACCCCGCCATAGGCGCTGTAGCCCGTATGCACCTGAGCCACGGCCAACGCAAGTATGAGCAAAAGCATGGTGCGATATCGCGGCAAAAGTGCCGGTATGCAAAAAAACACACTACTACGCGCAATACTTTTCTTCATGAGACTCCTTGGTGCATGCTGCTGCGTGAAGCTGCGGCGGCATGATGTTCTGCAGTTGAGCGGCGCACAAGCCACCGTTAGAGAGATAAAAAAATATAGCATGTTTCTCTGCAAAACGCAAACGCCAGTTGATGCAATTGTGACCTTGTGCGCTGAGGTAGTTGAGAAGCCGCACGCCCAGAGTATCCAGTAATCGGCTGCCTGGAGTCCCGCCACCCCATAATTTATTTTGTTGCAAAAAAATTTACTGTGAAGGGAACGCCGATCGCCCGATCGGCTGAAGGTACGTGTGATCGCCCGATCACACTTCTGCCGGAAGCCGCGCCATAAATTCTCGCGCCGCGCGAGAATTTAAATCTTTTCAGCCTTTCAACGCGGCACGCTTCCGCGTTCAGCGTTTCAACCGCAAGCACGACATCGACGGGATGAAGCAGCCGAGGCAGCCGTCCAAGCCATCAAGCAAGAAGCCCGCCGGCGCTCGCCTGCGGGCTTCATTGCAGAACCATAAATTCTTTCGCCGCGAAAGAATTTCCTACTTGTTACGCCTAAAGCACGCCAGCAGCGCAATCCCCGCCACGCCCAGCAGCATCGGCTCCAGCATCGGCGCCGGCACGACCGCATCCTTGATCTGGAGCGGCTGCCGGTCGCACCATTATATTAAAAGATGGCACCTGAGCTATTGCCTGCTATTTCTTCCTATGATTGCCTGCTGACATTTGGCGTGTAATTTGGTATGATACTGCCATGCAGATACATTCACAAGATGTTTCTTGCGAAGACGAGTCGCGCAAGGCGCGTTCTTGGCTTGCGCTCTCCACCGGCTTTGCAATAGTGTCAATTACCTGTGCCGCCGTTGCACTGTGCGTGCATGTGCTGACACACTATCCGTTCTA
>Ga0247841_10003750_pt1 | contig 27402 bp, 25 predicted proteins | sample LaCruzMarch2015__2_FD_192410 | JGI IMG/M metagenome (GOLD analysis project Ga0247841, IMG submission 192410) | Freshwater microbial communities from meromictic Lake La Cruz, Castile-La Mancha, Spain - LaCruzMarch2015_18m | ecosystem: Environmental > Aquatic > Freshwater > Lake | place: Spain... | reverse complement strand
GGCGGACTTGCCGGATGCGGCGCTCGCCTTGCGGAAGGAGGTCCAGGGAGGGGCGGCGCTGGTCTTCGATGCGGCGCAGAGCTATCCGGTGTCTGATGGCGAGAGGCGGATGGCGCTCTACGCGGGGCGCGTGCAGAAGAAGACACTCCGCGAGCGTGTGGGGACGGCGTTCGAGGTCATGAGGAAGCTCGGCGGGGGGTGACGTGAAGGATTTCATCGTCTCGTACGGGACGCGCCCGGAGCTTCACAAGCTGTGGCCGGTCATCCATAGACTGCGATGCGATGGGGCGAAGGTGTTCGTCTTGTGCACGGGACAGCACTCGACCCTCCTCCGCTCGTCTGAGGCGGCGATCGGCCTCTCTCCTGACATCAACCTCTGGGCGATGGCGCCTGACCAGACCTTGCCGGAACTCGCCGGCAGGCTCATGTCGAAGGTTGCGGAGTGGGCTTTCGGCCAAGACTTCAGTGCGTCGCCTGAGTGTTGGATCGTCCAGGGCGACACGACGAGTGCGCTGATGATGGCGCTCGCCGCGCGCTACCTGAAGATCCCGGTCGCCCATGTCGAGGCTGGTCTGCGGACGTGGGATGATGACAACCCGTTCCCTGAGGAGATCAACAGGCGGCTCATCGCGCAGCTCGCGCTGTTGCACTTCGCGCCGACCAAGCGCGCCGAAGATGCGCTGCTGTCGGAAGGAGTGGGGAGGAGCTTCATCTCGGTGGTCGGCAACACGGAGGTCGATGCGACGTTCATGGCGATCGACCGGGTGCCTGCTCTGACCTTCCCGGCGGTGGATGAGAGACGGTACGTCGTCGTCACCGCGCACCGGCGCGAGTCGCAGGGCGCTGCGTTGAAGGAGATCGCGACGGCGCTCGGGCTGCTGGCGGAGGAGAATCCGGATACGGACTTCTACTTCATCCTCCACCCGAACCCGAAGGCGGTCGAGTCGATGCGCGAGGCGCTCAGTGCGGCGCCGCCGAACGTGATGAAGGTCCAGTCGTTGGACTTCGTGAGCATGACGCATCTCTTGGCGAAGGCTCATCTTGTGATGACGGACTCAGGAGGGCTCCAAGAGAGTTGCGCGTCGCTCGGGGTGCCGGTTGTGATCTTGCGCGACCTCACAGAGCGCATGGAAGCTGTCGAGGCGGGCGCGGCGATCATCGGCGGGCGCACCTGGGATTCGATCAGCCTCGCGTTTGGTGCGCTGTTCTTCGACACGGAGGCGCGGACGGCGGCGATTCACGCGGTCAATCCATTCGGTGATGGGGACGCGGCGCAGCGGATCGTGGAAGTTCTGCGGCGGTCATAGCGGGCAGAGGAGGGCGTGACATGGAGTATCTGTGCAAGGATGCCGCTGGCGAGGAGTTCTCGCTGTCGGTGGCAGAGGACCTCGCGCCGGGGACGGTGTGCCTGCTGACGCACGATCAGGTCGCGGATGCGATGCGAGCGGAGGTCGTGGAAGAGGTGGCGAAGGAGTACGTCGCCAAGCCTTACCCGAACGAGCATGCGTGTCGCTTGGCTGCTCCAGGCCGCTTCCAGGCGTTCCGACGGTCGTCCAGGCAGAGTGATGGGAAGCCCTACTCGATCATCTGGGGGCAGCTCCCGGGTGGGGGGAAGTGGGAGGAACAGGCGTATCGCTACCCAGCAGGGCCGTGGGATGCGCCCCAGGCCAAGGCGCACTGTCAGGGGCATCAGGGGAAGAGTTTCGAGCCGGCGACTCGGGGTGAGGGGAAGGCGGGGAAGTCGGCGCCAGTAGCGATGTCGGCGCTCATCCAGAAGAGTCGGCGCGTCGCCGTGTTCAAGGCGCGGGATGAAGAGAAGCGGCTCGTCTACGGAGTGGCCCTGGAGCCGATGGCGGTCGACACCTGGCTCGATTTCGAGACAGCGGAGACGATCGAGGAGACGGCGCACAACTATCTCTTGGCTCATCGCGGGGTCGGCGTCGAGCACGAGCGGGAGATCAAGTCGGCGCCGGTCGAGTCGTACATCGCGCCGGTCGACTTCTGGTTCGAGGGAACGCCGCAGAATGAGGACACGCTGGTGCGCAAGGGATCTTGGGTGCTCGTCGTGAAGGTGCTCGACGATGACGAGTGGGCAAGGGTGAAGGATGGGACGTACACCGGCTTCAGTATCCAGGGGCAAGGGAAGCGGCGTCCGGTCGAGCTGATGGTCGAGGAAGAGGAAGAGGCCGGGACGATGGTGGCGGAGGGTTAGGCTTGTGGATCAACAATCAGGGCTGACGCTTCAGGATCGGTTCATCAGCCCAAAGGCTGTCGCGCATCAGCTCGGCCTGTCGATGGCTACGGTCTACCGGCTGCTCGAAGAGGGGGAGATCCCGTGCATCAGGGCGGGGCGCTCGTACCGCATCCCTGCGCGGCTCTACGAGGAGTGGCTCTCCAAGCGTCAGCAGGCGAAGGATGACGGGGGATTGTAGGCGCCTCGGGTTCGCAGTATGATGCGCGGGTGTGGTGGTACCGGGTGAGCGTTGGAGGCGGAAGGATGACGACGAGCCCAACGATCTTGTCTGTGAGCGGACGATCCCCCGCTAGCCGGATGAGGACCGATGTCACTCCGCTCTTTCACCAACCTTCCGCTTCGAACGCTCAACTCGGCGCTTCACCTTACGCGCTCTGACCTCCACGCCCTCTCTGTGCTGGGTCCTCTACCGCAGGGAGGGTGGGAGGCGGAGTAATCTTGCAGCTTCGGTCCTCGGTTTCCTCCTTGGGCCATGTGGAGAGACAGGCGGCGCTCGCATGGGGGCGCCGCTTGTTCTTCTCCTGGCGCATCCATCTCTAATCTTTCCTCACGCGCCTGATCCTGTTGCTTATGATAATGCAGTCAGGGTCGGTATTCTGCTACCATGCCCATCATGCTTACCGAAGATGGCGGCGTCCAACTGACGGAGTTGTTCGCACTCGACACGGAATCTGTCCACCTGGTCCGGCGTCCGGCCATCGGGCGTCGGTTCCTCTTGACGAAGAGCGAGAACAAGGAGGCTGGGCCAATGCTTACGCTGGAGAAGGACATCGCAGAAGTCGTCGCGAAGTTCGACGGGTCGAAGGATGAGGCGGAGCGCGTTGCGTTGCGGAAGACGGCGACGCAGCTGTTCAAGGATCTCGGGGCCGCGGTGACGGCGAAGAAGGTCGCCGACGACGTGGCACAGGGGCTCGTGGAGAAGGGCCAGGCCCTCTTCAAGGGCGAGGAAGCGACGATCTCGAAGTCCGATGTCGAGGCATGGCTCGGCGAGGTGGGTGCCGTCCTCAAGACGGCGAAGGAAGAGAAGCCCGCTCCGACGACGCCAGCCGAAGATCCGGCGCAGGCGGTCATCAAGGCGGCGCTCGCCAACCTGGAGAAGCTCGGCGACAAGGTTCCGCAGTCGGTCGTCGACGTGCTCAAGGCCGAGGCCGCGAAGTTCGATCCCGTGGTCGAGGTGCCGGAGGATGTCCGCAAGTCCCTCGCGGCGCTCCCGGCGAACCTCCGCGACTCGCTGACGGGGCTCCTCGCCGATCGGGCGCGGGCCGTCCAGAAGGCGGCGGCGGACCGCGAGGCCGCGCTGCTCGCTCGCATCGAGAAGGCGGAGAAGAGCCAGCAGACGCTCGCGGAGCAGCTCGAAGCGATCCACGTCGAGAAGCACATCGGCGAACTCACCTCGCAGCTCGGCTTCAAGCACGTCTCGGGCGATGCGCGCGAGTTGGCGCAGATCATCGCGGCGGTCGAGAAGTCCGACCCGAAGAAGGCCGCGAAGCTCATCGAGGTCCTGAAGTCGGCGGATGAGGCCGTCGCCAAGTCCGGCATCTTCAACGAGCGCGGGATCACGGGCGCAGTTGAGGGTTCGACCGAGGCCAAGGTCGAGGCCATCGCCAAGTCGATGATGGCAGCGGACAAGGCTCTGACCATCGAGGCGGCTCGCGCGAAGGCGTGGAAGGATCACCCGGAACTGTTGAGGGAGCGGCGCGAGAATCGCTAGGCCGTTCCGTTTCCAGATACACAGCAAGCAGGTAGCCTGAAGAAGGAGGCAGAAGGCGATGGCATATCAAGTGCTCGGCCAGGTCATGCCGTTCCTGAACACGACCGATCTCTCGGCCAAGCAGTACCACCTTATGCTCGTGTCGGCGGCGAACACCGTCGATACGTGCGGGGCTGCGGGGATCGCGATCGGCATTCTCCAGAACGATCCGACGGCGAACCAGGGGGCTTCGGTCCTCACGGCTCGCGGCGTCATCACGCAGCTCGAGATCGGTGGCAACGTCTCCGCTGCGAACACGCTCGAATCGGATTCGGCGGGGAAGGGTGTCGCGTTCACGATCGACGGTGCTGGGGCCACGGAAACGTGGTGCGTGGCAGTCGCGCTCGAAGGCGGAGTCTCCGGGGACATCATCTCGGTCCTGACCGTCTTCGCACCGGCGAGCAAGTAGGCGCGGCTCTCGGGCTGCGACAGATGGAGGAGGTGCTTTCGTAGATGAATCCGACTCTCGGTCAAGCGCATGTCGATACGGCGCTCACCCAGATCTCGATCGCTTACAAGCTCGCCGCGACGCAGTTCATCGCTGGCGTGGCGTTTCCGCGCGTGCCGGTCAAGAAGCAGAGCGACAAGATTCTCGAATTCGATCGCTCGGACTGGCTGCGGAACGATGCCGGGATCAGAACGCCTGGCAGCGAGTCGCGCGGCGGTGGGTTCCGCATCAGCGCGACGAAGACGTACTTCGCGGATGTCCATGCGCGGCACATCGACGTGCCGTACTCGCTCGTCGCGAACTCGGACATCGAGAACATCGAAGTCCAGATGACGGAGTTCGTCACGCAGAAGCTCTTGCTCGAACGCGAGCTGGGGTGGGTCACCAGGTTCTTCGCCGTGAACAAGTGGGCGGACCAGGGGACCCCGAACGACGCGACGGGCAGCGGTGCCTCGAACACGTGGCCGTACTTCCGCTACTGGGACGACCACGCGAACGGCAACCCGCGCGGAGCGATCCGAACGGGGCGCCAGAAGGTCAAGCAGACGACGGGGTTCAACCCGAACCTCATGGTCGTCGGTGAAGAGGTGCACGACGAGCTGGCGATGCACCCGGACGTGATGGAAGTCATCAAGTACACGCAGATCGGAATCGCCGACACGGCGCTGTTGGCGCGGCTGTTCCGCGTCGATCGGTACTTGATCGGCGAGGCCGTCTACGATGCTGGGCTCGAAGGTGGAACCGCGAGCTACAGCTTCGCGTTCGGGAAGCACGTTCTGCTCACCTACGTGCCGCCGACGGCGGGTCTGCTCATGCCGAGCGCCGGCTACATCTTTGAGTGGACCGGCTTCAACAACATGGGCTACGACGCCCAGATCAAGACGATCGACGCTCCGCTGCTTTCGGCAGAGCGCATCGAGGGCGAGATGGCCTACGATGCTCGGCAGGTCTGCTCGGAACTCGGCGTCTTCTTCAATGGAGCCATCTCCTAGCGCGGGCAGAGTGAGCCTGGGAGAATAGACAAGGGGTGAGTGATGGTTGCGCCAAGCGTGACAAAGGAAAGAACGGAGTACACGGTCATGCGGCCGTTCGGATTCCGCAAGCGCACTCTCCGCCGCGGTGACGTGGTGGGGCCGGCGATTGAGAAGACGACGAACTTCCATGCGCTGCTCAGATCGGGGTTCATCCGAGCCCTGCGGAGCGCAGAAGGAGAGACGCTCGTCCCTCGCTGCTACATCACGATTCGCCGATTCATGGCTGGCGGGAAGGAGATCGAGCCGGGGACGTTGGTCGATCTTCGGGGAACGGAAGGATGGCGCAACGAAAGCTCGCTCCTCGAAACCGGGTTCATTCGCCTGGCGACGGTTGGTGAGGTGGAGAAGCTATCTGCTGCTGATGGGGAGGGGGCCGATGCCAATGCTGCACCGGCGGCTGCGGCCTCCTCTCCTGCTGGTTCTGGGGAGGGAGGGGAGGGAGTGAAGCCGGCGACGGGACACGTTCCCGGCCAGCAACTCCCTGCTGACGATCCAGGGCCGGCGGGCCAGGAAGGGCCTCCGGGGCCTCCTCTGCACAAAGACGCTGCGTGGCTCAGGGAGCAATACTGGGACCTGGGCCGCACGACGACTCAGATGGCGGAGGCTGCTGGAGTGCCACCGGGCACCATCAGCAAACAGATGGAGAAGCTCAAAATCCCTCGGCGTCCGCGGGGGCGCCGGAAGCAGTGAGCGCGGCACCTGAAGGAGGGCCGAACCAATGGCAGGTACACGGGTCTTTCGTGGCAACACGATCATCGAGAACCTCCAGCTGACGAATGGGTTGGCGACTGCGTACATCGCGGACAGCGCGGTGACGGTTGCGAAGATGGCTCGCGTCAGGAAGACGGGGACGGTGGCGGTAGCGGGGACGGCGGTCAACGTTGCTCACGCAATCGGCGCGGCTCCGGCATTCGCTGTGGTGAGCCTCGGCGACGCGTACATCACGGGCTGGGATGCGACGAACGTCACGGTCAACTCGGTGCACAGCGCCGTCGACTTCTACCTCGACATCTTCTCGTAGGCTCACGGCGCTGCTGTGAGATGAGGGAGGAGGTCGGGGCATGACCTGGACATACGGAGGCAACCCGGCGGCGAATACGCGGGACCAGATTCGGTTCAAGGTTGGCGATACGGCGACCGCCGACCAGCTGGTGTCGGATGAAGAGATCGCATACGCGGTCACGGAGTCCGGCTCGAACGTCGCGAAGGCGTGCGCGTTGGTCTGTGACGCGATCGCGGCGAAGCTCGCGCGGTTCGTCGATCTGAGGGATGGAGGGCTCGCCGTCTCCTTGTCCCAGCGGGTCGCGCACTACCGCGACCTGGCGTCGGCGTTTCGCGAGCAGGCGCTGGGCTACGCGGCGCCGTTCGCTGGCGCTATCAGCGTTGCCTACAAGTCGTCGATGGAAGAGGATTCGGACCGCGTGACTCCGGCCTTCGAGACGAAGGCAGGGGCTGGGCCGTCGGATGAGATGACGGAGGACTGGAGGGGGCTCAAATAGGCAACGTCGGGGCCATCGTCGATGAGGCTGTGCGAACGGTGAGGACCACGCCGGGGCTCGGCAATTCCTTCACCTACCGCCGCGCTCGGTCGGAGGGCGTGTTCGACAAGACGACGGGGAAGTACACCGCGACGTTCTGGGAGTCACCAACGGTCAGCGGCTTGGTGATGATGGCGACGGTCAAGGATGTGGAGGCGTCGAAGGGGAGGCTCCAGATTGATGATCGGGCCTTCGTCTTTTCTTCGTCTGCTTTCACCTCTCAGGGGGCGCAGGATCTCTCTCCTGCGGCGACGGCGGCTGACGAGATCGTGTACGGTGGGCAGACGTTCTTGGTGGACCTCGGCGGAGGTGTGGCCGTGATCCATCTCGATGAGTCCGAGCGCATGTGGACGGTCTGGGGACGACGGCGGAGGTGAGGAAGAGGTGGCAGTCGTAGTGGCGTGGAATCCGGCGAAGCTCCGGAAGCTCTCGCACACGGATGGGCTCCGCTTTCTTCACCGCGCTGGCGTGCGGCTGACGGGGTCGGCGAAGCAGAAGTGTCCGGTCGACACGGGGCGGTTGCGCGCCTCGATCACGTACACGGTGGATGCCTTGAACCTGAGTCTGCGCTACGGGTCAAACGTCCACTACGCGATTCACCAGGAAGTCGGAACGTCGAGGATGGCGGGGAAGCACTACCTTGAGAATGCCCTGCGCGAGCAGAAGCCGCTGCTCATGAAGGAGTGGACGGCGACATGAGGTTGAGGCTTACGGAGATCGTGACGGAGCAACCCAGGGCCTTCGGGGAGCGGCAGACGATGGGGCCACGTGAGGGAACGTCTACGACGCCTTCTGTGCCGTCTGCTTCGCGGCGCCCTGTGGCGGTCCGGGATGAGTTGGTCGACGTCGTGCGGGCGCTGGAGGATGGCGGCTCGCTGCTGTTGCTGGCGAATGGTATGACGATGCACGTCGCGGAGACGGTGGAGGAGATCGAGGCTCAGGTGAGGCGGCTGCTCACTGAAGGATTGGGCGGCTGAAGGAGGGGAGGACATGGCGCGAGCGGTTCCGGGCTTGGTGACGATTCTCACGTGGACGCACACGGGGACGGCGAATGGCGTCGCTGACGATGCGGCGACCGTTCTCCCGGTGCCGGCTGGCGCGAAGACGATCCTCTGCCAGGTCCACAGTACGAAGGCGGGCAACACGGCGTCTGACTTCGACGTGAAGGCGTTCGCGTCGCTGGATGGGGAGAACGTCGACAACTACGCGTTCCACACGGAAGAGAACTTCGGTGATGGCTACGTCAAGACGTTCTCGCTGCCCGTTGGGCCTGCCGCGTATCAGTTCAAGCTGGATGTCGCGGCGGGGGATGGCTACGTCGACATGTACGTTCAGGCGGTGCTCTAGGGTATGGCCAGTCTCGAAGTCGCTCTCATGCAGGCAGTGGTGACGCTGGCACAGGCGAACACGACCCTGTGGACCACGCAGCTTGCTGGGCGCTTCGGGTACATGGTGCCGCCGCCGAGTGGGACCAAGCCCTTCGTGATGTTCGATTTCGGTGAGCTTGTTCACTCGGTAGCGTTTCAGAGCGCGGCGCCGGTAGCGACAGAGATTGCGCTCTACATCAAAGTGGTCAGCGAATCAAGCGGGCCGATCGAAGCAGGCGACATCGTGGCGCAAGTCCATACGGTGTTTGATGGAAAGCAGCTCACGGTGTCAGGGTACCGCGCGATCACCCTTCGGCCACAAAGCGATCGGCCGGTCTGGGATGACGCCGACAAGGTATGGCTTCCCGTGGTTCAATTCCGCGGGTACGCCACCCCGAACTAGAGGAGGAGGGAAGAGGAATGACGACCTACTGCGGAGTAGACGGGTACTTCAAGGCGGGGGCTCTCGGCTCGGCGGCCATCGTGGGTGAGCTGAATCACTGGAGCTTGTCCATCAGCATGGCGCTGAACGACGTCTCGGTCTTCGCCAACAATGGGTGGGGCGCCTTCAAGTGCGGCGTCCGCAACTGGACGGGTGTGGCCGAGGGGTTCTGGGATCTCGACGACGCCGGCCAGGCGGCGCTGAACACGGCGCTCATGGGCGGAAGCGGCACGCAGGTCGAGTGCTACTTCCACGTCTACAGCGACAAGTACTACCACGGCATCGCGTACGTCTCGGCGGAGAACGTCGACGTCGCGGTGGCGGCGGTGGCGACTGTCGGCTTCGATATCCAGGGAAACGGCGCCCTGACTCTCGTGGTGTAGGGCGTGGCGGGTGGCCTGCGTCTGCGGGCGCGGGCGCAGGTCACTCATTGGTCTGTTGTCAAAGGGGGTGGCGTGAACATCGTGATCGCGCTCTCGACGACTGCTGATCTCCAGTACCCGACGATGGGTTCGGAGCGGCAGGCTGTTGGGATGGGGAACGCACTGGCGCGGCGCGGGCATCAGGTGAAGATCGTCAACCTGTTGCGCACGGTGCCTGACTGGGATCGGACGGATCTTCTCCATCTGGTCAACGCAGGAGGGCCGAAGGGGCCGTACATGCTCGCGGCGCAGATCGCTGCGCGGCAGGGCATCCCGATCTTCTGCTCGCCGGTCTACTGGCCGGTGGAGGAGTTGGAGAAGGAACTCACGGCTTTCTACGGCTTCGATGCGGCGGCAGAGAAGCGCAACTCGCAGCAGTTCGATGAGTTCGTTCTCGGTGCCGCGGTCTTCTGGGCCATGTCTGACTTCCTCCTGCCGAACGCAGAAGGGGAGATGACGGAAGCCCTCAAGCTCATGCGGAAGCAGCACATCGAGCCGATGAAGGTGGACGCCAGGTCGTGGGGTGAGCGGTACGCTGTCATCCCGAACGCGGTGGATCTCGACGGCGAGATCATGCCGGCGCTCGCCGACCGCACCGACCTCCCTGATCGGCTGGAGGATGTCATCGCGGAGCGGTTCGTGCTCTGTGCGGCGCGGATTGAGGTGCGGAAGAATCAGCACCGGCTCGTCGAGGCCATGGAGATCTTGTGGCGCGACGATCCAGAGCTTCAGCTCGTGCTCATCGGCCAGATGTCCGAGCCGTACGTGAAGAAGTTCAAGGAGAAGCTCGATGGCCGGAACATCGTCATCGGGACGCCGGGGACGGCGCGCAGCCTGTTCAAGGTGATGCGCCGGGCTTCTGCTCACTGCCTCCCGAGTCTCTTGGAGACGCCGGGGCTCGTGAGCTTGGAGGCGGCGGCGCTCGGCGTGCCGGTGGTGGTCAGCGACAGAGGGACGGTGAAGGAGTACCTGCCGGAGGGGATGGGAGGCGTCTTCTACTGCGATCCGCTGTCTCCGGAGTCGATCGCGGAAGCGTTGCGGGCAGCGGTCCGTTGCGAGTCGACGGACGAAGTGGCTCGTCACGTCAGGACGAGTTTCAACTACGACCGCGTCGGGGAACTCCTCGACGCTGCATATCAGGGGGTGTTGCGGCGATGAACACATGCGGGACGATCAAGGGGCTGATTCGGGCAGAAGGAGCCTTCTTCGGCAAGCCGATCGAGGTGCACGTCGGCGAGACTCACAACCCGACGAGCGTGCTGATCGACGGCCAGCCGGCGGAGGTCGCGGGGGTCGAGGCTCAATTCACCTACGCTGGCATCCATTCGTTGGGGATCAGGGCGAGCGGGGCGACGGCGCGTCTGCTGTCGCCTGCTGGGGTGGATGAGAAGGGAGAGGCGCAGATCCCGTGCCATCTCCACGAGGCCCATCTCAACCTCTCGGGCTTCGTCATCGACGTCGCGCCGGGGCCAGAGGGACCGACGCAACAGGTCGTGTACCAGGGGAAGCCCGTCCGAGGGCTCGAACTTATCGACCTGGAGTGTAAGGCATCGGACGCGGAAGACGGTGGAGAGGGAGTACCGCTCACCCGGTTCACGGCGCAGTTCTTGGCGAGGAGGCTCTAGGATGAAGCTCGATCTCAAGGCCCTTGCGGGTCAGGTGAAGGTCCCGACGATCAACGTGACGATCACTCTCGCGGACAAGGAGCCGCAGAAGGTCGATCTCCCGATGCTGACGGTCGGGGACATGGAGGATCTCAACGCGAAGTCGCACATCGACCTCTGGGGGATGATGCTCGATATCTACCGCCAGATGCAGGAGGCGGAGAAGGAACTGACGGACGAGGCGAAGGCGGCGAAGCGGTCGGCGGTGGGGTTCGAGGTCTACTCGAAGCTCGGCCACACGCTCCAGATCGAGATGTTCGCTGCGGCCTTCCGCCACATCGACTCGACTCTGACGCGCGGGGATGTCGATCTCCTGATCTCCTACGGCATCCAGGACCAGGGAGAGTACATCCGTGCTCTGATGTTCTTGTTCCAGGGTGTGACGCCGGAAGAGGCTGAAGCGCAGATGAAGAAGCGGAGAGCTGACGACCCTTTGGCAGAGAAGGCTGGACCGACGTCGAGCGAGCCTTCGCCGGCCGCAAGCGCCAGTCCGGCCAAGGAATAGGGGCCGACTACACCCTCTGGCGGCGGACGCTTTCGCTGCCAGGGGTGATGGTGAACTTCGGCAGGTGGTACGGCTTCACGAAGGAGGACATACGGGGACTGGTGCTGACCGACCTCTTGAGCTATGCGCGCGGCGTGATGATTCACGAGGAGTTGACCGCGATCCGGGTCACGCCGCCCATGGGGATGAAGTCGGGGGATTCGATGCGCTACCGGAATCAGCTCAAGCGCCAGCTCGAAGCCATCTGGGAAACCATGTTCCCGAAGATGTTCGGGGTCGACGCTGAGACGATTCAGAAGGCTCTTGCGTTCCGAGAACGCCAGCGCCAGAGGAAGGCACAGCAAGCAGCGAAGTAGCGGGCAGAGGTGGTGAGCCATGCCGATCGGTGTGCCGGGGGCTGAAGTCGTAGGCTCTGCCTGGGTAACGCTCGGGATCAACTCTGCTCCATTCGCGGCGGGCCTGTTCAAGGCTGAAGCTGCGCTGAGCAAGTTCGGACGCACCGCTATGACCATTGTCGGGGTCGGCGGTGCGTTCGGCTTGGCTCTTGGCTTGAAGAAGGTCATCGACGTCAGCAGTGACTTCCAGCAGGCAATGGCGATGGTCCGCTCCGTCACTCTGGCGACCGGCAAGCAGTTCCAAGAGTTGACTGACCGGGCGAAGGAACTCGGGCGGACAACCAAATGGACGATGGTCGAGATCGCGAAGGGTGAAGAGGCCCTCGGCCGTCTCGGCTTGTCGACCAACGAGATCATTCAGTCGATCGGAGGGGTGTCGGACCTCGCGGCGAGCCAGATGATCGAACTCGCTGGCGCCGCGGACATGGTGGGTTCGGCGCTCCGCATCTTCAACCTGGAGGCGAAGGAGTCGACGCGCGTCGCGGACGTGTTCGCGTTTGGTGCCTCGGCTTCGGCGGCGAACGTCAGCGATATGTTCGAGGCGATGTCGTACTCCGGCCCGATTGCTGCTGCGATGAAGATCAGCATCGAGTCGCTGAGTGCGGCAATCGCCAAGCTCTCGGATCGAGGTATCCGTGGGAGTTCGGCGGGAACCGTCCTCCGCTATGCGCTCGGTGAGATCTTGGAGGGCGCCGAGCTGACGACGGAGAAGCTGAAGCCTCTCGGGTTGCAGATTGACGACTTCAAGAACCGGGCGACAGGCGCGTGGAAGGACATGGCCGGGATCTTGGAGACGTTCGAGCAGGCGGGCGCTGATGCTGCTGACATGATGGCGATTTTCGGCGTCCGGGCCGGTCCGGGCATGGTCAACCTCATGTCTGTCGGCAGCAAGGCGCTGCGTGAGATGACGTTGCAGTTTGAGGAGGCCGGAGGGACCGCCGCTCGCCAAGCAGAGATCCAGCTCAAGACGTTCCAAGGCCAGATGAAGATCATGGAATCGAGCTTGGAACTCGCGGCGACGAACATCGGGGAGTGGTTCTTGCCGATCCTTCAGAAGATCACGCAGGAAGGCGTCGTCCCGATGGTCAACAAGTTCGTGGAGTGGGCGGACTCGGTGAAGGAAGGGGTCGTCGTCTGGTTGGCGAAGGCCTACAAGTACGTGGTCCAGAACGCAGACGCGATCAAGTACTTCCTCAAGATCGGACTCAACATCGGGAAGCTCGTCATGCTCGTGTGGGGGCTGACGAAGGCGTGGAGCCTCCTCTCGAACCCGCTCGTCCAGCTTGTGGCGCTGGCCGGGATCTTCTACTTCGCGTGGGAAGCGAACATTCTCGGCGTCCAAGACCTCGTGCGGGCTCTCGTCGACTGGATCAAGGATGCGCTCAACCTCGATGAGCTGTTGAACGATCTCCGCAACAGGAACTGGGGGGAGTTCTTCGGGCAGATCGCGTTGGACTTGGTCATTGGTCTGGGGACGGTGGCGCTCATCACTGGGTTCCTCCCGACTCTGGCATCCCGGCTCATCGCGTTGGGTGTTGGCTTCGTGGCGCCGGCGATCGCAGGTGGGTTGGGCTTGGCGCTCGGCCTCGTCGCAACGCTCGCCCTTCAGATCTGGATCTCGTCGAAGGACTCGACGATCGAAGGCGGTTTCAGCTTCGACGACTTCATTGACAAGATCGCAATCGCGCTGGGGATGGGAGTCCTTACCGCGGCGGTTGCGGCGGCGCTCGGCATCCCGTTGGTTGGCGCCGGGCTTATGGCGAGTGCTGCGATGCTCCTGACCTTCAACATCGTGCCTAGGGTCAGCGAGGTTGACCCTGGTTCGTTCATGGGCGTGCTGATGAAGGTGCTTGGCGGCCTCGCTGCGGCGTTGGGTGGCGGGTGGGCTGGTGCGAAGATCGGGGCGCTGTTCGGTCCGGGTGGTGCGGCGGCTGGCATGGCGATCGGTGCGATCAGCGGCCTGTCCCTTTATGCGCTCATCAACATCATCCCGAAGTTCACAGGGGGGGACAAGTCGCAGGCTGAAATCGCACAAGCATTGAACCTTGAAAAGCAGACCCTATACAGTGGCGTGCAGGCGATTGTGGAGTCGATGGGCGTCCTCGACGTTGAGAGAGCGTTGGTCGATGAGGGGCTCCCGAAAGATCTCGCCACGGCATGGGCGAGTATCTTCGAGCAGGCGGTGTCTGAGCTTGACTGGCAGGCGCTCATGGATCGTTTCTCTGCCTACTTCACTCAGTCGTTCGATACGCTGAAGTACGCGACGGGGAGTGAGGGGATCGCGGAGAACTTCATGCGGAACTTCCTCCAGGGGATGATCGACGCGATCACTGATCCGGCGCAGAAGCAGCGTCTCTACGATGCTCTCTACGAGTACCTGCGCACCTCGCTGCCGAGCGGCCTCAATCTCAACCTGGAGGGCGGGCAGTTCAATATCGGAGGGAAGAAGTGGGGCGGCGCGGTCACGGCGTTCGCAGAGGGTGGTGGGGTCCCGGGGATGGGGCTTGGCGACAAGATCCCGGCGCTGCTTGAGCCTGGCGAGTTCGTCGTCCCGAACTGGATGATGCGCATCCCGTGGTTCTCGGGGATGGTCACGAGCATGTGGCGGAAGGGCGCGCGGAGGTTCGCGGAAGGTGGAGCGGTGGCCGGCGCTCTGCCGATCTCGGCGGGGACCGGCGCTGCACTCACGGCGCCATTGGAGGGGGTGGCGGAGAGGACTGCGACGACCTTCGACATCATCCTTGACGCCCTTGAGTCCTTCATCACGCCGCTCGCCCGGAACAAGGATTTCGTCTCTGAGTTCTTTGGGAAGCTCCGCCAGCTTGCGGCGGGTGTGACGCTCACCGATCAGGAGATGGCGGAACTCACCAAGTCGATGAATGATGTCGCAGCGGACCTTGAGAAGAATCTCGGGGACACGGTGCTTGAGGAGACAGGGGAGTTCGGGGATAGCCTCTACACGCTGACCGAGCAGCTCAAGAAGCTGAAGCTCGGGGAGGTCCTTGGCCTCATCCAAGGTGAGTTGGCGAAGTCGTTCACCTCGCTTCAGACCGGCTTCAAGGGTGATGGGACCGAGATGACGGTTGGTGAGTACTTGGATACCTACTCCGACATCTCTGGGGTTCGCGATGCCCTTACGTCGATGGGAGAGTCCTTCAAGAACACGGGGATCAAGGGCGGGGCGCTGTTCAATACGTGGAAGGAGTCCATGCTCGCGCTTGCTGCCGAGGTGCCGGCGTGGGAAGAGGCGATCACCGAGTTCATCGTCGAGGTGGAGACGGCGGGCGCCGCGATCAAGACGCTCGGCGAGCGGTTCGCCAAGCTCCCGATCACCGATCTCGTCGGGTTGAGTGCGGAGATCAAGACGGTCGTCACCGGGTTGAAGTCCGGGCAGAAGGCTGATGGAGCGCCGCAGACGGTTGCCGACTTCCTCGCGGGATGGGAGTCCGTTGGGGATGTCCGGTCGAAGCTCATGGCTGTGGGGGAGGCGTTCAAGCAGCTCGGCATCAAGAGCGGCCCGCTGTTCGATGCGTGGGTGCTCGCAATGCGCGACATGGCGGGAACCGTCCTGGCTTGGGAAAGGGAGATCAACGACACCATTGAGGCCGTGAGGAAGTTCGGGGAGAGCCTCAACACGCTGTCGGTTGAGTTCTCGAACAAGACGATGCTCGACCTCTCGTCGATCATGTCTTCGGTCAGCGTCGCGCTGTCGTCGCTCACCTCGGCGACGGGGGCGACGGGAGCCGGGAGCATGAAGCTCGGCGACTTCCTCGATCTGTCGGGTGAGGTTGAACGGGTGAAGAGTTCCCTGCTGGCAGTGGGAACGGCCTTCGAGACATACGGCATCAAGAGCGGGCCGCTGTTCGATGCGTGGAACGCGGCGCTAGAACTGGCGTCTGCGCGCATCCCGGAGTGGGCGAAGGAGTTGGAGGCGTCGCGGTTTGCGGTCATGGGCTTCTCGGATGAGTTGAAGCGGCTCGAAGTTTCGGAACGGCCGCTCACGGATTTCTTCACTATGGGGGTGTCGAAGGGCGTTCCGTGGGCGCCGAATCCGGAGGTCGAAAAACAGCTCCGCGATCTGGTCGAGTCGTTGCGGACTGGCGTCCAGACCTACGGGCTGACGGAGCAAGCGGACATCGACGCGGGTGGGAAGATCCTGTCGCCGTCGGAGCTGTTGGCGAACTATGCGACGCTACAGGGGCTTGTGTCGACTTCCGCTGACCTCGACGCGATGTTCGAGAAGCTCGGCGACTCGTCGAGCATCGCCCACTTCCTCTACACGCAATTCGCCAAGCTGATGAAGAAGGAGCTGCCTCCGGCGTTGTTCGATGTGGAGCGCGGGCTCAGCGAGGCGGAGCAGGCGGCGTTGGATTTCGCGGGGACGCTGGTCGGGCTCATCGCGAAGGCTGCTGATACGTTGGGGAAGATCACGGGAACGGACCTGAGCGGCCTCAGCTCGGCATTGCAGGCCGGGGTGACGGCGGCGGGGCAGGCGATGACCGGCAACATCTTCGGGGCCGTGGCGACGGGCCTGGGGTGGGTGCTCGACGTGATCGGGCAGTCTGCGGAGGAGGCGAGGGAGAAGGAGCAGGAGAAGGTCGACCGCTACGCTGACTCGGTGATCTGGCTCACGGAGAAGACGCAGGACCTTGCGCGGGCGTTCGGGTCGTTCGTCGAGAGCTTGGAGAGCTATCAAACGATGATGAGTGACCTCCAGGGGTTCTGGGGGAAGATTCTCGACGCGCTGTTCGGCGGGTTCTTCAAGGCGGTGTCGGCGATCTCCCAGGTGCTCATGGATCAGTTCTTCCCGGCTGTAGAGACGGCGACAGAGGTGACCAAGAAGAGCACGAAGGCGATGGTCGACAACCTGAACGTCCCGACGGGGTGGAAGGTGGACCGCATCCGGTACGAGGCCGCGGTCCCCGGCCAGCCGCCGGTCGACTGGTCGCAGGAGGAAGAGGACCCAATCGAGAGCGAGAAGCAGGAGGTCGTCGACCACCTGAAGTGGTTGAAGGACATCCTCAAGAACATGGGGACGGCGTGGACGGATGTCGTCGCCGTGTTCCAAGATGTCTTCGACCGGCTCAAAATGATCTGGGAGGAGTTGGCGCCGTCGATCATCGGCGCGGTGCTCCCCGTGTTCCAGACGGTGGGAGATGTCCTGCTCGGTGTCGTGACCTACATCCAGGAGAACTTGCTCGGCGAACTCAAGGCGTTCTTCGGGGGGTTCGGGGAATGGTGGAAGACTGACGTCGATCCGTTCTTGAAGTCCGATGTCTTCCCGGCGCTCGGCGCGATTGCGCTCGACCTCTACGGCATCTTCAAGGACGTCGTCATGTGGTTCCGCGACGTGGTGTGGAACGATCTCAAGACGGATGTCTGGCCGGTACTCAAGGAGGTTCTGGAGATGCTGGCCGACACCTTGGCGACGGTCTTCTTGACGGTGAAGCAGAACTGGCCCGACATCAAGGACATGATTATCTGGCTCATCCAGCAGTGGGGCAACGACCTCAAGACCAAGCTGGAGAACTTCAAGCTCGCGCTGACGAACCTCGGCACGGCGCTCGACGGGATCTCGCAGGGCAAAGATGACTTCTGGACGAAGGTTTGGTCGTCGGTCTTCGCCGCGATGTGGTCGGAACTCTGGAAGTCGATCTTCGGCGAGAAGAAGGCGAAGGGCGGCTACGTCGGCGGCGCGGGGACGCAGGATACGGTTCCGGCGCTGTTGACGCCTGGCGAGTTCGTCGTCCCCCGTTGGATGATGAGCCTTCCCGGAGTGGCGGCGCTGATCGAGGAGACGTGGCGCACGGGGCAGGTCAGTGGTGGGATGCTTGGAAGGATGCCGCTCGGAATGAACACCCCGCCGAGCGGTACCGGGGCGAGGGGGTTCGGTACGCCCGCACCGGCCCTCTCGTTCCCGGGTCTTCAGCCGCAGGGGGCGGGCTTGTCCATGCCGTCGTTCGGCGTGCTGGGGATGGGCCTGGGCGATGTGACGGTCGAGACGGTCGTCGAGATTGACGGCGATAGAGTGGCGAAGGCCGTGAGCCGGAGGCAGGCGCGGAAGTCCTTGCTCCAAACGGGGTTCGAGTTGGCGACGGAGTACTGAGATGGCGCGAACCTTTGCAAGCGCAAACACATGCGAGCCGGTGACCACAGCAATCCTCCGCGTCTGGACGGGGACGCAGTGGCTCGATCTCTTCGACCTCGACGGTGAGTCGCGGGTCAGGCGCGTCAGCTTCAAGGGGGAGATGGAGTCGGGACGCGGCGTGCTGACTGTGACCCTGACTAACCACGCGGACTGGCGCCTGGCGAACAAAAGCCTCGATCCGGGAGAGGTGTCGAGCTACAACCCTGGAGGAGTGCCGCTGCTCGGCGCGGGGCACGTCGCTGAACTCTACTTGGCGAAGGGTTCAGGGCCGCTGGCCTTGATGTTCGTCGGGCAGATCGGCGAGGCGGAGATGGGGCCTACGCAGACCTACGGCGGAGCTGATGACTTCGACTGCCCGATTGTCGGCGTCATGCAAGGCTACCTGATGAAGTGGATCGACCGCGACGATGGCCTTGTCTACAGCCAGAACTGGCTGTCGATCGGCGTGGCGCGCGATGTGTGCAACCAGATCCTCGTCGACTACGAGTTCGCGGAGAACGTAGTCATCGCAGCTCCAGACCTCAACTACTTCGTCTACAACTACCGAATCGGTGACACGAACCTTCTCGAAGCGATGACGCGGATCGTCAATGGGATTGGATTCTGCATGCACGAGTGCTTCTCGACGAAGCTCGCTTTCTCGGGGGGCTCCGTGGAGTTCACGGACGGCGAGACGGTGACGGGGAGCCTCAGCGGGGCGACGGGGAAGGTCATGTCGTGGGTCGTCAAGTCGGGAACCTGGGAAGCGGGGACGGCTAAGGGCTTCCTCTACATGAAGGACACGGAGGGGGGAACCTTCCAGTCGGGGGATGCGCTGGCCGGTGGGGTGACGGGGCAGGCGACGGCGAGCGGTTCGCCTGTCGCTGGCTTCCGCCCGACGGTCATCGACCCGCGGCGCACCAACACGACGCCGGACATCGACCTCGGGCAGAACATCAACCGCCTCCGCTTGCGGTACAGCGAGTCGCAGATCCGTACCTACATCAAGCTCGTCTACACGGATCGGTACACGGGGAAGGATGCTTTCGTCGAGGTGAAGAACGAAGCGGCGCGAGCGACCTATGGCGTTCTCGATCCGGCGGCGCTGACGGCGGCGCGGAAGCACCGCTACATGCGGCTGGTGGAGAAGGATGGGTCGTCGACCGATACCTCGGGCGAGGCGCTGGCCGAGGCGAAGATGGCGCTCTCCGACCTCTCGGTTCCCGGGGTTGACGGCGAGATGAGTTGCCCGTGGCTCTTGCTGGGGGTGGAGCTTGGCGACCTCGTTCGGGCGGATACCGACACGGAGGATGACTTCGATCTCGGCGTGGTCCAACTCGAATGGGGGTTCTCCTGGGACAACTGGTACGGGTACACGGTGCTCCAGGGCGCACAGAACAAGCGCATCGGGCGTCGCTCCTACTGGTTGTCGCGAGGGCGGCAGGATTGGCAGGGGAAGGTCACGCGCGATCTCGCGCAGTTCCGTGGAGGGACGCCGCTCCAGATCTCGAATGTCACGGCCGAGGGTGTGTGGCGAGATCAGGCAGACGGCAGCGCGGCGCCGGCTGTGCACGTCGCGTGGTTCGGCACGGGTGACTGGAACGTGTCGGGCTACCGCGTCCGTCATGCGTTGGTCAAGGAGAAGTTCACGGGGGCGGCTACGGGTGGTACAACGACGACGTTGACTGATTCCGCCCAGAGTCGCATGGAGGAATACGAGGCCATTGGCGACTACTTGTGGTTGCTTGGGAGTGGGAGGGCGGGCACCGACAGGTTCCGTCGAATCGTCTACAACGATGCGACCATGATGCGTGTCGACCAACCCTTCACGACGGCGCCGGCTGTTGGGGAGGCCTACCGGGTTGTTCGCAAGGCGACGGCCTGGACGCTGAAGAGTGCCGACCGCTACCCTTACACACAGATCGAGGGGCTGCCGGAAGGTGAGTTCGTGATCGCGCAAGTCGCTGCGGTTCCGACCACTACGAGGAGGTGAGGCGATGCCGACCTACGAGAAGTACGCGCGCTTCGTGCAGGACACGAGCGGGTTCAAGGTGTCGACGGTCACGGTCTACGTCTATGTTCCGGGGACCACGAACCCGATTCCGTTGTTCGACACGGCTGGTGGCGTGACGTTCACTGGCGCGGGGCTGGACGACCTGACCAGAGGCACCGTCTTCACCGGGGATGACAAGACGGACTTCTGCATCCAGATTGATGGGGAGGGGACGCCTGACACCTTCAAGTGGTCGAAGGATGGTGGCTCGACGTGGGAGGCGACGGGCGTCGCGATCACGGGCGCCGCGCAGACGCTTGCCGACGGGTTGACGGTGACCTTTGCCGCGACGACCGGACACACGTCGGGGGACCATTGGGATTTCAGAGCGCGCTCGAATCCGTTCGTCACGGACGATCAGGGGCTCATCAGCTTCTTCGTCGACACGCGGCTCTATCCTCGCGGGACGATCCTCTTAGAGAAGGACGACTACGACCCGTCGGATCTGAACGCGGCGCTGGAATACACGCCATTCGTTGGCGGAAGAGGGCCGACGGGTCCAGCGTCGACGGTTCCTGGGCCGACGGGGCCAACTGGCCCAACGGGTGGCGGCGGCGACGTTGTTGGCCCTTCCGGTGCAATAGACGGCAACTTTGCCGTCTTCGATGGAGTGACTGGCAAGCTACTCAAAGATGGTGCTTCAAAACCCGCCGACTATGCGCTGCTCTCAGGCCGTGCTGGCGGGCAAGTGCTGATCGGCTCTACATCGACGGATAGCGGGGCAACGATCCGCGCCACGTCTGGCGTCGGCGCGGCAGGCTCTGACATCATCTTCCAGGTTGGTAACAACGGCGCGACAGAAGCCTTGCGTGTGACGGATACCGCGAACGTCGGGATAGGCACGAACGCTCCCGGAACGACAGTCCGTATGAAGGTGGCGTCTGGGTACCAGACGATTACTTCCGGGACATTCCAGGCCTTGTGGATTGACGGGGTGTTGGCCCCAACTGCTGAGTCTTCTGCGACACTGCGAGGCATCTACGGGTATACGAAGTCCCAGGCCGGTAATGGATACGGTCTTACCGGATCATTGAAAGGGCTTGAGTTCGGGGTCGTTCACAACGATACGACCACACTGGCTAGTGCGTTCTGTTGCCACGTTTTGGTAAACAACGCGACAACCGGGACGATCACGGTGGCCTACGGTTTATATTCAGAGATTAGGAACGCTGCCGGGGGGACGATTGGCACGTCTTATGGCGTCTATGTCAAAGCCCCGACGAACCCAGCAACGGCGACGATCGGGACTTTGTACGGGATCTATGTCGAGTCGCAAACTAGCGTTGGAACGCACACGAACGCCCCCTATGCCCTCTACTGTGCAGGCGCATCAGACAAGGTGTACTTCGCTGGGAACGTCGGCATTGGCACGACTACTCCGGGCGCGAAGCTTGATCTAGTGACTGCGGGTGGTGCCGAGATCGTTTTGCGAGGGACTGGCACTGGTTCGGTTCCTCAACTGACATTCTACGAGAACACAAGCACTGCTGGCGGCTATTTCCAGTACAGAGGATCGACGGCAACGATTCCGAAGACGTTCCGTATCGGGACGTACATCTCTGGTGGGCAGACGCAGTTGATGTACGGGGCGGGGGCAATCGGATTGACTCTGGACTCGTCTGGTAACGTGCTGCTTGGCACGCTGGCGGCGATGGGGACGAGCGCGGCAAAGGCGATCGGCATGGCGGTAGGCACCGCCCCATCGACGAGCCCAGCAAGCGCCGCCCAGGTCTGGGTAGCAGATGTCGGTGGCGTGGCAGATAAAGCTGGGCTGCACATCAAATCAGAAGAGACTGGGATCCTGGGGATTCGCTCGATGCTTGGTACGATGAACCTATTCACCTACCAGGCCGATGCCCTCGCGGATGATGGGACGGTATCGCTTCCCGACGCTACCTCTGGGATCTGCATCGTGTCGTGCAACGCAGAGGCCGGAATCTTCCTGGTTCAGACAAGCGGTGCGGTGAAGCTCATCAGCACGACAACGGGCAACGTGGCAACAGCAGACACCGACACGGATCTGTGCTGCTACGATGGCGGGACGGGCGCAATCGTCAAGAACCGACTCGGGACGACTGGCGAGATCCGCATTATATACTACTACAACTAGGAGGCGACAATGGAATATACTTGGGAAAATCGGTCGGCAAATACGATTAGGCGGACGCGATCAACGGAGGAAGTGGAGACATTCTCGTTCGAGGATCTGAAAGCGGAACGCGCGGGGATTCTCGCACGACGCGACACGCTGGACAAGGAGTGGCGGGCGTTCCAAGAGAAGATCGCAGCGATCGAGATTGCGCTAGGGGTCAAGTCAAATGATCTCCCTGACGTCTCGGGGAGTATAGAGGAGGCGAAATGAGGATCGAGTTCACCGAGTTGGAGCGCGAGAAAAAACTGAGGATCGAGGCACAGTTGCAGTTGCTGCAAGCGCAGGGACGAATCCTGAGTTCGGAACGAGAGGAATTGCTGCGTGGCATCCTCGCCAAGGCCGCAGTGCCCGAGGCAACGTGGCCCGCGGTGCGAGTGTTAGACGATCACATTGAAGCGCCCGATGCATCGAAGGAGTAACGCGTGTTGGGGCAAGGCGTCTGGGGGAGATAGGCGTGGGCGGATCGTCCATCGCTGACGTGTGCGGGGTGACTGGATAGCTGGCGCTGCGCTGTTGTGCTGCGCACTTGGGGTGAAACGGCGCCGCGAGTAGAATAGCGGTCAGACGGGAGGTGCGGGCATGCAGTTCAGAATCCTCAACACGCTGATCGAGCCGTCGTGGTTCGCCGACAGAATCATTGCGACGTTGGGCATGATCGACAGAGGTGAGGCCATCGGAGAGACGTCGCCTCTGGCGAAGTTCATGCGCGAGCGACCGGGCGGCGCTGGAATACACAAGAGCGTCTGCGATGCGGTGGATATCGAAGCGGCGATACAGCGGCGGCTTGTTGAAGTCACGGCGCTGTACGCGGAGATCAAGGCGCACGGCTACAACGGGTCGGAAGTCCTTTGCTTCTCCGATGGGGATGGGCGACTCCAGGTATACGATGGTCACCACCGGCTGACGATTCTGCGGTACTTGGGGATCGAGGTCGAGGTGAACGTCCAGACGGAGTGGGAAGGGATCAACGGCGACTCGCACAGCCCGAAGGAATCGCATGGCTTCCCGTTGCGGGAGATGCTGAAGGTGCGCGGGGGAAGAGTTCGCGTCTACGCGCCGATCGAAGATGCGACGGTCTCCGACATCCCGGTTGAGCGCCCGGCGTCTGCTGCTCGCCTGGAATGGATTGCTGCGCACCTCGTGCCGGGGACGGTGTTTGACGTCGGGTGCTCAGAAGGATTCATGACGCGCGGACTTCTGGCGCGCGGGCGGTTGGTGACCTCTGTCGAGGCTGATCCTAATCTGGCTGCGGTATCCAGGTATCTGACGACGCGAGCGAACTTGCGCGGTGACATCCACACAGGGCGCTGGCAGGACTTTATCGCGCTACGAAAGAGGTTCAACAATCTCCTCTACCTGTCTGTGTTGCACGACGAGGTCAATGCGCTGGGCGAGGCGCAGGCGTTCAAGGACCTGGAGAGGATGAGGGGGCGCGCCGATCGGTTCTTCGTCGAGGTGCCAGATACCGTGAAGCAACCGGACTGGGACCCGATCTTCGCACCTGACAGAATCGCTCCGCGGATCGAGGCTGCGCTTCGGGCGAAGGTGCAGAGCGTCTTCGTCGGCCCTGAGGAGCCGGGTGCCGGGTGCCGCCAGATCTTCATGCTCGATGCGCTGCCGGAGGCTGTAGAGTTGAAGGCGGCGAGCGTGCCAGTGACGGTGGAGAACGTCCTAAGCGGCCTGTCGTGTGGCACGATCGCGCTCACCTTCATGTCGTCGGATCACGTCATCCTTCCGCGGTTGCAACGCGACGGGGTGTGGGAAGAGAACACGACGGAGTTCATTCGGCGACACCTCAAACCGGGGCAGACGTTCGTCGATGTGGGGGCGAATGTCGGGTACTTCAGCGTCCTGGCGTCGCGGCTCGTCGGGGCCAAGGGGCAGGTCTATGCGTTCGAGGCGGCGGCGGATAACTTCGCGCTCCTCCAGAGAAACCTCGCAGCGAATGGCTGCCAGAATGTGGCGGCGCAACAGGTGGCTGCTGCGGACGTGGATGGGGAGGCGCTCCTCATCCGAAAGCCTGATGCAGGGCACCACACGCTGATTGGTGCAAGCCGAGAGGGAGGGGATACGGAGGTCGTGAAGTGCGCCCGCCTCAATTCCCTGTTGCCTCTCGTCCAGCCGGCGATGGTCAAGATCGACGTCGAGGGTGCTGAACGCCTCGTCTTGCAGGGTGCGGAAGAGTGGCTGCGGACATCGGAACCGATCACGGTGATCGTCGAGGATTGGTCGGATGCGGGGGGCATCGTCGAGTGGTTGGTCAAGGAGTTCGGCTTCCATCTAGTCCTGCGCTCACGCGCTGATGGAACAGCCTGCCTGATGAAGAATCAGCCGCACCGAATCCGCCGTGAGCGGCTCTCGTGCCATCTCGTCGGGAACATCGACATCCCAACGGTGAATGGCGGGGTCGATGCGTTCGCCACGAAGACGGTCAACTTTGCGGAAGTGCTGAAGTCGCTCGGCCATCACGTCACGTTCTACGGCGTTGAGGGATCGGTCGTCCCGGCGGCTGATGAAGTGGTGACCGTGCTGACGGCAGACGAGTTGGTCGGGGCCTATGGCATGAAGTGGGAGGGCGGTCACCTCATGCAGCGGTTCGATGCGCTGCACAACAGGTTCCTCGACCGGGCGAGTGCGGAGATCGTCAGGCGCCGTGTCAACCTTGACTTCTTGCTGCTGAGTGGAGGGACGAACCACGAGCCGATTGTCAAGAAGGCGGGACTTCCGATGGCCGTGGAGATCGGAATCGGGTACGTCGGCTCGTTCGCGCCCTTCCGGGTGTTCGAGAGTGATGTCTGGCGGCACTGGACCTATGGCCGTCAGGGAGAGGACAACGGGCGGTTCACGGACTGCGTGATTCCGCCATTCTTCGACCCAGACGACTTCGCGTATTCCAAGACGAAGGACGACTACTTCTTGTTCCTGGGCCGTGTGGTGGAGAGGAAGGGAGTGCGTATCGCGATCCAGACGGCGGAGGAGATCGGTGCGCGCCTGGTGATCGCAGGGCCACGCATGGATGCGACGACTCCGGTGAGTGGGAAGGGAGTCGAGTACGTGGGTGTCGCCGATCCGAAGATGAAGCGCCGGCTCTTGAGCAAGGCGAAGGCGGTATTCGTTCCGACGACCTACCTTGAGCCGTTCGGCTACGTGATCGCGGAGGCGGCGCTCAGTGGAACGCCGGTCATCACCACGGATTTCGGGGCGTTCGTCGAGAACGTCTTGCATGGGGCGACGGGGTTCCGGTGCCGAACGCTTGGTCAGTTCGTGTGGGCTGCGGAGAACGTGGGGAAGCTCTCGCCAGAAGTGTGCCATGCGTGGGGGATGGAGCAATTCAGCATCGCATCGGCGATCCCCCGCTACACGCAGTACCTCGACCAGCTCCTCGATCTCTGGGGCAAACAGGGGTGGAACATGCTGAGCGAGGTGTCGTGTCGGCGGCTGGTGTGATGTTCGCTACAATGGGGTGTCTCGTGAAGGGAGACGCCGGCTAATCGGTTCGTTGGGCGATGTGGTGGAGTTATGGGGTTGAAGGCTTTGCGGCGCTCTGCGGGGCTCGTGAGATGAGAGGGGGTGGCTGTGCCGGATGAGGGAGCAACGAAGCTAGTACTCGCCGACGGCCTCGTGGTCCAGCGCACGGACATCGGTGACTGGTCGCTTGTCGTTGGGTGCCAGGTTCCGACGCGGCCCTATGGCCCTCTGGCTCCGACGGACTTGGCGATCGTCGCCGGCCTAGAGCGGGCGTCGCTGACGTGGATCGCTCCGACAAAGAACACGCGGGGTGAGGCACTGAAGCAGGGAGAGTTGGCCGGCTTCAACGTCTACTGGATCGGCGCGGTGGTGTGGGATGCCGTGACGACGTACGAGGTTGGGGAGCTTGTCAGGCACGGGGCGGCGACCTACCGATGCACGGCGGAGAGCCTCAACAACGAGCCGCCGAACGCTTCGTACTGGGAGGTCTACGCGGGGATTGACATCAGCGACCCTTCGACGTACACACGATGTGAGTTCGTCGATGCCGAGCGGTTCGAGTTCACAATCCCTGATCCGGGGACCACTTACGGCCCGTACTGCTTCCGGGTGACGGCCCTCAACTCGGATGCGATGGAGTCTGTCGCTACGTCCGAGGTGAACGCGACGGGTGTCGAGGTGTCGGGCGATGTCGCGACATCGGTCGATGACTGGGGGACGGGGAACGCGGAGCAAGTCATCGTCGGGCTTGGGCGCATCTTCCTTCGCTTCCGCCAGCAGAAGTCGACTTGGCAGGGGTTCTCGTACTACATCGTCTACTTCGACGTGGATGATGGTACCGGGTTCACGGGGGTCTGGACGGAACTCGGACGCGACCAGATCGGCTGGATGCACGCGCACCTCGACGCGACCCATAGCTACAAGTACAAGGTATCGGTCCTCGGATGGGATGGGACGGAGACGGCGGGGACGACGCATGACAATGGCGGTGCCGGCTACGAGCCGTCGGAAGATGACCAGGCGAATATCCTCGCGGACACGGTGGCGGCAGAGCACATCATCGCGACCTACGACATCATCAGTCGGACGCTGATCGGTGGGACGCTACAGAGTCCTGACTGGGCGGCGGCGGCTGGGTCGCAATTCCGAATGCAGCGCGTCGCGGGCACCGACAGCCCGCTCCTGAGAATGGGAGGGGATGACGTCGGGTACAAGGACGGAACGGGCATCTGGATGGGCTACGACGACAGTGCGTCCGAGTGGCGGCTGTTCTTCGGCGACACGGAGTCAAGCCCGCAGCAGTATTTGGCGTTCGATGGCTCGGGGTTGACGATCTACGGCGACTTCTTCTGTTCGCAAGACCTGGAGTTCGTGGGCGTCGTCTCCAAACACATCTCGTTCGCGGTGCCGAGTCCTGGCAATGCGTTGGATGACATGGAGACGAACTCGGGGAACAACTACACGGGCGCGACGGAGCGCAGCTACCGCGTGCAGATCGACGGGACCGGCTCACCAAACACCTTCAAGTGGTCTAACGATGGGGGGCTATCGTGGGAGGCGACGACGGTCAATATCACGGGCGCCGCGCAGGCGCTTGAGGATGGGATCACGGTCGACTTCGGGGCGTTGACCGGGCACGCGCTCAATAACTACTGGAACTTCACGGCGGGCGATACGACGGTCAACATCCACGACATCATCGGGGTCTACCGGCTCTTCGCGAGCACCGAGAAGCCGGATGACGGGACGCGCATCATCTTGGATGGCTACGGCTTGGGAGGGG
>Ga0247841_10003749_pt1 | contig 27408 bp, 30 predicted proteins | sample LaCruzMarch2015__2_FD_192410 | JGI IMG/M metagenome (GOLD analysis project Ga0247841, IMG submission 192410) | Freshwater microbial communities from meromictic Lake La Cruz, Castile-La Mancha, Spain - LaCruzMarch2015_18m | ecosystem: Environmental > Aquatic > Freshwater > Lake | place: Spain... | reverse complement strand
AATCAAGCGCGGTCTTCACTCCCTTCACGCCCGAGTAGACAACCACTTCCTCCATTTCCCTCCCCGCCTCTCTCATCCGTTCAAGCTTTGGCAGCACCTCTGCAAGCGCATTCTCCTTCTCATGAAGCGAGTCGGCCAGCCTTTTCGGGCTGGCAGCCTCGAAAAACTTCTTATTCCCTTTTATCACAGTTGACGCAAGCCCTTTTTCCTGCAATCGCTGCAGCACCTGGTACGCGGTAGCGCGGTGCAGCCCGGATTTTTTTATCACAGGGCCGGCTGTTACTGAGCCAAGCTCAAGCAATGCAAGGTAAACTTTAGCCTCTGCACCGGTAAGCCCTGATTCGAGGAGCGCCTCCAGCTCTGCCATGTAGTCTTATATAAGACTACAATTTATTATATATTGCGCCCTGCAGATATTCCAACGGCATTGTTATGGTTCCAGCAGCATCCGAAAACAGCGCATACGCGGCAATCGGCAGGAAATGGAAAGCAGCGACAAAAGCAGTTCTTGGCGGCGAGATAGGCGATTTTTCCGAGTACGAGGGCTGGCTTTCCTCAATACGCACCCTGCGTTCATCCGGCAAATCCTCGCTTTCGGGCAAGGAAGTGTTTTTTACCCACTCGGAATACCCGCAAAAAGCAAGAACAGTGGCGCTTGACGAGATTGACTTCAACAAGAAATATGCGCCGCTCAACATCAACAGCCTCAAGGACATCGATTCAATCATCGAAGCTGTTTCCGAAAGGGCAATCTACACGGGCAATGTTGTACTTGGCAATTCAAGGTTCGTGGAAAAAAGCTCGGGCGTGCTGGACTGCAACTACATATACAGGTGCGACCGCATCGCGCATTCCACCTACGTTGCGCACTCGACGATAATTTCATATTGCGAATGCGCATTCGGGGTGGAAGGGTCTGGCAATTCATCATTCGTGATAAAGGGCGGCTGCAACATGTTCGTCTCGCGCTGTCTCGAAGCATCAAAATGCGACAACTCCTCCGACATCTACTATTGCCACGGGCTTTCAGGCTGCGCAGACTGCATGTTCTCGTTCAACATGAAATCCAGGCGCAACTGCATTGGCAACCTGCAGCTTCCGCGCGAAAAATACCTCGAAATAAAGGCAAAGCTCCTTTCAGAAATGCGCGAAATGCTGAAAAGGGAGAAGCGCCTGCCCCACATCACCTCCCTTGCCGGCTCGTGCAAACCCGATTATTCGGAAATGAAGAAAGCAATGGGAAAAATGCCCGCCCCTCCCTCCGAAAAGCCCGACACAAAGCCAGTTGAAACAGCCTTTTCGAAAACAACCGGGCTGTTATTCGGCGTTTCACGGCAGGGCGTTGACAAATACGGGGAATGGCTCAAGCGCCACGTGAACCCTGTCTATGAACAGAAGTCTTGCGCATCAGGCAAGCGCCTGTTGCTTTCCGAGCATTCGCATTTCATGCTATTCCCCCGTGACCGGCTAATCAACATTCACGAAGCTGATTTTCTCGGGGAGAATCTGAAGATAAGTGAGGAAGAGGCGGGCAGCATCTCGCTTCAAAACGCAGCAGGCACAATCTCCAAGCTCGCTTATTTCTGCCCTGATTGGGAGATGGGCAATGTCGGAAACCTAAGCGACTGCCTGGTGGCAATAAACTCAAACACCTGCCACAAGTGCATCCTGCCAATAAACTCCAAGCTCTGCTCCCACTACTACTGGCCGCGCGACTCCGAGCACCTGTTCGGCGGGAACGAAACGCGGACCTCCTCCTTCTGCATAAACACATATCATTCGGAAAAGCTCGCGCGCTGTTTCGAGGTGGACTCAAGCTGGAACTGCTCGGGCTGCTATTTCTGCCACGACTGCGAGAACGTGCACGACTCGATGTTCTGCTTCAACGTGAAGAACATGAAATATGCAATTGGGAACATTGGGCTTCCGCGCGAGCAGTATTTGGAGATAAAGAAGCGCGTGCTTGTTGAAATAAACGCGCAGCTTGACAAGGAAGCGGCAGTAAGGCAGAGCATATTCTCAATAGGCGCGAAGCGCTGATCACCGGCAGCGCACCCTGCCAAGCGTTAAAAGCGCTTCCTGCAGAATCACCCCGATGAAGCACATACTCCGTTTCTACTCGGGCTCAGGCATGCCGACCATAATGCACCGCGAGGGCTCTGAAGTGTCCCCGCTTGCGCTCCCGGCAGGCAGCAGCCAGGACATTGTATTTTCCGAGCGGCTCTCCTGCATAGGCTTTCGCACCCCTGAAAAGTACTGCGCGTGCAGGAACTCGGCAATACACATAAGGCAGTGCCCTACCTGCGCGGCACTTGACGTTTCGCGTGCCTACACTGTGGGCGATTTCTCGGGCTACCCGCAACTTTACGAGGAGGCGAAAAAGGAGGAGTATTGCCTTTACCTGGCTGGATTTGGCGAGGACATAGTCAAGTGCGGCGTTACAAGAAAGGAGCGCTTTGAGGAAAGGATGCTCGAGCAGGGCGCGGACTTCGGCTGCCTGGACGGCATATTCACCGGCCCTGATGAAGTATACGGCGCAGAATCAGCAATACAGTCTCGCTTTTCATTCAACAATGCTGTAAGGCTCGCGCAAAAAATCAGAAGGCTGGAATTTGACTTTGGCGCTGCAAGGGAGAATTTCTCCTCCGCAGTCGAGCTGGTAAAAGGCTCGGGCGTGCTTCCCGAGATTTCCTCAAGCATAATCGACTTCTCCCCCCACTACCCGCGCGTGCACTCGCCCCAGCAGACCTACTCAATACTGGGCGAAATACTCGGTGCAAAAGGCGAAATACTGCTTTTCAAATCTGACAGTGCAAAGCACTTCGCAGTCAACATGCGCCAGCAGGTGGGCGCATTTTTGCAGAAGGGCGCAGAGTAGATGCTTATTTAAACATATATCAACACCTCACATCCATGCAAAAGGCAGTATACTTCGTACCGAACCGTGGCATTTCAGCCGAACAGATGAGCATCGGCATTCGCCTCCTTCCAAGCCTGGCGATGGCTGAATTCTCGCTTCAAAAAGCCAAGGCTGATGGAAACAGGCCTGAAATAAGGGAGGCGCAAGCGAATTTTTGGCATATCAAGCAGGCAATCAAATTCATCGCAGGTGGGGAAGAGCAGCGCAAGGATGCATTGCTGTGGTTCTGCAGCCAGGGCGACCCTAAAAATTACTCGAGCCTTGAGCGGTTTGCCCGCCTCCTGAAACAGGCAGGCATTTCGCCGCTTGAGGCGATTGAACGATATGCCAATGACTGGATCCTGGATGAGGCATCAGACAAGCTCCACAACTTTTTCACCGAGCTTTTGCAAAAAGAATCGGACCGCGAACCCAAGGCGAGCGCGATTGCATTTTTCAAGGAGAAGCCCCTTGAGTCAATTCACCTTGACAGGCTGCTTGAGCTTGGCGAGAAAGCCCGCCAGTCCAAAGATATGAAAACGATAGGTGATTTCCTCTTCCATGCCGGCTCGTTCATGGCGGATCAGCCCCACCTGCCCGTGTCCGACCTGCCCAAGCTGACCCGGCTCGTGTGCGAACTCGGGCGCGTGAAATACATCTCTTCGCAGAAAATCCGGAACTGATTACCTCACCGGGTCGTACCTTTCTGCGGGGCTCGAAAAAAGGTGCGTCATGAAGAAGTTTGAAGTGTGGAATATCACGAACCGGAGATAGCCCCATTTCCTGACCCTTCTCATCGAAAGAAGCGCGCACGCGTCCTTCGCAAATGCGAACCTTCCGCATCTCATCAGCCGCTTTCCCAAATCAGTGTCCTCGGAAGTGACCATTTTAGGGTCAAACCCGCCGCATTTCCAATATGCGCTTGCCCTCACTGCCAAATTGTCAGCATTCACGTACGCTATTCCCGTCCTGTTCAAAAAAGCCGCAAAAACATTCAGCACCAATGCGCCTGCTTCCTCAAGCGCATTCCCGTTGAACGGCTTTATCCTGCCCACTGACCACGCCACTCTCCTGTCCAAGAACGCATCATATATCCCCTCTATCCACCCTGGCGACACCTCGACATCCGCGCTGACGAATGCGAATACGTTCCCCCTTGCAACTTTTGCGGCAGCGTGCCTTCCTCCCGAAGGCGTTCCGTAATGCTCCTCAACCACGCGCGCGCCATAGCTCCTTGCTATCTTCTGCGTGTTGTCCGTGCTCATCCCGTCCCCGAGTATTATTTCGTAGGTGCCGGAAAACTTCTGCCTTTTCAAGGAAGCAAAGCAAGCGCCGATGTATTTTTCCTCGTTGTAAGCCGGTATTATCACGGAAACGTCTATTTCCACCCTCTTTTTTCGGTTCTTTTCCGCGCCTTTGCTTTTCACAGACGCTCTCCATACGGCGGTTTCATCCGGCGTTCTCCTCATTCCTGCCTTTTTTTTCATAGCACCACCTACTCAATTCCCGCGCCGCCTTCATAAGTTTTTGCCTTCATGAGCGCAAAGGGCTTCCGCGAAAGCCTCATCGGTGCGTCTGAGAACAGCGTCTCGCCCACCATTGTCATGCTTGCGCGCGGGTTCCCATCCATCTCCTTTTCGCACCAGCCGGCAAGCCCGCTTTCCTTTGCGAACCTCCTTGAGGAAAGCACAAGCCCGTCCAGCGTCCTTTCCTCGAATAATTCATCCATCGCGTTTTTGCATGCAGCATTCACCCTCTTCTTCCAGCTCTCCTCCCTGGTGATGCTGGCTGTTTTTATGGGGGCAAAAAAAGCGAACTCGAATTCCCTTTCCTCGAAGGGAAGCTTCACGGGCGCATCATTCACCGTCTTTCTTGCAAGTATTCCGCCGATTGCAGCCGCATCCGCGCCCGAAAGCCCGGTTCCGCAAAGCACTTCGGAATCGTGTGCTATTTTCACGCAGTCCGCGAATTTCAGCCCGCAGCCAAGGAATTCATTCAGGCAAAGTGAAAGCGAAACAGCGCCTGCCGCGCTCATGCCAAGCCCGCAGCCTATCGGAATTATCGTAGAGTGCTTAATTTCAATCACTCCTAGCTTTCCGTTTATTTCCGAGTATTTCTGCATGACCGCCTTTGAAACAGGAGCCGCGCATTCCTTGCTGTTTATCATTATTGTTGTCCTTCCCTTTCCCGCAGAAACAGAAGTCGTGAGCCTCTTGTCAATCGCGAATCCCGCGCCTGCCGCATCGTTGCCTTCAATGCTGAACATGCCTGTCACATAGGCAGGGCAGGTTGCGGAAACTTTCATATCCGTGGTTGCTCTCCAAACCCATTTAAAGCTTGATAATCAGAAAAAATTCCGCTTGGGCCTATAGTCGAATGGTAAGACGTCTGCTTGACGTGCAGAAGACTCGGGGTTCGATTCCTCGTGGGCCCATTTCATCTTATCAGGCGTGTTTCCTAGGTAGATTTGGAGGCTGCTATTGCAGAAGCGGGACACGTTCAAACCGGCTTTTTGGGCGTTATTATACACATTTTTATCCAAAGTCACGTTGACGCGCACCTTGTGCTGGTCTGTTGATTTTGTTGGACGTGCCATTTCAACCACCTTTTTTCAATAATTCAGCTACAACTCGTTTTCCTTTATCAGTGAGCTTTGCCGGTGTTTTCTTTTTTGATTCTTGCCAGATTATCAGCTTGCGTTTTTTCAACCATCTCAATAAACGTAGCTTGGAGAATTGACTAAAATGCGCTCTCGAATAGCCTTCTATCTTAAGCAATAACTTTCTTGTTCGTCCTCTGCGACAGGCATTAACTACATCTGTAAAATCTTTAGCGTCAGTTTCACGCGCTTTGACAATCTCCATGCAAATTCTTCTAATTTTTACGTTGCTTATTTTTCTCCATTCATGGGGAATTTCTGTGCCAAGTTCGACTTCACGGATTCCAAGCTTATCAACCAATGCGCGCACGTCCCTATGCAAAAGCCTGCGATAATCAGCGCCAAGACTATCTGAAAGCCGCTTACTAACATAGCTACCGTATTTCCCAACCAGCTGACTCATTCGATTAAATTGCTCATGTTCAGCCAAATTAGTGGAGTAGAGCTGCTTATGGAGCGAGATTATCTCTTCAGAATAACTATAATCAGTTATTGATTCAATAAGCGCCTTTCTACTCTCAATTGGAAGCGCTCTCGCAACCCATTTACCATATGCTTCGCTTTTGATAATCGCAGTTATTTCCTTAAAATAGTCATCAAGACGCTCGTTGGAAATATTAAGAACTTTGGATTTCCTATCCATCAGCTCTCGAAATGCCGCGCAGACACGCCTATCTTTCTCCGGTTGGCGTCGTTTTCTCTGAGCATCTATTAACTGCTTCAATCGCTTTTCTGATGTCATGTTGACTTTTTTAGTCAACAGTATTTAAATATACATATGCCTGCTCAAAAATATTGGTGGTCTTATGCATGTAACATTGAGCCTTCCGCCAAAGATTGTGGAACTGGCAAAGAAACGCGCGCACGCAACCGGCGCGACCTTTAGCGGGCTCGTTCGGGTTTCGCTTGAGAAGAACGTGAGGTGAGTATATGATGGATATTGCGAGATATTTTCCGAGTGATAAGTATGCAGCCGAGAACTACCTACGTAAATGCATCATTGAGTTGTATTGGCGACTGTCGAACCCAATGATTGAAGGGAAGATTAAACGCCCCAATTTAGTTGGGTTCGTAACAGTCTACGAAGGCGACCTCGAACGAGACTTAATTTCATTGGCGGAGACTACACGATTTGTGGTGGTTATTAACGAGCTGGGCTTGGTGGAGAGAATCAATTCGAGCAAGATAATTCGATACGTGATGTGGACATTCGAAGATACGTGCAATCCAGAACGATGGAATCCGCAAATGAAAAGGCTTTTTGACCGCATAATAGCTCAAGCTGACTACAGGTGATGAAAATGTCCGTTCAAACCATCTGTAGACATTGTCAATGTGAATATTCCGGGCGCGAGAACGACCACCTGAAGCGTTGCCCGAAGAACCCATATATCGTTTATTCCGCGCCCGCTGCGTCCGAGACCGCAGACATTCTCCTCAACCCTTTACTTCAACAAGACCGTTTCGGTGTTGGATTGAAGAACGGCAAGCTCTATTATGGCGTGATTGTGGCAAACAAAAAGGGCGAGATTGTGCCGACAATCTTTGATGGGCGTCTTATTTGTGGTGAGGAAAACCTGGAAGCTGCCGCGTTTAACTTCTCCAAATCGAGCCTTTCAGTCTCATGCACGTGGAACCGCGATAAGTTGTACGCACATATCCAACAGGCGAAGCCGCCGCCAAAGACAAAGGAGCTGGTGGATGAACTCGTGGGGCTGAATCGCAGCTATGTTTACCACGGCGATGAAGCCACACACTTCATTATTGCCGCATACGCTATGCTGACCTACATTTATCCGGAATTCAAGCAAATCGCGCGATTGCTGATAAGTGGTTTGGCAGGAAGCGGAAAAAGCACCCAAACCGACCTCTTGGCGATGGTTGCCCTCAATCCGTTACAGTCGGGCGATGCGTCCAAATCAAGCATCTTCCGAAGTGTCGAATCGCTTGCTGGCGTTGTTTGCATCGACAACTTTGACAATCTTAGTGATGATGCCAAATCCGATTTCGTCCAGCTTTACGATACAAGCTTTGAGGACAATCGGCCCGTCATGCGGACAGAAGACGGAAATCGAAAAGGAAAAACACCAACCAGCTACCGGACTTATTGCCCGATGGTCGTAAACTGCGTCAATGAGGCTTGGCTCAAGGGCAGCAGCCGAAGCAGGAGCATATTCCTCCGCATGACAATCAACAGCAACGCGCGCCTGCATAAGCTCAAGGATATTGATGTTGAGAAGATTGAGTCGTTCAAGCACCGCACGCGCCTGTGGGCGCTGGAAAACCACGCGCTCATGCGTGAAATTGCCGACAAACTCACATCCTTCCAAAACCGCGACGCAGACATAGCAAAGCCTCTATTGGCAATCCTCAAGGACGCGGACGAGAACTACTACTCGCGCGCGCTTGAATATCTGGAAAAGAACTTCCAGGACAACCACTGCGAAGATGAATACGGCGACACCGAAATTAGCCTAAGAAGCGTCTGGGAAGTAGCCTGCGAACTCCATAATAAGACAAAAGAGCCTGAGATTGCCCTCACTGTCAAGGACGTGGCAGATAGGAACCTTGCGGCAAAAGGCACAGCACGGAGCGATGAACGCGGGTACAACAACCCAAGATTCGATTACTTGCTGCATCTTGAGCTTATATCTGCCGGCAGTTTTCTGAAAAGCCTGCCATACAAGAAAGTGGAAAGACCGCAAAACAGGCGGAGATATATTTTCAACTTCATCCAGCTTGCCGAATTCATGGACGCGCGCGGGTTCAAGGTGAAGGAAGACATCAAAAAATACGGGAAACTGGATTAAAATGAGCCTTCGGTTAGGTCAGTGAGGTCGGTTGGGTCAGAATCGGGACACGATGAACAAAGAAAAAGAGACTTAACTGACCTAACCGACTTAACCTACTTAACCGACCTAACCATCCTAATGGGGTATCATTATGGAAAATTCACCTCAAGCAAGCGAGAATCGAACCGAGTTCGATTCTCAACCACCCAAAAAAATGAACGCCAATCTCATCCCTTTCAAGAAGAACGACCCGCGCACGCGCGAACTTGCCCGGCTTGGCGGGAGGGTGCGCTCGTCTGAAAAGCGCGTCCAGGCGATGTTAAGCCGCGCAAGAAGGCAGAACGCTGTTGCCTATGCTCAGTATGCAGACATCAGCCCTGCGGCAGCCATAGCCCTGCTGAAGGTCTTCCTCGACCGTGGGCGCTACCGAGACTTCCTGGCAAACGAGATGTTCGAGCTTCTGGGTGCCACAAACGGCTATTTTGAGCAGGCAATGGTGTATTCCACATGGAGAGACCAGGAAGGCAAGATACGTGTCAATCACAGCAGCAAAGAGCGCGCGGAAGCGATAAAGCTGAAAATGAAGGCGCTTGAGCTTCTTCTCAAGGCAGGCAAGGCTTTCTTTCCGGAAATGCGCGAAGTAGGGCAGTATCAAGCAGTCCAAGTGAATGTCGGATGCCAAGAAGCCGAAATAAAGCCGTGCTCTAAGGCTCCCTAAACTTATATTTGGTCTCTGACCCGATTATCTGAGACAACTTCTTTTCAAATGCATAAGCCGTTTCCAGTATCTCGACCCCTTTCTCAGTTACTTGATAGCCGAGCACCCGCCTTCTCTTGGTCTTAATTGCAGTTGTAATAATTGCTTGCATCTGTTCAAGATTATCGAGGCGTGCCGAAATCGTGCTTGGGCTGAACTTGTTGCCAGTCCTCTTATTCCTTATCTTGAGGAAGTCCGTAAACTGTCCAACTCTGTTCACTTTCAGATAGGTGAGAATGTCCAGAGCGCCTTCAGACAACAGCATATCCAACCATCGAAGTTCCGTCTGCACCATACCAAAACCACACTTTTCTGAATTGTAGTCTGATATGGCACAGGTGGGTTTTTTAAACTTAAATATTCAAATCCATTTAATCGTATTTTGTTATGATATTTAATATAAGAATTTAAAAAGGTATAACTCAAGAATAGAAATGGTGGTGGGATGAAGGCTCTTCTTGCAATCGGTCTAATGTTGGCGCTAGTGCTTGCTGGGTGCGCTGGTACAAATACGTCTTCTCAAAAAACGTCAGCCGACCAACAAGGGGTTGCTTCAGATACATCGTCAGATATAGACACGAGTAACTGCTTGAAGTGCGCTGGAACATATGAGATTACGACCTGCAAGGCGAGCGTAAGTTGCATGACGGATAATTATTCTAATCCAGCGGCGTGCAAACAAATTGTTGGAAAAATAAAGTCGACAACGAAAGTTCCTTCTCGTGATGTAAATCAAGAAGTAGAATTTGCACAAAATGATGTTAACGATTGTTTATTTGCGATTGCAATAAGAGATAAGAATGTAGGGATATGTAAAGAAACAACCAACCACGTCGTTTGTGTAAAAAAATACGCAGAACAAACCAAAGACTCCAGTGTTTGCATTAAAGAACTAGAAAATACGGATAGATTGGATTGCATAGTGCAACAAATCGGAGTAACTGGTGATGTATCGCTTTGCAAGTTACTTCCAAGTTCCAATGAGGAACAGCAGATTGAATGTTATAACAGGGCACTAGGAATAAAAAATTATTTTATTAATTATGATTTTGCAGTAAAATGTCCATCTGCTTCAGAATTAATCGGCACATCTGCTTACAAAGGTCTGTGCCGATTCAGTCTTCTAAATATCTCTGATTCATTATTAGATTCGTCAGATGTATGCCAAAAATTATTTGGAGATGCAACAGTTTCTGGCGATTTTATACGAGAATGTAAAACTGCAATTACAGTAAAAAAAGGAAATATTTCGATGTGTAAAGAAATAAAGGATGAATCGTTGCCTGGTTGTATGTATCAAATTGCAGTAACTAATCCGAGTATTACTGTGAACGACTGCTACATGAATTTCACAACCCGCGATAACATTCCAATTATAGATAAATTATCTAATAATTGTATTTTAGGAGTAGCAATACGTTTGAACGATACCTCTCTTTGTAAAATGATGAAAGAGATAAACGCAGGCAATAGCGAACAAACGTGTATTGAAGATGTTCGTAATAGAATTTATTCTCATGATTTTGACTATGGACCCGCATGGTGGAAATTAGGAGGTTGAATGCGAACAAGCCAAACCCGTGAAAAGATAATCGATTTTCGAGTTAAATTTTTTGAGAATGAGATGACGGAAATTATTGGAGGGATGTCATGTCTGATGAAAAAAAGGATGAAATATACGACAAGCTGCTCGACGGCGACTTTTCGGAAGTGGTCAAGGTTGATGACGGATATCTAGTTGTGAAGAATTACAACTCGATGCGTGCCAATGCCAAGCTAGACAAGACAGGCAGGATAATGAGTACGGGCACGGATTTGACGGCACTCAGCATGATATTGGGGCTGATTACGCTTCCAATCGGCACAGTCATTCTCGCAGTCTATATCTTGGCGAGAAAAGAAGAGCGCAAGACAGCCCTGAAGACGAAGATAATGAGATGTTTGAGGTAATGAAGTGGGGTGGACATTTCGGAAATCGATTGGTGGACATAAGCGTGGAAGGCAGCCTGCCACGGTTGGATTTTCGAGTTATATTTTTCGAGACGACCTATTTGGAAGAGCCGACTTTGCCTTTTGGAACACTGGGGTGGGTCTATCATATCGCTTCCTTTATCCTCGCGCTAACCGTGTCTATTCTTGCGCGTATCCTGGAATACCACTCATCCGCCAACCGCTGCGCGTCAAGGTAGTGCACGGCACCCACGCTTGTTGCAGCTCTCCCTTGTATGAAGTCAACAACTTCGGCAGACGCTCCAATGCTTCTGGCTTGCGTGTAGAATACCTTCCTTGTGTACTTCAGTGGCATCAGCCTCTTCACCTTAAGGGCTGATTTTAGCCCGTTTACGGCAAGCCTGGTGCTTTGCAGCTGCGCGTACAAATCGGCTGGAAGATAGGCAAATAAGGCGGTTTTCTTGCCTCTTCTCCAATTGAGGCTGATTTTCACGAATCCGTCAAGCCGTTGGGCTTTCAAGCGCGCGTAGTTAGTCAGGAGATATTGCAATTCCGTAGCCCTCAAGCCGCTGTAAAGCAGCCCAAGGAACAATGTTCTGCCGTCTCCTTGCAGTTTGCTTATGGTTTGCTTGACTTCTTCGTCTCCAGGCACATGGATGTCCGGATTAATGGACTTTACCTTAATCCTGCCCTTCGCTGCGCTATACCTGTTTTGGTCGATAAAACCCGCTTCAAGCGCGCCTTTGAGGGCAATAAGCACAGCCTTGGCATAGCCGGCATTCCCATTTATCATTTCCCGCTTGGCTTCAATGAGGCGCAGCAGCTCATCAGGGTTTTCGTACGTACGTTTACTGAAAACCTTGGCTGCGCTGCCAAGCAAACTCTTTTTCCATTTTGTGCTCATCTCTCTCGTGGAAATGGCATCAAATGGGCTGAATGAAATGGGTGTTTTTACGTTCCATTGACGTGCAGAAGACTCGGGGTTCGATTCCTCGTGGGCCCACTCACTTCGTTCGTGGTCCCACGTTTTGCGCTGCTGCGCAAAATCTGTCGCGGCTGCGCCGCTCCATCCTCGTGGGCCCATTTTTCATTCTGTCAGGTAATCTATCCTCGCCTGGTTGCAGATTTTCAAAAAAACTGGGCTTTCCAAAAATACGCCTACTGCTTCCTGCTTCTCTTTCCCAAGCCGCTTGAATTGCCGTGACATCTGATAAACGGCTGCAATCTTTTCCGGGTCTTTTCTTATTTCTGCAGGAGTTATTTTCTTCTTCCAAAGAAGGGACTCCACCGCATTTTTGAGGCTGCGCGCGTAGTTTTCGAAATTCGCGTTGACTGTCTGCGCGTGCTTTATCATTGCGAGCTTTTCCCTGCGCGTGTCCTTTTCTCTAGGCATTATCCCGAGCCTGTACTTGTATTCATGCCCGCTGACTTTCACGTAGTGCTGCCTGTCCTCGCGCTTCATGATTTTCTCTTCCCAGGGCCAAAGCCCGGTCCATTGCTTAAGAACAGGCTTTTTCCACACGTGCTTTTTTTCAGGAGCAATTCTTGGCATCCCCATGTTCATGCCACTTCCAGGAATGAAAAAGCGGTTCATATCCGAATAAATTTCGGGTCCATCCCCTGCATATCCGCCGATTTTCATCCTTTTCCCGAACGCGCGGATTCCGGCTGATGGATTATTGGGGTTAACCCACTGGTAGCATGTTTTTTTCGGTTCGTATATCTTTATTCCACGGCTGTTGAATCCCATAGTTATTCTTTATTTCAAACACTTTTTATAACTATCTCGCATCAGCTAGGGAAAACAGGAAAAAGAAAAAAAATAAAGAAAAAATTCAGCCCGTCTTGGTGTATATCAGGGTGCTTGAGGGCTTCCTGAACACGTTCCCGAGCTTTATGCCGACCAGAAGCGCGATTTTCTTCGTTTCGGCAAGGTCGGCAAGCCTCTGCGTTATTATTCCGTCGAAAACGATTGCGTGTATGTCCTTTTCGTTCTCAAGGCTTTTCATCATCTCGCGCACAGGCACTTCCTTTATGGATGCAAGCTCGGCATTGTAGAAGCGCGCGCGCAGCGTGTTCTCAAGCTCGTCAAGGTTCGCAAGAAGCGCAGGCGGTACCGCTGCCGGCTTGGCAGGCGCCGGCTCAGCCGCTGCAACTGCAGGCGGCATTGGAGGGACATCCGGATTCTGAACAGGCTGCTCCTTTGGAACATACTGCTCAACCGGCCGTTCAGGCTGCCTTTCCATCGAGCGCGCATCCTCCCTTCTTGGAGGCTCCTCGCGCCTTCCCCTTTCCCTGTACGGCTGCCTTCCGCCCCTTCTGTCATCCTGGTTTGCGCCGCCTTGCAGCATTCCCTGCTCAAAAGGCACCTTTGCACGGAGGCACTTGATGAGCTCCTTTCTTGAGAGCTCCTCCACTTCCTTGCCTGATGGCGCCCGTGCCACAAAGTCAATGTCCGCAACGCGGGCAAGCTCATTGAGTATTATGTCCCCTCCCCTGTCGCCGTCAAGGAAAACAGTCACTTCCTTTTCGCGCGCAAGCTTTGCAATCGCATTGGTGACATTCGCGCCTCCGACTGCGACGCAGTTGGTCACATCGTTCTTGAGAAGGTTGATGATATCCGCCCTTCCTTCTACGATGACAATCGCATCCACCTTGTCAATCCCGGGTCCGCAAGGCAGCTTTTCAGGTCCGTACTCCTCTATTTCCGCAAGCTTCACTTCCTGCCTTACCATTTCGGAGATTTCCTTGCTTTCAGGAAGCTCGTTCATGAGCAGGTTCTTCAGGAGGTTTTTTGCCCTCTCAACAAGTATTTTCCTCTTGGAGTTTCGTGTGTCTTCCACCTTTTCAGTCAGTATTCTTGCCTCGCAGGGACCAACTCTGTCCACTGTTTCAAGCGCGGCTGCAAGTATGCACGTTTCCACCATGTCCAGCGAAGATGGCAGCTTTATCTTTCCAATGCTCTTTCCGCCCCTCGGGTTCAATTCAACCTCAATCCTGCCAATCCGCCCATTCTTCTGCAGGTCGCGCAGGTCCAGTTCGTCGCCGAGCAATCCTTCGGTCTGCCCGAACACTGCTCCGACAACATCCGGCTTTTCAACCAGCCCGTCAATCTCAACATTCGCGTAGACAAGATATTTTACCGTGTCAATGTATGTCTTTCCCATAAGTTCACCTTTTCATCTGTTTCACTTTTTGCATTTTTGATTCGTTCCAGATTTTTTCATCCATTTCATTGCAATTCATTCCTGCTTCCTGCACATTTCAATTATCGTTTCCCTGGCGCATTCCGCAGCCAGCTTCTTCTTCCTTGACTTGTGCCCTGCAAGCATTTCCACCTTGCAGCAAAGCATCCGCTCAAGCCCATCAAGAAGCGCAGCATTTGCCTTTCCCTTTTCGGGTTGCTCGGGTATGCCCACCCGGATTACGAGAGGCTCCTCGGATATCACCGAGGCATGAAAACTCCCCTTTCCGGGAACGGCACGGACCGAAAATACAGTCCCCATCGTTTCCCCGTTTTCGCGGATTTTCCGCGCGGCTACAAAAGATTTTTGCCCAAGCCCGGCAGAACCGGGTGTTTCAGCAGCTTATGCTGCCCCATGCCGCACAAAGGCGGAACGGAAATGAGCGTGAAATCCTTGCGACTTTTTGTGATGCGCCCTTTTGGGCCTGATAACTGAATTCCAATAATGTGCGGTGCGCTGTTGACAGTCCATTCACAGAACATGTCTCCTGCTGCCATCCACGCACAGCGAACGGTGTTATGAAAAGGGTTGTATATAAAGGTGCCTATTCACGACGTTGCTTCAGTATGGCGTTCGTGGCCCATCAATCATATCTTACCTCTCTTTGCCACAATCATTATAAACACTTCGCAGCAGATAAGTATCAATAGGTGTATTTATGCGTGCGTCTCTAACTGGTCGTCCGATTCTGAGAGCCCCTAAGGGGAATCTTGAAATCATACCACTCTATGACAAACAAGGTGAATTAGACCGAAACAAGGTATCCGCTCTTACCATCCCGCAAATATTCAACAATAAGAATTATCGGAACAGGATTGCACCTTACAGACATCTGTCCCCGTGCCTCACAAATGACAGTTTTTGGAATAACATATGGGATAAAAACACAGTCATCATTCTCACAGCATCGCCCATAGTTACCAGCACCATGGGCGCTTTTTCGGACAAGCCACTTTGCGATTTGCCGGCTGAAAAAGGGAAAATCTATATTGAAGGCGAATTTCGGGGAAAAACCCGTTTCGGCGGCTTTACGGTTGACCAGCTAAGGAAAATAGGCGTCGATGTTGAAAAGCCCGGCGTATTTATTGCAATGGAAAAAGGCTATGTGATTGGCGATGCGAACCCAAGCGGCAGCAGCTACACAATTCACGTGAAAGGCATGCCGCCAGGTTTGCTGAAGGCGCTCCTTCATCCCTTCTACGGTGATTTCAAAGAAAGCAAGCTTAGGCTCACTGACAATGCCCTTCATATTCCGGTCGGAGATATCGTATCCCATTCTCCAAATCCAAATGCTCTTTATTTCAACTATTTGAAACCCGGCCCTGCCATTCCAGGCATCTATGGCTACCTCGGTTTCGACAGATTCGTCGTCAATTTCGGCTATGCCGATGAAGACAGCCGTTTCAGGGCTGCGGTGATAATGCAGGACTTGAAGAAAGCTGTGCACGATGGCATAAAAAAGCTGCTGGCAAGTCCACTTAACCCGGACCAGTTAGCAATTGTGAAATCCCTTCTTAAAAGGGCAGAAAATGATTGAAGCTTAGCAAGAGCCTATCTAGTGTATGCATGTGCAAAGCCTATTCACTCAGCCATTTTTCTTCTGCGGCAGCAGCAGTCCGCGCGCTCAAAAAGGCAACTTCCGTTCCATTTTCCGCGCCAAAACTTTCCCGGTTCCGGCTCATTCCCTTTAAAAAGTTTCTTTGCGATTTCAATGCGGAGGTGTCTATATGGACTTAAGAATCGGGCAATGCATGAGCGTCGGAGTCTTCACCCTTACTGCGGACAGTTCTGTTTCGGACGCCGCGAAACTTATGAAGAAAACGAGCATAGGCTCTGTCATAGTGATGCAGAAGGGAAAGGCGAAAGGCATACTTACCGAGCGCGACATTGTCTGCAAGGTGATTGCCAAGGGCCTGGACCCGAAGAAGACCAAGCTCAAGAAAATCATGAGCAAGCCCCTCAAGGTAATCCGCGCGTCCGACAAGATAGAAACAGCGGCATCCGCGTTGCGCAGCAACAAAATAAAGAGGCTGCCTGTGATTGACCGGAACGGCAAGCTGGTGGGCATAGTTACCGAGGGCGACCTGTTGCGCGTCTACCCTGGAATGGTGGATGTCATAACCGAGATGAAGGAAATAAGGAGCGCAAAGCCCAACGAATACTACACCGGCGTCTGCGAAATCTGCGGCAACTTCGACGAGGAACTCACCCGCGAGGACGGCAAGCTCAAGTGCGAGGAGTGCGTTGAGGAAGACCAGGTTTAGTTTTCCTTCTTTTTTGTTTTTATTGGGTTAGCGCAAGCTCACAGCTTCGGCGCAAGCAGCATGCTTAACACAAACGCAAGCGCAAAGCCAGCGATTAACGAAAGCGCGGGCCGAAGCTTATCCTTCCCTGAAAAGGAATCAGGCAGAAGCTCGGACACGGTGACAAAGCCCATCGCGCCTGCCGAAAATGAAAGCGCGAGCGGGGTTGCCGCCACCACTGCCTCCAGGAAAATTATCCCGAAAATCGCGGCAGCGAATTCCACAAAGCCTGAAAATATTCCGAAAAGCACGGAGTGATTCGTTTTTATCCCGTATGCTTGCAAGGGCGCTGCCACCACCAGCCCTTCAGGTATGTCTTGAAGCGAAATGGAACTTGTGACAAGCCAGCCCAAAGCAGGCGATGCGGCGAATGCGGATGCAATTGCAAACCCTTCCGGTATATTGTGGAGCGTGACAGTGCCGACAATGAGCGCGGTTTTCTTCTTCTCGTCGCTTATCCTCTCCTTCCTTATGTATGCGTGTACGTGCGGGATGATTTTTTCAAGCGCAATGAAACAGGCTATCCCGATTCCCAAGCCGAAAAGCGCAATTCCCGCGCCTGCAGCAGCATTTGCTTGCAGGAACATTTCTATGGAAGAATAAGCCATCACTCCAGCTGCCATTGCCATTATGCAAAGCAAAAGCTCCCTGTTGGGCTTTCTTATGAAAAGCGCGCCCAGCGCCCCTAATGAAGTGGCGGCAAATGCAATCAGCGCGCCAACAAATGCTGCCTGTGCGTCCATGCCGCGTTCTTGCAGGCTGGCATTATTATTGTTTTCTTCTCTTTCTTCATCATGTCCTTTGGCACTTACCAAAAAGGCGCGCGCGCAGAGCGCGAGCTAATCCATTTCTTTTCCGAGAACGGATTCGAAGTAATGCGCGCGGCAGGCTCGGGCGTGAATTCGCTCTCGCCTGACTTGCTCGCATTCAAGAGGGGAAAGCAATACGCAATAGAGTGCAAGTCCTGGGATTCGGGCTCGCTTTCATTCCCGAAAGAAAAATTCGCTGCAATGAAAAAGTGGGAGGAAACTACGGGCATAACCTATCTGATTGGCTGGCGCGTCTCGCGCGACGGCTGGTATTTCTTCCCGGTGCATTTGCTCGAAGAGCAGGAGAAAACATACACAATGACTTTGGCAAAAGCGAAGCTCGCGGGAAGAAGGCTTGACGAACTGATATGAGGCAAATCAAGCTTTTGAGATTTCCTCGCTTCTGAACACCACGGCTTTCCCGCTCATGGCATCGGTTATCCCGAAAGTCCTGCTGTAATCTTTCCCGTTCACTGTGACCGTGTCCTTTATCCTTATGTTTTGATACTTGAATCCGGCATTCCTGTCTTCCCAGGTCATGTTCGGGTAATTCAAAACAGGATAATTCAGCACGCTGTCTTCTATCTTAAACGACATCGGGCCGCCCACGTTCATGAAAATTATCTCGCTTGGGGTTGCGGCTACCACTCCGCTCGAATATTGCGTGCTGGTTCCGCTTCCATACCATATGGACTGCCCGTCCTTGGCACCTATGTACGAGATGGCGACTTTCCTGTCTCCTGTAAAATAGATGCCGAGCATTCCCTTGTCAAAAACATATGTCACGCCAATGAGCTGCGGGATTCCGCCTTCCGTGAAATGCTCGTAGCGCAAATTTTGTGGCCTATCTGTGTAGCTGCCAGCTATCCTTTTCATGATATTTGACATGTCGATGCTTGCGAGCATTCCATAGTTTTTGTCAAGTATCTTGAACTTGCCATCAATGAATTCGGTCCTGGTTGCCCCTTTGATGCTGCTGTTAAGGTGAGCGGTTGCACGGTATTTATTTTTCCATTTGATCATCCTGGCGCCCATCATGGATTCAAAAAAAGTCCCGTTAACAATGGGTTTGACTGGCTTGACTTGTTCTGAAAGATTTGCAATGTGCCTGTTTACAATCATCACACCACCGTATATTTCCTATAACAACATCTTTATAATACTTATGACCACTCCCATTCCTGCCCGCGGCATTGGCAACTGATTTATATCTGCCAGTTCCAACTAATGGCTGGCAGATGATGATCGATACGACACCGACACACATGATGAGGTGACTTGACTCTGATGCCCTATACATGATAGCATCAGACACATAGAGATATAAATTTTGCCTGTCCGAGGTTAGCCATGGCTTTCTCCAGCCCTGAAGATTTTGAAAACCAGAAAAACGCGGAGCGCATCCGCGGCTATATTCAGAGTTCTGAACTTCTCCCGGGCCAGAAGAAGGACATGGCAGGCTTCAAGTCCGAATTCTGCGACCAGCGCAAGCAGAAGCCCGCCACACAGGACAGCTACCTCCGCTACATCTTCTATCTCGGGCGGCACTGCAAAAAGGATTTCAGGAAAATGAACAAGCAGGACATCCAGAAATTCCTTGAGGCGCACTCGAAGAACGGGGAGAGCTGGCAGGACTGGGCGAAGCTTTCAATGAAGGTCTTCTTCCGCTGGCTTCTGACTGGCAGAGTTGAGAAAGGCTCTTCCTTCCCTGAAATGGTCGCATGGCTCAAGGTGAACAGGAACAAGCTTCGAAAAATCCGCCCCGAGGACTGCCTGACAATGGAGGAATTCAAGAGCATGCTGGCCGCCTGCCAGAACCAGAGGGACAGGGCGCTCATTTACGTCCTCTTTGACACCGGCGCGAGAATATCGGAAATCCTCAACGTGCGGCTCAGGCACGTCCATCTTGAAACCGACCTGCCGTACATCGAGCTGCCGGAAAGCAAGACAGAGCCGCGCCCTGTTTATCTTATGGACAGCATCCACGAGCTTGCAGGCTGGCTCAAGGTTCACCCTGGCAAAAAGGACAGGGAAGCCTTCCTCTTCCCAGTCCTCAAGAAGGGCAGGAAGGCGGCGTATAAGCAGTTCCTTGACCGCGGGGTTGCCCTTTACACCGTGCAGAGAATCGCCGCGCGCGCGGGCATAGAGCGAAGGATTTACAACCATCTCTTCCGGCACACTTCTGCGACTTTTGACAGGAAGGAGGGAATGCCGGACCAGTTCATGCAGCTCAAATACGGCTGGACCGAGAATTCCAGAATGCAGGGCAGATACGCTCATATTCGACCTGAAGATGTTGCAAAATTCCAGCGCAAGGCGCGCGGCTTGCCCGTGAAGGATGACAAGGCGAAAGCCCCGCGCGAATGCCCCCGCTGCAAGGCGCAGAACTCTTGGGACACCGAATTCTGCGGCAAATGCGCCACTCCGCTTGACGCGAAGGGGAGGCTCAAGACATTCGTGGAGCAGGCCGGCACGCAGGAAAAACTCAAGGCGATGGAAAGGAAGCAGGAAGACCAGAGAAAGGAGATGGAGGTTCTTGCAAGGCGGCTGGCTGCCATCACAATCAACAATGCCAGGCGCGAAGCCGGGCGGAAGCGACGGCGATAAGGAAAGCGCGCAGTTGGATTCATCGGGCTGAACTGTTTTTGTCGGCTGTTTTTACTCGCACAACCAGCGCGCCGTCCGCTTCATAAGCTTCCAAGTCTATCCAATTTTCCAGTATGGCATCCCTCAGGCAGGCAAGGCGGAAGTCAAGTGCCATGCTCTTCTTATGCGCGAGGGATACGTTATTTGTTCGTGTATAATTGGGCATTATTGTGCCGTTCCTTTTTTTCCGCACAGGGCGCGTCCGGGCATGGGCGTATCTTTCCAATTTTTGAACATTCTGACTTTCTGCACGAGCCATCCACATCCGCCGTCCGACGGGAAGCTGAAGTGATATCTGTTTCCGCGCGCCGCACGTATAAAGCCCATTTACTTTTCAAATCAGGCATAAGCATTTCTGCGAAGCCAAAACCTGCCATTTCTTTATATATGTTTTCCCCGTTTTATACTTCTGTGGTAAAGGTAAAATTCCAGCTGCTGGCATCGTTGATATTGCTGCTTTTTGTTATTCCATTCAATGCGGAATTCGGCACGCTTGCCTCCGGCAACCTCTCGCAGGCTGGGGGGGGGGCAACGGCGCAAAACCTTTCGGACGCAATCAACATCACCCTAGGCGCATTCAACTCTTCCCCGGTAGGCAACACGCCGTTCATTGCTGAAAGCCCGATGCTCTCCGAAAACAGCACAGGCGGAAGCCAGCAATCGGAAAATAAGAGAGGAAGAAATTTGATGGAACGGCGGTCTGATGGATGAAAAAGAGCTTGAACTTGCCATAATGCAGGGCGAATCGCTTACGTCCGAATTCAAGCAAAGCTTCAGCCCGAAGATTGACGAGGATATGGTCGCATTTTCGAATTCGAGGGGCGGGCGCATCCTTCTTGGCGTTGAGGACAGCAAAACGGTAACCGGCTTTGAGCTTACAAACGACATCCGAGGCAGGATACTTTCGCTTGCGCGCAACTGCAAGCCTTCCATAGACGTGTCAATTTCCCAAATCGGCGAAATAACCGTGATATCCGTGCCCGAGGGGGATGAAAAACCGTATTCGTGCTCAAGCGGCTATTTCAGGCGGCTGGATGGTGCCACGCAGAAAATGGACCATGGCGAGCTGCGCATGATGTTCGCCCGGAATGAGCCGGTGCCGTTTGAGGAAAGAACGGCGAAGGGCTTCACGCTTGAGGAAGTATCAAAGAAGAAAATAGCGGCATTTTTGGAGGAGGCGAAACTGGGCAGGATACCTGCGGAATCGCTTCTTTCAAGCCTCGGCATGTATTCGGACGGAAAGGTAAACAATGCGGGCATCATGTTTTTTGCGGAAGAGCCAAGAAAGTTCATATTGCAGTGCCAGATGTCCTGCATCGCGTTCAAGGGAACGGAACAGCTGCACATATTCGACAGGATGGACGTGAAAGACGACCTGCTGATGCAATTCAATGCCGCGATATTTTTCCTGAAAAAACACCTGAACCTCGTAAGCACCATAACCGGCGTGAACAGGGTGGATGGATACGACATACCGCTCGACGCGCTCCGCGAAGCGGTCGCCAACGCGCTGATGCACCGCGACTATTCGGTGCGCGGCACGGACCTGACCATCCATGTTTTTGATGACAGGGTGGAACTGACCAATCCCTCCCGGCTGCCGGTGGGAACCGATCCGAAAACCCTGGAAGGCGTCTCGGTGCGCAACAACGAAATAATAGCAGACATGTTTTTCAGGATTGACAAAGCGGAAAGGGCGGGGACGGGATTGAAAAAAATGCGGGAAATCTGCCAGAAGGCGGGCGTGAAATCGCCCGAAATCATGCCCGGGCCGTTTTACAAGCTGATTTTCAGGCGCACTGCCAGGGTGGCTGAAAAGGTGGCTGAAAAGGTGACTGAAAACCAGGCTAAAATCCTCGAGCTGATTTCTGCCGACCGGCATGTCACTGCGGTGAAGCTTGCAGGCATGGCGGGCATTTCAAGGAAAAGCATCCTTGAAAACATCCGAAAGCTCAAGAAAGTCGGTCTGCTCGCGCGCATCGGTTCCGACAAGGGCGGGCACTGGGAAGTAATAATACAACCAAAAAAGGGAGGAAAACGGAATGTCTGACTTAACGGCGAAAGCTTTATATGGGGCAATTCCCCTTCCTAGCTTCGTGGAAAAGGGACGGCTATTATTGTCAATATCACTGATTTTGCTATTCGCCATGCCATTCAATGCGGAATTCGGTACGCTTGCCTCCGGCAACCTCTCGCAGGCTGGTGGGGGGGGGGCAACGGCGCAAAACCTTTCGGACGCAATCAACATCACCCTAGGCGCATTCAACTCTTCCTCCCAGGCAGGCAACACGCCGCTCCTTACTGACAGCCTGCCGCTCGCAGAAAACAGCACAGGCGGAAGCCAGCAATCGGAAAATAACACTCCTCCACAGGAGAAAACAGCCACGGAACGGGAGGCGGAAGCGTCTTCTCAAGAAGCCTTTTCCACAACCGCCCCCCTGACCGTCCTGTTGAATGATTCTGAGGCGGAAACCACTTCCCCGCCAGATGTTTTAACTATAACTGGCGCAGGGAACGAAATCGGAACAAGCCCGGCTGAAGAGTCAAACGCAACAGAAGGGCAAAACGCAACCGAACTTCTGAATGAAACGTCAGCGCAGCCCCTCAACTTAACTGAGGCGCTCAACACCAGCCTCAACTTCACCGAAGAACTCAACCTTTCGGAAAACACCATTCTCAACCTCACCGCGGGCATCAATCTTACGGAAAACCAAACCGTCGACCTTACCAACCTGTCGTCTTCCGACAACAATTCGTCAAATTTTGTGAATTTGACGAACCCAACAAACTCTATCATAGCCGAGCTCCAGTCCGCAGTAATTGTCGAAGGCGCGCCAGTTGAATGGACAGCAACAATAGAAAACATAACCTCGGAGAACATCACAATCGAGCTTCCTGCAGACGCGGAAATAACGGATGCTACAAGGACAGCTCCTGCACCAACACAGGGGCAATCCGCTCCGGAACAAACCGAACCAACAGTGCAAGCGCAGCCAACCGAACAGCAAACCTGGCCTGCAAACGAATCAATTCCACAAGAGCAGCCCGCCACGGAACAAACCGTGCCGGCAACCAATCCAGTTGAGCAGCAGGCCGCCGCACCTGCACAAGAGCAGCCAGCCGCACCCTTACCGATTCCAGACGAACAGATGGCAATCAATCAAACGAATGAAACACAGTTCCTCTCAATCGAAAATGCCACAGGGACAATAGAACTCAACTTCACCACGCCCGCGCCAACAAAGAACGAAACAAACCTCACAGAAACCTCAAAGGAAATAGTAGTCTCCTCGGAAACACACTACGAAAACATAATGGCTTCCACCACTCTTCCATCGGAAGTAGCCTCAACCGATTCCATCCACCTCTACTGGACAATCTACAATACAACAGGGCACCTTGACTCGCTCTCACTTTCACAATCCGAGCTTGACGAGCTTTCAGCGCAAGGGCAAATAACAAAGGAAGCCCCCTTCCTCGCATCAGACACAAACAACAATTCCCTCTACGACACAATAGAATGGCTCGTCCCCTCATTAAGCAACCAAACCTACTTGCTCTCGCTTTCAGTGCTCACAGTCTACTCACACCCCGTGCTCGGCGGCAACTGGTCGGTTGATTTCACCACAACCGGGACAGCCAATCTTTCAATAGCGGCAACCAACGACTCCAACTACTCCTCATTCACAACCCGCTGGAGCGATTCATCGGAAGACGCGTCTCTCTACGACTTGCACGCGCTCTCCCTCACCTGCGGTGCTGCGTTGCCAGGGCAGGGGGGCAACGCATCAGGAGGCACTCCCGTCAGCTACAACTGGTCGGGCACATCGTGTGACTCACAGGACTGCCCGCTCACGATTGAGAACTACAGCTGCGACAATGAAACATCCACGCTCACCAGCAAAGTTCTCACCGCAAAGCCGCACGTCCTCAAATTCAATTTTGGCGGCGAGGAAAAATACGCATACAACAACGTGTCCCAATCTATCTGTGCGAATCTTTCAACCGCAGGGGAAAACTATACTCTCACCGGGGACGCGACCGCGGCAGGCTACACATGCTTCAACATCACTGCGGCAAACGTGACACTGGACTGCAACGGCTCTTCGATAACGGGAAACAGCACGACTGGAACATACGGCATCTACACGAACCAGCTTGGGACGACGGTGCGCAATTGCCGCATAAGCGGCTTCGACTTCGGAATTTACACTTACAGGGGGCTGGGCACGCTGGTACTTGGCACTACAACCGGGAACATGCACAACGCGATAAACATGCGCTAACGGGTGGTATGGATGGAAAAGAAAAACTTCGGAATCCTGCTGGTGTTGTTGATGCTTGCATCAGGTTTGGCTGCGATATCAACCTACTCCCAGGTCGGAAGCGACCTCTCCACGGGCACCTTCAACAACACACTCTACAATTCAAGCCAGCAGTTCGTGCAGCTCAACTGGACGGATGCGACCAACACGAGCTACGTGGCAAACGGCACCTACATCTCCCCTGTGATGGATGCGGGGGCGGCGGTCCGCTGGATAACATTCCTCTGGAGCACGAAGCCCAAAACCTGCCCGGCAAACATGTCCTTCATAGACAAGCTCAACGGCTACTGCATAGACCAATACGAGGCTTCAATGCCATCCGCGAATTCCAGCGTGATGGGCAACTCAACGGAAATAGCAAGCCCCAACAGCGCCACCGGCAAAAACGCGACCTCGCGCCCCGGCGTGGTGCCGTGGGTTTCGGTTTCCGCAAACACTGCAAGGACGGCATGCACGAACGCAGGCAAGTTTCTCTGCACCAGCGCAATGTGGCTCGGCGCAGCCGACATTCAGGGAGCCTATTACAACCTTCCGGCAAACCTTTCGGTCTCGCCCTATTATTGCGTGACGAGTGCCTCTACATATTGCAGCGGGCACAGCTATTCAGCCGGAAGCGCGTGCAACACGGGCAACAAGACGGGTTGCAGAAGCAAATACATGGTGTATGACATGGTCGGCAACGTGGCTGAATGGACGAACGAGACAGTCACCACGGTAGCTCCAACGCCCGGAACCCAAGGTTGGTATTATCCGAACAACCTGGGGGGATGGCAGACAACGACCGGAACGGCGACCGCCAAATACGGGGACGACGGGGTTTACTTTTTGGCTGGAACGCAAACAGGGTACGCGGTCGTCCGCGGAGGCGTTTGGGTCAACGGTGCGGTCGCCGGTCCGTTCAGCGCGGACCTCCGCCACTTGCCGACGGGTACGTACGACTTCTTCGGCTTCCGCTGCTGCAGTGTTCCCTCGTAATCTGGAAAGATGAAATCTGAAAATCCAGTCGCTGTTGCGACTGTCTGTCGAAAACCTGCGGGTTTTCAACATCCGGCCGCTGTTGCGACTGTCTGTTGCGCCGATGCGCAACATCCAGCTGGCTTGCAAGCCAACTGTCTTTTCCCGCCGCTGCGGCGCCGGGAAAATCTGGAAACGTGATGGAATGAAATTTGAGGAATTGGAAACATTGGAGCTGAAAAAAAGCACCTCTGAACTGGAGGAATCGCTCGTGTCGATAGTGGCAATCCTGAACACCGGGAAGTGCCAGCGCACTTCTCAGGCGAAGAAGAGCGGTGCGCCGCCCTTCAACGAGCACGTCAAGGGAGAAATAATATTCGGCGTGAAGGGCGGCGGCTCGGTATCAGGGCAGATTGTTTCGCCAAAAACCCTGCGCACAATCCCACAGGCGCAGGGAAAAGGCGGACGCATGGGGAGCGAAGGCAAAAAAGGTGATGATGGTGCTTGAGGACATGGTGGTTTTCCACAAAACCTACGAACTTGTGAAATGGATGCACGGGCTCCTGAACAATTTCCCGAAGTCCGAGAAATACACGCTCGCGCAGAGGATTGAGAACACGGAGCTGTCCGTCCTCGAGGGGATAATACAGTCAAATAACGATTTTGACAAGCGTGCGGCAATAGAGAGGACGATTGTGGAGCTGGACAAGCTGCGCATATTCTTCCGGCTTGCAAAGGATTTGCAATTCATCCCGTTTGCGCAGTATGAGGAGGGGGCGAAGAGGCTGGATGAGATAGGCAGGCTTCTTGGCGGCTGGCGCAAAAAATCCCTTCCTGTGCGGCAGGCGGGCTGCGCAGGCAAGCCTGCGCCGGCAATTCCATCGGGCGCGGATGCCAAGGTGCCCCCTTCGGGCGCGCAGGAGGCACCTGCGACGGGCAGCGCCACCTCTCCGGCTCGCGCTGAACAGGGAATCGGAAACATTCATTGTCCATCAAGGAGCGCGGAAGCGTTGTTGCATCTGCGGATGCAACTTCGAGCCAAACTTCCACGGAAGTTTGCCGCACCCCTGTCTCTTCGGAAGCAGGGCTTCCGAAGATCGGAAACATGGGCTGGGCAGGACCCGGAACACGCGCGCGCGGTCATCCGCGGAGGCAATTGGGACAACGGTGCGAACGCCGGTCCGTTCAACGCGAACCTCAACAACTTGCCGACGGATACGAACAACAACATCGGCTTCCGCTGCTGCAATAGCTCCGAAAAAGCGGGGAGGGAGCAAATCCCTTCCCACGCCGGATTCGGCGCGCCCACGGGCATGCCGGACAGTGCGAGGGAACTACAAGGGTCCATGCCCAAGCATGCCATCTCCTGCGTGGAATGGGGGAACGGCGGCATGCTGAATATGAAAGTTGGCGCCGCCCGGCTGGTAGCGGGGAGCCTGCATGCCCTGGCAGCAGCCGCATGGGCGCAGGCATCCAAGTCGAACGCCGCGGCGGTGCAAGCATGCTGGCCGGCTGCCTTCGGGCAATGGATTGGGCGCACTGATGCTGTCCGCCTGCCGCAGAAGGCGGCGATGGTGGCGGAACAATGGACGGTGGCGGAATAATGAAAACCAGCAAAAACCTCATTGGAAAGGTTGCAAGCTTCGAAAACCTTCACCGCGCCTACCTGAAGGCGCGGAAGGGGAAAAGCGGGTCGGCGGAAGCGCTCCTCTTCGGCTACAATCTCGAAACCGAGCTTCTTTTGCTGCAGCGCGAGCTTCTGGGCGGCGACTTTTGCACCGGCAAATACCGCAATTTCACAGTCTTCGAGCCGAAGCGCAGGGTGATATCCGCCCTGCCATTCAGGGACCGTGTCGCCCAACATGCAATCTGTGCGATAATCGAGCCTATTTTCGAAAGGAAATTCATTGCCGGCAGCTACGCGTGCAGAAAGGGCAAGGGCACGCACAAGGCGGTCCGGCGGCTGAAAGCGTTCATCTCGTCGGCAGGCGCCTCCTGCCAGTCCGCAAATTCCGTGGGAGCCGCGGGAGAGGCTCTACCGCTTCGCAAAGGGGGTTCCGCCGGCGCTT
>Ga0247841_10003748_pt1 | contig 27414 bp, 32 predicted proteins | sample LaCruzMarch2015__2_FD_192410 | JGI IMG/M metagenome (GOLD analysis project Ga0247841, IMG submission 192410) | Freshwater microbial communities from meromictic Lake La Cruz, Castile-La Mancha, Spain - LaCruzMarch2015_18m | ecosystem: Environmental > Aquatic > Freshwater > Lake | place: Spain... | reverse complement strand
CTAATGACTTTTTTACATATTCGTGTTCAGCTAAAGGAGCCGTACATTCATCAAATGCGAAAATAATATCCGCACCAATTTTTTCTTGTATTTTTATAGATTCTTTAGGGCCGATAAATAAAGTATCTCCATTAACCGGCGACTTAAAAATTACTCCATCACTATTTATTTTTATTCCACTAGGCTGAGCGTTAAGCTTTATTATTTCTCCTTTTTCGGCATTAGCTTTTAAAATTTTGCTACCTAGACCATAATCTGTTCCAAAACCCAATGAGAACACCTGATAACCACCAGAGTCTGTCATTAAGGGTTTTTTCCAATTCATAAACTTATGAATTCCTCCAGCTTTATCAACCAGCTTTTCGCCTGGTTTTAAATGCAAATGAAATGTGTTAGAAATTAAAATTTGAGACTTTGTCTCCTCAACTTCTTTACTGTCTAATGTTTTAATAACCGCCTGAGTTGCCACAGGAACAAAGCAAGGTGTTTCAACCGTACCATTTTCCGTTTCTATGACCCCCAATCTAGCTTTACTCTTATTAGATTTTTTTAATATTTTAAAATTTATACTCATTATATTTATATATAGGTTATTTATGCGCTGGTACAAATATCAAAATACCTAACAAAATTACCATTATTAAACCTAAAACACCTAATAGCCAAATTCCTTTATTAATAACCATATTTAATTACTAATTTAATACTAATTTATTCTATATTACATTTTAAATGAAAAATATTAAACCCTTGACATGAGCCGTAAAACAAAGTATAATAAAAATAACTAACAAGTCGCAAAACGACCTGCTAGGAAAAATTAAAAGGTCGTTTTACTCGTAAGTCCCGCTTAGCGGGATAAACAAAGAAACAAAAATGTTCGAAAGAAACAATAACAATAATAGCTTTGCACCAAGAGAAATGGTCAAAGGAAACTGGAAATGCTCCGAATGCGGAGTAGAAATTACAGAGCTTCCTTTTGAACCAGCTCCTGACAGACCTATTTATTGCAGAGAATGCTGGTCTAAAAAAAGACCTCCAAAATTCAGCAGATAATCTTTGCTAATTTAAAACAATCCGCTTCTTGCGGATTGTTTTTTTGCATTATTTTTTTATAGTGATACAATAAAAAAAATAAAGAAAAATAATTATGCCAACAGAAAAAGAAAAACTTTTAGAAAAATTAAAAAATACTTATTGCAGATTAAAACCTTCAAAAATAGAAGGAGTAGGAATTTTTGCTGTAAGAGACATTCCTAAAGGAGTAAATCCTTTTTTTGGAAACAAAAAGCAGAAATGGATTAAGTTTGATATGAAGGAATTAAAAGGTTTAAAAAAGGAACTTTTGCCCTTAATTGATAGTTTTTTTGTTATTCATAAAGATAAGTCTGTCTGGATATCAGAATCTGCGTTAAATGGAATGGACATTTCTTATTATTTAAATGATTCAAAAACTCCAAATATAAAAACGACTGATGATGGAGAAAATTTTGTAACATTAAGAAAAATAAAAAAAGGAGAAGAGTTGCAGGTTGCTTATAAAACCTACGACGAAAAATACCTTTAGCAATAAACATGAGTAATGAAAATAGTAACGGCAATGGCAATGGTGGTATAAAAAATAATTTGCCATTAGTTGAAAAACAAATTAGAAAATATTTATTCGTCGGTTGGGAAAGCTTATCTGGAGATTTAGCTTGGCAAATAAAGAAGGAAGGCCATGAAGTTAAGATATATGTAAAATCCGAAAAAGATAAGGACGTATATGATGGTTTTTTAGAAAAAGTATCTGACTGGAAAGAACATACTGATTGGTCAGATGTAATTGTTTTTGACGATGTTGGATTTGGAGAAGTTGCAGATGAGTTAAGAAAAAAAGGCAAATTAATAGTTGGTGGCTCTGTTTACACAGATAAACTAGAAGAAGACAGAGAATTTGGACAAGCTGAAATGAAAAGGGTAGGAATGTTAACACTTCCCCACTGGGATTTTACCGACTACGAAGCTGCATTAAAATTTATTGAAGAAAATCCAGGACGATATGCGTTTAAACCATCTGGCTTTACCCCGTCGAATTCAAAGGGACTTTTATTTTTAGGTAAAGATGAGGATGGAAAAGACATTCATGAAATTTTACGTTCAAACAGAAGCATTTTAGAAAAAAAGGTTAAACAATTCCAAATTCAAAAATTTGCTCAAGGCGTTGAAATTGCAGTTGGGGCATTCTTTAACGGTAATGATTTTGTATATCCTATAAACATCAACTTTGAACATAAAAAGTTATTTCCAGGAGACATTGGTCCATTTACTGGAGAAATGGGAACATTAATGTATTGGTCTGGGCCAAATACAATTTTTAGAACTACTTTAGAAAAAATGAAAGAGGACATTAAAAAGTCTGGCTATGTTGGCTACATAGATATTAATTGCATTGCCAATGGCCGAGGCATTTATCCATTAGAGTTTACGGCAAGATTTGGATATCCTACTATATCAATACAAATGGAAGGCGTTATTTCTGAGTGGGGAGAATTTTTATATTACTTGGCAAAAGGAGAAAATTACGATTTAAAAACTAAAAAGGGGTTTCAAGTTGGGGTTGTATGTGCAACACCACCATGGCCATATGACGAGCAATCAGAAGCGGGCATTTACAGGGATTTATCTATAATTTTTAAAAAACCAAATCTAGAAGGAGTACACTTGGGAGATATAAAACTCGTCGATGGAAGCTGGAGAATTGCGGGCAACATGGGATATGACTTAATAGTTACAGGAAACGGCGTAACCGTAGAAGATGCCAGAAAACAAGCATATAGTAGAATAGATAATATTTTGTTGCAAAATATGTTTTATCGCACAGATATCGGTCTTGGGTGGGGAGAAGATTCTGATAAATTACAAACCTGGGGCTATCTTTACTAAATTTTTAATTTATATAAAATAAAAAACCCCGTTGCGCGGGGTTTTTTAGTGCCTCTAATTCCTTCCTAATTTTGGAAAGATTACTGCCAAATATACTGCAGATAACCCGACTAAAACATAAACTGTGTTTACAAGCCATGTTACTGACCCAAAAATAAGAGTGACTAAATTATAGTCTGGGCTCATAGCTACTAACAACCAGTTTAGTCCGCCCACAATTACTAATATTAGGGCAACTAAGTCTAAAGTATTTAATTTCATTCGATTTTATTAATTAACTTTTTAATTATTTGTTAAAATCGACCTTTAATATATTTTACCACAAAATAACTAGACAATATATAAATTTATTTAATATTCATAACTGCCAAATCACCCACCCCCAGTCCAATACTTTCAGCAATATTTGCGTTAACTTCTAAAACATATTTTGCATTCACCGCAGGAATTACTGACGGACAAATAAAACTTTTGCACGGCTGGATATTATTACCGATAAAGACAACTTTACCACTACCGTCTAGCCAAATAATGTCTAAGGGAATTAACGTATTTTTCATCCAAAAAGGATAAATGCCCTCCTTGTCGAAAATAAATAACATCCCTTTATCTTTGTCTAACAAAGTTCTATCCATTAATCCCCTTTCTCTTTCTCCCTCTGTTTTTGCTAACTCAACAAAAAAACAATGACTACCAAAACAGACCTTATTGTTTATATTTTGATGAGTACCAGGAGCCAAAGTTCTTCCCGCTGAATAGAAAAGTAAATAAACTATACTTACTATAGCTACAGCAATAAATAATATTTGCAAAAAAATTTTCATTTTGATAGTTTCTTTTTATATTCCAAGTAAATAATCCACATGACAAGTGCATCAAAGACGCTTAAAAAAATTAGCAATAACGAGTGGGTATGAAAATATCGATAAACCTGATAAATTAAAAATGGAAAAAATAAACCAATTGCCATAGGATATGCCCAAATTTTTTCTTTTAACAAGAAATAGCCCAAAATTTATTAACAACCCCATGGAAAATTAAGTATACAACTGCAAAAACATGAACGTCAGCAAAAAAATTACTTGAAACCTTTAATAAGTAGTTAACAAAAATATCTTTTGGGTCTTCCGATACTTCCTGCTGAGCCATATTAATAAAAAAATTGTTAATCATTAACTTCCCAGAAAATGCCAAAACTACCCCTGCCGCGGTTTCTAAAAATCCGAAAATCAGCTTTATTAAAACACCCACCTCAAAGGTTTCATCTATTAGCTCCCTAATAAATTTTGCACTAAAAATTCTCTTCATTATATTTATTGTAAACAAAAAACCAGCTTTTAGCCAGTTTTTTAAAATGGTTTATTTCTTAACAGTTCTTTTATTTAGCTTGGTTCTTAATCTCTTTTTAACCCTTCTTCCAAGTCTTTTTACGTTAGCCCATGTTGGCATAGTTTTGTTTGATTACTTATAAAATATTGTGTTCGCGACCCTTTATAATGAAAGTATAACATATATTATAAAAAATTGGTAGTGGAAATATAAAAATAAAGATGATATAATTACTTAAAATTACTTAGCAAGTTTCTACTTTACGAATAAATATTATGGATTTTCTAATTATCGCCTATGTTATCCTGGGCTTATTACCAAGCTTTATTTGGCTATCTTTTTATTTAAAGGAAGATTTACACCCCGAACCAAAAAAAATGATTTTAAATGTTTTTTTATTGGGCGGGCTTATAACAATTCCCGTATTTTTTGTTCAAATCGGGCTAAATAGATTGCTCGATCTAACAGGCATAGACCCAATTATTTATGACATTGTTCATTGGTTTTTAATAATTGCATTATCGGAAGAACTATTTAAATACTTTGTATTTCGAGCAAAGGTGTTTGATAGCTATCATCTAGATGAACCCATAGATGCAATGATTTATATGATTGTTGGCGCTTTAGGTTTTGCCGCTGTGGAAAATACTCTCTATTTAATTTCATCTGCGGGACCTGTGCCACTGCCCATTGATCAAACAATCACTACGGCCCTAATTGTTGTTACAGTAAGGTTTGTGGGAGCCACTTTTTTACATACGCTCTGCTCAGCTGTAATAGGATATGTATTAGCTATTTCTTTCTTTAAAGCAAGAAATAAATTTATAACAATAACTTCCGGAATAATAATTGCCGTATTTTTTCATGGACTATTTAATTATGCATTAATTTCATTTGACGGTTTTATGCAAATTACTATACCTATTGCAATAATATTAACTCTTGCTACTCTCGTTTTAATTGGGTTCTCAAGGTTAAAAAAAATAAAAAGTGTCTGCGAGATTAAATAAAATTATAAACAAAAAAACCGCCTCTTCGGCGGTTTTTTAATTTCTATAAATAACTTTCAATCTTCTCAAATAGTGCCTCCTTTCCTTGTTCAGTTTTAGCAGAATATCCCAAGACCTGCACTTCTTTTACTTCTTCTTGAATTTCCAAAACTCTATTAGCTCTTTTTGTTGATGCAACTTTATCTATTTTATTAGCAATAATAATAAGATTATGCTTATTGTCGTTAATATGCCGTATCATTTCCCAATCAAGTTTAGTTATTCCAACTTCTCCATCGATAATTAAAAAAATTGCTTTGGGCCTTACATTTGACTCTTCTAAATACCAAAATATTCTTTTTATCATTCTGTTTCTTGCTGCTACTGAGCGTTTGGCAAAACCATATCCTGGAAAATCTACTAGATAGAAGGCATCGTTTATTCTAAAAAAATTAGCCTCTATTGTGGCCCCTGGAGTTTTGCTAGTCCGCACTAAATCCTTTTTTCCAGTTAAAGACCCAATTACACTAGACTTGCCAGAATTTGAACGCCCCAAAAACGCAATCTGCGGTAAATTGTCTTTTGTACTATAATCTCCTCCAATAATTCCTTTGGCAAATTCTGCCTTAAATATTTTCATATTAATGTAACTGCTGCGGGACTTGGATTCGAATGGGTTGCCCGAAGGCATTGCCTCGCCTGCTGGCTCGCAATTCGGTGATTTGGTTCTCATACAAAGTCCACACTAAAATCAAATTTGAATATCAAATGATATTAAAATTTGCTTATGCTGCGGGACTTGGATTCGAACCAAGATAACATCCTTCAGAGGGACGTGTCCTACCATTAGACGATCCCGCAATCTAATATAACCTATCTTATACGTCTAACTTCTTTTTTACAACTATAAAACTAGAAATAACTCCCACCCCAACTCCAAACCCTAATTGAATTATTATAAAAATCCACCAATTTTCTAAAAAGAAACTAAACATATTAAAGCCCGGTAAAACAACTGCCATTTGAGATGATATCAGATAAGCGCTCATTCCTGATGCAAAAAAACAAATTATAAATGCTATAAATCCATAAATTACCCCCTGAATTAAAAATGGCCCTCGAACAAACCAATCAGATGCTCCAACAATTTTCATTGTATTAATTTCTTCTCTTGAATTTTCTATTGCAAGTTTTATGGTGTTATAAACAACCAAAATAGCAAGCAAAACTAAAATAATTCCCAATATTAAACCAAACAGATTAACCTTAGAAGTAATTGAATAAACTTTTTCTATAATATCTTTTTTTTGAGAAAAATCTACGTGGTCTATTAAACTATTAAAATCTGAATTTTGTAACGTGGTAGCTATTTGCGCATATTGCAAAGGGTCTCCGTTAGTTGTAATATTTAACGATGGTAAAAATGGATTCGATCCAACTTCTTGTAATGCCTGAGTTAAAACTGAATCCGATTTATGACGTTCATTAAAAGATGCTAAAGCTTGATCTTTTGAAACATAATCTATGTTTTTTATACTCAAAGATTGTTTTAAAAGCTGATCTTTCACGTCTAAAATATCTTGCTCAGTTGTTCCGGCCTGAAAATAAGCTGTCATATCAATTTTATCTTGAATTTGAGAAGCTAAGTAACTAACCATTCCTTGGAAAAAAAACATACTGGTTACAAGCATAATTGTTACCATTAAAACAAAAATAGCTGCAATTGATATACCTTTATTTCTACTGAAATCTTTAACGGCAAAATCTGTAATTCTTTTTAAATTTGTATACATAATTTTTTTGTTAACTAAATAAAATTCTAGATTATAAATTTACCTTCTGCTTCATCCCTTAATATTTTTCCTTGTTCTAACGTAATAACTCTTTTTCCTAATTTATTTATAACTTCTCTATCGTGTGTAGCTAGAATAATTGTCTTACCTGAATCATTAATTTTTTTCAAAAGAGCAATAACTTCATAAGTATTATATGGGTCTAAGTTTCCCGTTGGTTCGTCAGCAATAATAACATCTGGCTGGTTTACTAATGCTCTAGCAATGGCTAATCTTTGCTTTTCTCCACCGGAGAGTTCGTGGGGAAAACTATTAAACTTATTCTCAAGACCGATAACTTCTAAAACTTTAGGAACTTCACGATCAATTTCTTCGTTTTCTTTGCCCTCTACCTCCATAACATAAGCTACGTTTTCATAAACAGTTTTCTTAGGCAATAATTTATAATCTTGGTGTATTACCCCTATTCTTCTTCTTAATGCTTGGATAATTGTAGAATCTGCTTCTTTTAGATTCACATCTTCGAAAAAAACTTCTCCATATGTCGGTAATTCTAATCCTAAAATTAAATATAATAATGTTGTTTTACCTGCTCCCGATTTTCCAACAATAGAAACAAATTCACCTTTTTCTATTTCAAAAGAAATATTCTGGAATACAGGAATACCGTCTGAATAAACTTTATCTACTTTGTTAAATTTTATCATAATTAATTAAATTTCAATTCTGCTTCAATAAATTTTTCTAAATCTCCATCAAGAACTCCTTCTGCATTGGACGTTTCATAAAGGGTTCTTAAATCTTTTACCATTTTATAAGGATGCAAAACATAAGACCTAATTTGATTTCCAAAACGTGCTGAAATATTTTCCCCTTTTAATTCTTTAATTTTTTCTACGTGTTGCTCTTCTCTTAATTGATACAATTTAGCAATTAATATTTTCATTGCATTCTCTTTATTTTTCCCTTGCAATCTTTCAGTTTGCGAAGCTACAGTAATCCCTGTTGGGATGTGTGTTATTCTCACCGCTGATTCTGTTTTATTAACATATTGACCGCCTGGGCCCGAAGCCTTAAAGGTGTCTATTTTTAAATCATCTGGCTTGATTTCTAGTTCAATATCTGGCTCTTTTATTTCCGGGAATACATTTACCAGCGCAAAAGAAGTATGCCTAAGTTTTTGTGAGTTAAATGGAGAAAGCCTAACTAAGCGGTGTACACCTGACTCTTTTTTCAAAAAACCATAAGCATATGCTCCTTTTATTTCTATCATAACAGATTTTGTTCCAATTCTCCCTTCTGGCCCTCCTGCTTCTCCAAACGCCTGGTGTAAAATTAATGTTTTAAAACCCTTACTATCACAATATTTTTCATACATTCTTAAAAGCATTGTTGACCAGTCTTGTGAATCTTGCCCGCCAGCTCCGGAAAATATTTCTAATATTGCATTACTTTTATCATACTTGCCAGATAAAAATGTTTTAAATTCCTGCCTTTCTATCTTTTTAGCTATTTTAACGAGTGCCTCTTCATTTTGTAAAACTATGAAATCTTCTATATCTTTTTTGACATCTTCTAAAACTGCTATTTCATTTTTTATTTCTGAAATTTCTTGCTGAACTTCTGTTGCATGATTGTTGTCGTTCCAGAAGTTAGGCGTTAAAGATTCTTCTTCTAATTCTTTCAATTTCCTTTCTTTTGCTTCTATGTCAAAGACGGTCTCCCAAATGTTGGAGACGTTCTTGGAGCTCTTCAATTTGTGGAGTTATTTCTATCATTAATCTATATTAAATTTATCATATTTTAAGAAATTAAAAAAGCCCAATTATATCGGACTTTTGCACAGAGCCACCTCGCAGAATCGAACTGCGGACCCACACTTTACGAAAGTGTTGCTCTGCCAACTGAGCTAAGGTGGCATTAACTAAAACTATGAGCGAAAGACGGGAATCGAACCCGCGTCTCAACCTTGGGAAGGTCGCGTTCTACCATTGAACCACTCTCGCATAATAACAATATAATAACTTATAATCACTTTTTAGGCCAGCTGAATGCGCCCTCTAACCACCCAAACCATGAACTTACATCCCAAAAGTTTTTCTTAACTGCTACGGTTTCTACGTTTTTAGCATCTTTTATAAACATATATTCGGTTTCTCCCGGGCGCGTTTGACCAAATTGCTCGTAACCAAGTTTTTCTAAATAATCGGTGCTATCAGAATTGGCAATTTCATTTCTTAAATTTAAACTACTATTTTTTATATCTTCTATTTGCTGTTTATAAATATTAATTTTATTAGTTAATAGTAATTTTTTTCTATAAATTTTAATGTCTTCAAAAAGCATAAATACAATAAAGCAAATCAATAAAATTCCCACTACTTTAAATAGTAGCTTCTCGGTAAAAAATTCCCTATTCCCTTTTTTGTTAAAATCAGCTACCATTTAATATAGTAATAAAATAATTAATTTACCAACAAATGAAAAAGAAAACTTTATTTAGAATAGTTTGGATAACTCTTATCAGTTTGGTTGCAATAAGCACGATATTGTCTATGACTCGCCTCGGTTTCTAAGATAATATTATCATAAAAAAACCACCCTTGAAAGGTGGTTTTTAATATATATTTTTTATGCGAGTCCAATATTGTTAACGGCCATTTCGTAAACGTCTAATATTCGTTTTGCTTCAACGGTCGACAACTTGTAATCGGGATTATAAACTATAGCATTTCTTACCTCATGTGCACTCAATATTTCAGCTGCAAGAGAGGCCATCAACCTGCCGGCATTTTTAATACTGTCCTCAAAATTATCACCCTCGTAGCCCCTGTTGTCTAAAACTTGGATTAAATAGTCATCAGCATCAATTATGGACAATTTATAATCTGATTCGGCCCCAGATTCGGTTCTTTTTTTAATTTTATTCCACTGTTTTTGCATTTCCCTCTGGCCATAAGCTTGCCATGAAAAAAATTCTGTAACATCTTCTAAAAACTTATATTGAAGCCATGAAGAGTTCAGCATGAAATAAACAACAAATACCAAAAAAAATACTGCAAATAAAATAAACGTTAGTTTTACTGGAAAAAGCATGTCTTGCAATTCTGGCGAAGAAATAAAATAAATAAAATCCTTAATTCCTAAAAAATTGTACAAATTTTCCCATGTCATATTATTCTATTTTACCTCGTGTATAAAAAAATGCAAACCCCGCCAAAAATTTATACAAAAAAAGGCCTCGCACTCTGCAAGGCTTGTAAAAATTACTGCTTAGTACCAACCAGACTCCATGACCCAATCTGCAAGGCAACCAGGACACGAGTTGGTGTCGCTACACCAGTTTTTGTGCTTTGGACATTTGACCCGCACTACCTTTTTCCCTTTTAGTTCAATACAATCGGGACAAAAATAGTGATGCTTATATTTCCGATAACCAGTGCCCCGGTTGCTACAACCTTCACAGTCTCGGTTTAAAAAGGGCTCGTCATTACTCTGTAGATTTAGATCAATCTTTTTGGCACAACTTGACGTTGGCCTGCGCTTGGCAATCTTTTTTGCACTCATTGATTATCCTATCTGGTTGCTTTCTGCTCGTTTCGTCGCGGTAATATGTCTGAAGTTCGCAAACAATGTTTTCCGCAATTTGTAGGGCGCTATTTGTAAGCTCCCCTCCTTCATTGCGAACACTTTTTTGCAACTTGTCACCTATAGATTTTGAAATTCTTTCCACTATTCTTTCTGGAAATTGTCTAAGCTCACCCAGAAACCTTTGTTTTTCTCCGGGTGGCGCTTTTTCAAGTTGCTGAATCAGGTTTTGTGCTGTCATACTATTGGGTAATTTCCGCCAACTCCGTGGCGAAGTAGGTTTTCACGGCTTGAAGGGCATTCTTAGATTCTTGCTCAAAGTCGTCAAGATACATTGTTTCGCAGTTATTTTCCTTCGAGTAACAAACAAGCAGGTCTAAAAATATGTCTAGAAACATTTCGCCAGTTAGAAATGGCTCAAACTTTACTAGACGCAAAAGCCCTTTACGTTGTTCTACCGGAGTATTTTCAATTCGCTTTAGCAACCAAGTAATAAAATCTTCGTCTAGTTGCGATTTTGGCAATTCAGGTGATTTTTTCCTCCATCTAAATATGCGTACAAGCCAGTTCCCAATTTCTATTTTCATGACTTTTTGTTCTGTGTTTCTGTAATACAAATTTTCAAAGAATAACATAATTTAACACGCCCATATCTTTTTGTAAACACTTCTGCATCCTTCGGCAAGCTCAGGACAAGTGCTCAGCAAAGCAAAAAGCCACCCAAACAGGTGGCTTTATAAATTTTGTTATTCAACAATACATCTTACTTCGTTATCCGGTTTAACCTCTAAAAACCCAGATTTAATTTCGAAAAATTGTTCTTTCTTCTCCTTGTCAATAATTTTAATTGTACCAGCTGATAAAACACTTATTAACGCTTCGTGGTGATTTAGTACAGTTATCTCGCCCATTTCTGTTGGACAATTAAAACTAGAGGCTTCGCCCTGAAATAAGATATTTTTTAAACTGTAAATTGATAGCTTCATATAAAATTTAGCGAGGGATTTCTGCTAAGAGAACGCCTTCACGCAGGTGCCCCGTTGTGGGTACTGAGTGAGAAGCGCGCATAAAATTGTTTAGATTTAAAATACAATTTTATACGACGCTGTGCTTCTCGTGCAGAATCCCGAGCGAATATTCCTATTCGTTAATTTCTTCGATACTTCCTTTCAAATAAAAGTTTTCTTCTGGAACATCGTCGTGCTTACCTTCTAAAATTTCTGCAAAACCTCTAATTGTATCTTCTAGTTTACAAAACTTTCCAGGTCTGCCGGTAAAGTTTTCTGCAACGAAAAATGGTTGAGACAAAAATCTTTGAATTTTTCTAGCCCTGCTAACTATTTTTTTGTCTTCATCAGATAGTTCTTCAATACCTAAAATAGCAATAATATCTTGTAAATCTTTATACTTCTGCAAAGCTGCCTGAACTCCTCTAGTTACTTGATAATGCTTTTCTCCAATTATTTTTGGGTCTAAAGCTGTTGAAGTAGAGGCAAGTGGATCTACTGCAGGATAAATTCCAATTTCCGTTAATGCGCGAGACAAAACAATTGTTGAGTCTAAGTGCGAGAATGTTGTGGCTGGTGCAGGGTCTGTAATATCGTCAGCTGGGACGTAAATTGCCTGTACAGAGGTGATAGAACCATTTTTGGTACTGGTAATCCTTTCTTGCAATTCTGCCATTTCCTGGGCCAATGTAGGCTGATAACCCACTGCTGAAGGCATACGTCCTAGTAATGTTGAAACTTCAGAACCTGCTTGTGAAAATCTAAAAATATTATCAATAAACAAAAGTACGTTTTTCTTTTCCTCGTCTCTGAAATATTCAGCCATTGTTAAAGCGCTTAAGGCAACTCTTGCACGAGCACCAGGAACTTCATTCATTTGTCCAAACACCAAAGCTGTTTTATTAATAACTCCAGACTCTGTCATTTCTCTGTGCAAGTCGTTACCCTCTCTAGTTCTTTCTCCAACTCCGGCAAAAACAGAAGCTCCACCAGATTCCTCAGCCACGTTTCTAATTAATTCTTGCAAGAAAACTGTTTTTCCAACTCCAGCTCCTCCGAATAATCCAATTTTTCCACCTTTAATAAATGGAGCAACCAAATCAACAACTTTAATTCCCGTTTCGAAAACTTCTGTTTTTGTAGACTGATCTGTAAAAGATGGCGGTTGTCTATGTATGGCCCAATGTTTTGTAAATTTCTTATCCGTTTTGTTTAATGGCTCTCCAATAACATTAAATAAGTTTCCTAAAACTTCCTGTCCAACAGGAACTTCAATCATTTTTCCAGTGTCTTCAACTTCTGCTCCCCTTTGCAAGCCGTCGGTTGAGTGCATGGAAATAGCTTTAATTTTTGTTAAGTCTAAGTGTTTTACAACCTCCAAAATAACATTTCCATTTGGCCCTTTAATTTTTAATGCATTATAAATTTCCGGCAAATTTGTGCCTTCTGGAAATTCTACGTCTACCACTGGACCAATTATTTGGATTATCTTTCCTTTATTCATAATAATATGTTAACTTTTAATACTAAATATTTTAACTAATTTTTGAAAACGACCTGCACCCTTCATTTAAAAAATATATAGAAGGCTGTATAATTTTACCTTTATTCATAATATTTTTTTACTTATTTAAGACTAAAAAATTTGTAGCGAGGCGATGAACTTTTTCGAGGCGACGGGTCCCCCGAAGAGAGGGCGGAGCCGCAGAAAAAGATTATCGCCGAACGAAAAAGTTTTTTCAAGCAGCTATGATAATGCTTCGGCTCCTGCGCTAATTTCTGCTATTTCAGTTGTAATTCTTGATTGTCTTGATTTGTTATATTCTAGGTTTAATCTTCCCCCTAAATCTTTGGCGTTATCTGAAGCTGTTTTCATAGCCATTCTTCGTGCTGAGTGTTCGGAAGCATTAGCTTCTAAAATTAAGTGGTAAACCTGAATAAAAAATAAATGTCTTGCTAATTTATTTAAAACTTCTTCTGGCGCTGGTTCAATTAAATAGTCTTTTGAATTTTCTTTGTTTGGCACAAAATTTATATTGTGCTCTTTTATTAAATCCGCAAATTTTCCACGCTCAGGAATAATTTCTTTTACAGTATCGGCAATGTGGTCAAAATCAATTGGTAAAATTCTGCGCACATGCGGTTCTTGTTTTAGCGCACTTCGAAAATGCGTTGAAACAACAATTACTCTGTCCCACTTTCCTTCCATATAACCATCTACTACAAAATCTGTAATAGGGTGCACCTGTTCTGTTGTTGTATAATCACCCACTGCTACAAATTTCTTTGCAACATTGTAGCCCTTTTTTGATAAATAGTTAAATGCTTTTTCTCCAACTGCTAAATATACATGCTCCTCATTGGCTACGCTGGCACCTTTAGCTGAAGTAGGAAATTCTTTTTGATGCTTCTCAAATTTCCTAAAAACAGAGCTGTTAAAAGCGCCCGCCAAACCCTTGTCGGAAGAAACTAAAACAAACAAAACTTTTTTAACTGCCCTTTTTTGAAATAATGCCGGAAGTTTTGCTGAATCCAAACTGGAAACTGTTGCCAAAAAATCAAGTGCAGCAAAAGCATAAGGCCTGCTGGCAAGGGCTATTTCCTGCGATTTACGCATTTTAGTAGCCGCAACCATTTCCATGGCCTTAGTAATTTTGTTTATGTTGTTTACACTACGTAAACGTTTTTTGATATTTTGCGGACTTTCCATTTTTCAAAAATTATTTTTGCGATTCTACAAACTTAGTTATAGCTTGCTTTAATTTCTCTTCAGCTTCGTCGCTTATTTTCTTTTCTGTTTTTATTTCTTCAACTAAATCTTTATGAAAGTTTTCCAAATATTCAAGATATTTTACTTCAACTGCCTGCATTTCTACTGGTGAGAAACTTTCAAAATAATCATTTAAGGCTGCATACAAAACTAAAACCTGTTTTTCAAATGCCATTGGAGCTAAATCTGACTGCTTTAGAATTTCAGTTACAATTTTACCTTTATTAATCCTTTTCTTTGTTGTTTCATCAACATCTGAAGCAAATTGAACGAAGGTTTGCAATTCTCTAAATTGAGCTAATTCCAATCTTAATTTTCCAGCAACCTTTTTCATGGCTTTAGTTTGAGCATCTCCTCCAACACGCGAAACTGACAAACCAATGTTAACAGCTGGTCTTGTTCCTTGATAAAATAAATCAGACTCTAAATAAATTTGTCCATCTGTAATTGAGATAACGTTTGTTGGAATGTAGGCTGTAACATCACCCAACTGAGTTTCAATAATTGGCAAAGCAGTTAAACTTCCGCCTCCTTTTTCTTTTGAAAGTTTAGCTGCTCTTTCTAATAATCTTGAATGTAAATAAAATACATCTCCAGGATATGCTTCTCTTCCTGGTGGTCTTCTTAAAAGCAAAGAAATCTGCCTATAAGACCATGCGTGTTTAGATAAATCATCATAAACTACAAGTGCATCTTTTCCATTGTCTCTAAAAAACTCTCCAATGGCTGCTCCGGCAAATGGGGCTAAATACCAAAAAGCTGCTGGAGTAGAAGCAGAAGCTGAAACTACAACAGTATAAGGCAATGCTCCATGGTTTTTTAATGTTTCCACGATTTTTGCAACCTTCGATTCTTTCTGTCCAATTGCAACATAAATACAAATTGGTGGGTTTTTTGGGTTGTCTTGAATTTGGTTAATAATAACATCTAAAGCAACTGCTGTTTTTCCTGTCCCCCTGTCTCCAATAATTAATTCTCTTTGTCCTCTTCCAATTGGAATCATAGAATCAATAGCCTTAATTCCTGTGTGCAAAGGAGTATTTACAGATTCTCTACCAATAACGTTTGGTGCATCGTTTTCTAAAAAGTTATATTGTGGTTTTTCTTTATCTCCAAAAATTGGTCCCTTTCCATCTAGCGGATTTCCTAATGGATCTACCACTCTTCCCAATAGTTGCTCGCCAACTGCTATAGAGAGAATTTGTTTTGTTCTTTTTACAGTTTGTCCCGATTTTACTAAGGAACCTTCTCCTAAAATTAAAGCTCCCACAGAGTCTTCTTCTAGGTTTAAAGCAACTGCCTTAATTTTGTGATCACCGGCTTCAATTACCAAAACCTCTTGTGATTGCACATTAGTTAAGCCAGATATTTTAGCAATTCCATCGCCAACTTCGGAAATTCTTCCAATTTCTTCCCACTGAGAATCGCTTTTATAGCCCTCGATAGCTTGTTTAATTTTTTCTATTGTTTCTTCTGACATATTGCTATTATAAGATTCTTTGCAACTTACCTTGGAGTGAACCATCAAATTGCTTTGAATCGTTAATTATTATTTTAATACCTGCAATTAATTCAGGACTAATTTTCTCTTTGACCACGTCTCCTTTATTTACAATACTATCTAAAACTTTTTTCTGGCTTGTTGTAATTGCTCTGGCAGTTTCAAAGGTAATTTTTCTTTTACCTTGTTTTTGTAAAAGCAGATCTTGTGCTAAATCTAAAACTTCTTTTGATTTATTTTCATATCCGGAATCAACCAAAAGTTTAACAAAATTATTTACAATCTTTTTTTCATCGTATTGCTTCTCTGAAAGAATTTCCGCCAATACTGTAGCGTATAATTTTGTTTTATTTTGCTTAGCCATTATTTATTTCTTCAGCTGCTTTTTTTATTAATGCCTCGTCAATTGCTTCTGGCTTAAGTTCTACTGTTTTTATAATTGTCTTTTTGACCAGTTCAACAGCGTTTTTCATAACAAGATCATTTGCTTGCTCCTGCTGTTTTTTATAATTATCTTGCAATTCTTTCTGCATTTTAAGCTGGCTATCTTCTAACTTCTTTTGCAATTCATGACCTAAAGCTTTTGCTTTATTTTCAGTCTCCTTAATCATGTTAACGGAAGTAATCTCAGCCTCTTTTATCTTAGCCTTTCCAATAGCATCAACTTCTTTCAACCTAACATTTGCTTCCTCTGCTTTATCTAAACCTTCTTTAATTTTTTTGTTTCTCTCCTTAAGCATTTTTAATACAGGATTGTACACAAAAAACCTTAGAACAATTAAAATTATTACAAAGTTAACAAGTTGGCTTAGAAAAAGCTTCCAGTCTATTCCGAATTGGCTTATAAATGCATTTTCCATTAGATTAAACTATTTATGTTTATGTGAATTTTAAGATAAGGGCAACTACTAATGCGTAAATACCCAAAGCCTCGGCGAAAGCAATTGCTAAAACCATGTTTGTCTGAATTTTAGAAGTTGCTTCTGGGTTTCTTGCAATTCCACCCAATGCTGCTGCCCCAATCATACCAATACCAATACCAGGGCCAAATACTCCTACTCCGATTGCTATGGCTGTTGCCAATAGTCTCATTGTCTCTACGTCCATGTTTTTTTTGAAACTTTAAATAATCTTAAATTCTAAATGTTTTTTGGATTGGCAATTTAGGATTTATATATCACTTAAGATTTCTTTATTTATTTTTTTAATAAACCTTACGTTAAGAAACATTTTTAAAACATTTCCTAGCCTAAAGCAAATTAGTGCTCTGTGGCGTGCTCTTCTCCGTGAGAAGCTATACTTGCAGATAAAAATACCAACGTTAGCATTGCAAAAATTAAGGCCTGAATTGCTCCAAAAAATATTTCCATAAACATAAATGGAATAGGCACTATATATGGTAATAGGAAAAATATAATTGTTAACAATACTTCTCCGGCAAAAATGTTTCCAAATAACCTAAATGAAAATGATATCACCCTCGATATTTCAGATAAAAATTCCAATATTCCAACAAAAAAGTTAATAGGGCTAGAAAAATTAATAAACTTCTTTATATGTGCAAATGTTCCCAAAACCACAATTCCAAAGAAATTAGTGGTAAAAACTGCTATTATTGCCAAAGCTAAAGTAAAATTTAAGTCAGCTGCTGGTGACCTTAAAAGTGGTATAAATTTCTCTCCTTCCTTGAATTCAAAAGATCCAACCCCAGGAAGTAGTCCCAACCAATTAGAAGTTAATACAAAAATGAATATTGTCGCAATTAATGGCAAATATTTTTCAGCAGCTGCCCTTGTCCCCAAAACAGATTCCATTAAATCTAAAAGTCCCTCTAACCCCATTTCAACCACTGCTTGCACTTTCCCAGGAACCATTTTAATTTTTGTTTTAAAAATTATAGAAAAAGTTATTAAAAGTAAAGCAACAACAGCCGCCAGAAGCAAGCCATTTGTAATACTAAAATTTCCTATACTGAATAGGTGTTCAGCCTTTAAAGATATTTCCATAAAAATTCATTTCAATTATATATCAAATTTTCCAAACGTGCAATAGAGTTGATTTTTAAACATAAAAAAACACACTAATTTAAAAGTGTGTTTTTTATATTACTTTAATAATATGACCGTGTTAAACTGCCTGTTCCTAGCGGATTAGAGCCCAGCTGAAATTCTTCACCATCGGAGATTCCATCTCCATCTGTATCTTTCTTTTGCTGATTTGTGCCTAAATATGCCTCAAAATTATCTGATAGTCCGTCTTTATCACTATCTACTACTACCTTCTGTTTTGAATCATCACCATATGACCCCATATATGAACTTGCTGTCACATTATTTATGCCGTCATTATAAGCTAAATCAATAGAATAATCGTATTTATTAGTTACACTGTTATAGACGCTATTATTCTTATAAATTGAATATGATGGCATTGTTCCCTTTTCATAAGGTGGTAACTTAATAGTGAAACTTAATTTATAATCATCGGGATCTGTTTGCGCCGAATAAGTATAGGCATTTAAAGTGTAAGCGTCTTTTGGAACTGCTTTCAATAATGGATTTTTTGCAAATTGTTTTTTATAATACTCACTATCACTACTCGCATTAGTCGCCAAAAAAGGTGCTTTTACTACCGTAATTTGACTAGATGTTTTCATTAAGTCATCTAGCGATTTCGGATACACTCCAGCAATATAGTAATAATTATTCAATGCTCGTTGCATGGAAGAGATATTCGCTGTTTGTTTTGCCATTAAATATTGCTCTTTCGTTTGCCCGGTCATAGAAATTTGAGCATCCATAAAAGTCATGAAATCCTTAGGTGCATCAATTTTAATTGCCTTATTTATGTCCGTCAAAGAAACGCTCAAATTCAAAATAAATTGCTTATCAGATGCGCGCGCTGACCCAAATAACCCAGACATGCCCGAAGCCTCATAATCTGGCACCAATCGCACATTATATTCAAACCTAAATGGATAATGACCTATAGGGTCCACATAGTAATAAAATTTTATATTTTTAGAAATATAGTCATACAACTTATCGAATGCAGGGCTTTGCATATAATCATAAGTTGTTTGATCAAATTTAATAATTGACTTATCGCCAAACTGATTATTAAATTCATCTGTTAAATCTTTATAAAATTTTACAATTTTATTTTTATTCAATGCTATTGTATATTTGTAATAATTCTTTCCATTAATCTTTACTACTTCAGCTTTGTCGTATCCAGAAATTGCGTCATCACTTAATGCTAATGTAAATATTGACTTAATTTGCTCTAAAACTTGCTGTTTTAATTCCGTATCTGCTTTGGCAAAATCTTGAATGCCATAGGCTGAAAGATCATCGGGAGTAATCTGAATCCATTTTTGTTTTATTTTATCCATGCCACCAAACAAAAATAGACTTGGAAATGAATTTAATTTGAAATAAATATCTGCATCCTTTTTTAATACTTCTGCTCCAGCTTTATAAGACATATCACTAAATTTAGCATCAACATTAGCACTTAAACGGGTGTCTGGAATATTTTGTTTCTTACTCTGAGCTGTTCCACTAATATCTATGTTTATGTTCGTATCCGAAGGCAAATAGACTATTGAGCTATTCAAAGATGAAATTATATTTACAAAACCTGGCAATTTAGGTTTTAATGTCCCATAACTATAAAAAGACTCTAAGCTGTTCTTATGAAAGGTAACTTTATTTCCTGAAATATCTGGCGTGTCTGAATAAGAACTTTTTTTAATTAAATCTACGGCTTCGATAGTTTCAAAATCCACAACAAAATTAAAATCTTTTTGACTATCTTTTGTTTCATAGGTATAAATTTTCCCAGAAGGATCTTTACTGATTGTTATTCCAGCTAGGTCTAGCGTAATTGGATAATTTTTATTCTGATAAAAAAATTGCTGTAATTTACTTTTCACAATGCCAATATCCCTTATTCTGTCATTATCTCTATCATACATAGGTTGTTTTTCGCTAGTATATTGTAGTAATTCTGTGCTTAATTTTTCTGCATCTTTCTCTTTATCTTGAGCATTTAATTTTATATTTATACTAGAAGAAACAGAGTCTATTTTTAGTAAATTATTGAAGCTCTCCGTAAACAATACTCTTGGGTTGGCTGAAAATGGCCAAAGATTTAAAAAATAAGCGGACGCTGAATATGCAACCGCAAGCAAAATTACTATTAATACCGTCCAAAATATTCGCCCGTAACTTTTTTTAGCAGGAGTTATATTTTGACTTGGCTGCACTGGCGCAACACCCATATTTATTGGATCCATATTATTTTTAAATTAATTAGAAACTTTGTTAATTATATAATAAAAACAAGTTATTAAAAAGCATGATATTTTCTAATTATATTATTCTAACCGGGGTTCTTCTTAGCTCTTTATTAATATTAACATAATCTGGAATTGTTTTCTGCACTAATGCCCAAAAACGTTTTGAATGATTTAATTCTCCCAAATGGCACAATTCATGAACAATTAAATAATCTACTAAAGCTGGCCGTAAATAGATAATTTTATAATTAAAATTTAAGTTATTTTTAGAAGAACAACTTCCCCACCGTGTGCTAGTATTTTTAATTGCTACTCTATTTATTTCAAAGTTATAAAATTTATTAAAAAAACTTAGCTTGTTTTCAACCAGCCTTCGTGCCTGCTCGCGCTTTTTAACTGTAAACCTTCTAAACATTTTCATTTCACTATTCTACTATTAAAAAGTAACCTAGTAAGGTTACTTTTTAATAGTAGGCCATACATTCTAACTACTAGCTTATAAACAAAACTCCTATAAAGCTTAATGCCACTATTAAAGCCATTGATAAAAAAAGTTTCAGGGAAAATTTACGACTTCCTTGAAAGAATGAGTACATTGATTTACTAGCTAAATTTGTAGCACTTACACACAAGAAAGTTATAAGAGCAAATTCAAAAGTAATTGAGCTTCCTGCCATTTCAGCTAAGTTAACAACTATTGCATCTATCCCAGCAAATGAAGCAATAATTGAACTTATTACAAAACCTGATTTTCCAAACAATATTAAACAAATTTTTGTTATTAACTTAACCGCAATTAAGACTACTGCAAACTGCAATGCAGGCACTAAAGAAAAAATCTTTCCCCCCTCTTCCTTATTGGCTGTTTTGTCTTCTCGTTTCTCAACTTCCTTCTTTCTTAAGAAAAATATTGCTAACATTCCGGCAGTAACAATCATTATTAGTAAACTAGGCATTATAGAAACTAGCCATTTACCGTTTAACGGCCCCACTAATAAAAATATTTGCAAGAAGCTAGCCATATTAGCCAAAAGAGCTGCTCCAACCAAATAGTTGACTGCTCCAGCTTTCTTACTTTTCTGGGCTAAAGATTGCGTAGTTGAAGTTGAAGAAATAAATCCCCCCATTATACTAGCTAAAGCAAAACTACTTTTTTTACCCACAATTCTAGATAATATATAACCAAATATATCAATACCGGTAATTAAAGCTACCACTATCCAAATCTTTTGAGGGTTTATTAATTCTAAGGTGGCAAATTTACCTAAATCGATACCCATTTCTGTAAAAATTGAAGCTAATATAGAGATATCTGCTAATTTGTAACCTACGTTTGGCAAGAAAGGCAAAATAATCAGAGCAATAACCGCATAACTTATAAAAGATTCCACCTCTCGCACCGAGATTCCAGCCATCATTTTTCTAGTTTCATCTTTCAATGACAATATTAAAACTAAAGTTACAAAAAGTGCTACAACAACCTGAAGTGGTATTATGTTTAGCATTGGCAATAATCCTATTAAAAAGGTAAAAAATATAGCCAATTCACTAGTCATCCCAAAATCCTTTGTTGCAGAAGAATTTAAAATATAGTACGAAATTAAAATAATAAAAAATATAACAGCTATTAAAATAGCAAAAATTGCTAAATTATTAATATAAAAAGCTCCACTCAAAGCACCAAGCAATGCAATTAATGAGTGTGTACGTATTCCTCCAGCAGATCCTAGACCTTGCTTACTGCTTTCCCTTTCTAACCCTATTGCCGCACCAAATAAAATTGCTAATATAAAATTTATTATAATGGGAAACATTTTTTTATTTCTTTAATTTTATTAAATATTAAATTTATTTTAACATAAAATAAAGACCGCGAGCAATGCTTTTAATTAACAACCCTAAATATTTTTGCAATAAAAAAAGGGCATTCGCTATGGACTGCCCCACTAACTAATTGTGCCGCTTACGCTGGCGTATATATATGAGACAAATATATGTGCAAGAAAGTATTGTAGTAGGAGGTTGAAAAAATAATCTTGTATGAGCGGAAACAACCATCACCCTGACCTAGTTTTGCCTTGGGGTTAGTAGCTTGTTCTTCGGCTTCACAAAGAAGTTTCATGGTTGGGGCATCCTCGAAAATTTTCTGTACTCTTTCAATTATTGGGTCTGGATATGTGCCGGGGCGCATTTCAACCAGCTTCTCATACCCGCCGAGTTCTTTGACGGTTACCCCTTCTCGCAATGCCCGCAGCGCCACAATTGGCGGAAACTCTTCTGGCCTACCACATTCTGCAATATTACTGTCTTTTAATAAAAAGAGCTGTATTCCTTTTCCGCCAAGAATTGTACTATCAATCCAATGCGGTAAAATCATCTCGAGTACGCGCCTTAAAGACTGCCATCTGCTATCATTCAGCTCCACTGTACCGGATGCTAATTCAATCATGTTCATATCTATATTTTCTAATCGCTGATTGTTGGTTGTTGGTTGCAAAGGTTTAATTGCAGTATACAAATATAAAAATATTTGTCAAACAAAAACCACCTCAATTATCCTTCAATATATTCAGGACAAGAAAGGTGGTTTTTTGAAAATAATTATGATTTTTTGATTAAATATACTACATCATTCTTGAACACTGGAGAGATGGTCGTAGTGGCTACTTTATCGACATCCTTAGCAATTTTTACTGCTTTATGCTCCATTTCTAGTGATGTTATTTTATTCCTAACACTCCCAGTGTTAGGCCCTTGGAATAATAATTCATCTCCAATTTTGATAGTTTTTTTGCCTTGTATTAAAATTTCAGCAACACCTATTTTACTATAATAATGAGAGACTATGCCAACTCGCTCTTTTTTCTCAGTAGCCTGGCTGCCATCACTTTTTACCCAATCATTCAATGGTTTATTCATATAAAAACCAGAACTTTGCCCCCTATGAAAGACCGTTTTCAGCTCTTCTAATAATTTTTCTTTTAATTTTTCAAAGTCTTCTTTAAAATGTTTCTTTCTTTTGTTTTCATAGTAGAAGTCAATAATTGTTCTGTATGCTCTTGTTACCGTTGCTACATATTCGGGGCTTCTATTTCTTCCTTCTATTTTCAGACAATCTACTCCAACTTCTAATATTTTTTCTATAAAACCTAAAGTGCATAAATCTTTAGGACTTAAAACATAACCTTCACCAATTTCTAATTCTTTTCCGCCATTAATTTGCTTAATCAAATACTTTTGCCGACATGGTTGTTGGCACTCGCCACAATTAGCTGACTTACCGTTTAAAAATTGAGAAAGGAAACAGCGCCCAGAAATAGATACGCACATAGCTCCGTGAATAAACACTTCTATTTCCACATTGGTCTTTTTCTTTATCCTCTTGATCTGTTCCAAAGAACATTCTCGTGCTAAAACAACTCTCTTAGCCCCCAGTTTCTTGTACTGATTGGCTGCTTCTGAATTAGCTACGCTAGCCTGGGTGCTTATATGCACTTCTATGTTTAATTTATTCGCCATTTGTATAACTGCAGGGTCCCAGCAGATAACAGCATCTATATTTGTTTGTTTAATCTCCTCTAGTATTTTCTGTAGATTTTTTAAATCTTCTTGGTGAATAATAGTGTTTATAGCTAAGTACGTTTTTATCTTGCGCTCTTTAGCTATTCTAGATATTTTAGAAAGATCTTTAATGGTGAAATTCTTTGCACCAGCTCTCATGTTAAAACCCTTAATGCCAAAATAAACAGCATCAGCTCCGTTGTTAACAGCTGCTGACAGAGATGTGTAGTCTTGTATTGGCGCAAGTAGTTCTGGTTTTTTCATGGATTATATGTGACTCTAATCTTATCAAAAAACTACTCCACAGGGAAGTAGTTTTAAATTAGATGCTCCCCCGTTCAAACCTTATTCTAATTTTGGAAAACCAAGAATATATGGGAATGCTAAAGGAAAAACTAAAATATGCTAAACAAATTAGGGCTTTTGCTTAATTTGGCTAACTTATCCTAGCCAAATCGCTTATAATTGAATTTGGATAGTGTCCGCACAATACAACTGATACTCCCAACAAAACATAAACCACACCAAAAACGAGTGGTATCCAAACTTCAATATGTGAAAATGGATAGTATTTACTATAATCTTTGCCATTACCTAAAACCTCCCACTCGTATTTATACAATGCAAGTGGTAGATTTTCTTCAATTTTATGTATGACTTCAAACTTTCCAGTATTTAATTGTTTATATGACCTAATTAAAAACCAAAATGCCCCACAGATAATAACCCCTATAAGGGATAATAGTATTTCTATCCAATTATTATTTTGAAAAAATGTAATTTGAGAAGAAATTCCGATAAATGAAATTAGTGCGGTATTTATTGTAATAAAATAATTATTCGCTTGTTGTCGCCTGTCGCTCGTCTTTTCTACGCTCTCAATATAAATTTTATACTGCTCAAAAAGATGATTTTTGTAATCACCTCCGTAATCTTTTTCAGATTTAGAAAATAAATCGCTCATAAACATTATTTTACCTCAACCCTCTTAAAAGTTTACCAACATTATCCCAAGTCCAGTCATAGATTATATCATTATATTTTGCAGAGGTCGGTTTTGTGCAAGTTTTATTACTTCTACCATTTAATAAAAAATATGACTTACCTAATTCTCTTGCTATTTCTATTTCTTCGCTTACTCCCGTTGCTGTATGCGTATACTGTCCGCAAATTACCACAACTTGTTCAGCGTTTCTGATTTTTGGTCTCACCTTTGCTTTCCAATCTCCTAACAACGCCTCTTTGACGGATATGTCCGATATTTCAAATGGAGTATCGGAATGTCTTGATTGTCCGACAAATAGATTTTTCAAATCTTCATCGTGGTCAAAATCAAAACTAATAAAAACTTTAGTTTTTGGGGTATAATACATATTTTTACTATTTATTGTAATCGTAGGATTGTTTTATTAAATCAAATACTTTGTCCAAATCTTCTTTATTCTGTATTTTTGCCTCATAATCGCCATTTCCCCAATGTCCTTTTTTGGGTTTGGTAAAATCGGTTGTAATACTATGGGGGTCTTTCAAATCCCCGCTTTTTACATTCAGGGAAATTCTCAACTCGTTATGATAAAAAATTACATCTGCAAAGTTCGTGCTATCTATCTTGTATGCCACATATAGTTTTTTTGGGTCTTCAGTTATATTTTCATCAATTGAAATTATTTTTTCTTTTAGTTGTAAAAATAAATCTTTAATATCTTTACCACACTTAATTAAATGTTCCTCAACGGTATAATCTTTTTGTAATTGCCTAGTTCTTTCTTTTTTGTTATTTTTTATGATTTCAGATGTTGAAACCTTTATTTTTTCCTGACTTTGGCTTTCAACCTGCAAAATACCATTTTCGTATAATGTATATGTCAAAAGTTCAATTTTTATGGGCAGAATATCAACAGTGTCCAAATCAAATTTGTTATAGTTTTCTGCAACACAAATAACCCTCGGAGTGTCCCAGTTTACAAATTTATCAACAGATTTTACTCCTTCCCAAGTTAAAACAGGACTATCCCACCGCTTAGATAATTTTTCAGAAACTAATTTTTCAAAAGCGTCCTTATGGTCTAAAAGCCATTTCAAATATGATAATCCTTGATTTATGATACTTTCGCTCTGTGTTTTTTTATATTCAATAATCACGGGGGAGCCATCTTTATCAATACCTAAGCTATCAATTCTCCCGCCAAAGCTTGTTGGATATTCTGTTTCCAAAAAATAGATATTCAAAATTGCTTCTAAGTTTTCCTCAAAAACAATCTGTATATCTTTTTCCCTTTCGGCTTTTGCGGATTTTATTCTTTGGACTTGGTTTTTTTCTATTTTGAATAAAGCCATATTTTTATTTTATATTATCTTTATGTAAATTTATCACTTTTCAACACGCTTATCAAGGTTGGAAAGATAGCATTTTGATTAAAGCTATATTATAATACATTAAATCCAACAGATTATATTATGTTAATACAAACTACAAAAAAATCTAAAATTTTGATTGATAACACAGATAACAATCCTATTATTTTACCAATCAACCAAATTATTTGTGGCGACGCAGTTAAAGAGTTAAATAAACTACCCGACAACTCTGTTGATTTAGTCTTAACTGACCCCCCGTATGGTATTAGCAAAAATCTAAACTGTAAAAATCAAAGATTAGGGACTACGGCTAAACTTAATTTCAACTTTGGAGAATGGGATAAATTTAATGATGAATGGTTAAATCTGGCAATCGGAAAAACAAAAGGGTGGTTTATCTCTTTTTGCGCAAAAAAGGACATAGGAATTTTTTGGGATGCATTAGAAAAAAATGGATTTATAGCAGTTGATGCTTTGGTTTGGCAAAAACCAGACCCAGTGCCATTTAATGCAAAGACTCGCTTTTTAAATGCTTGGGAGATAGCTATTATAGGAAAAAGACCAGGAGCTACTTGGAACAGCACCTATCAGCATAACATTCTTAAATATCAGGCTCCCAAAAATAAAACAAGGATACACCCTACGCAAAAGCCATTAGAACTAATAAAAGAACTCGTATTACTTACAACTAAAAAAGGTGACTTGGTTTTAGACCCATTTATGGGTAGTGGAACAACTGCTGTTGCTTGCAAAGAAAGTGGTCGTAATTATTTAGGATTTGAAATAGACAAAAACTACTGCGAATTAGCTAGCAACAGGGTCAACGGCGCTAACAATCCTTTATTTACCTCCTAATGCAACGTCTGCATAAATTACTTTTGCTTTGATTATTGGTAAGTCGCCAGCAGTTAAAGAAACCTGTAATCTTCTCAAAATTTTACCCTCTGCTTCAAATTTCTTTTTCTTTGCCTCTAATTTCCTTATGAGAGTTTTTACTACTATTTTAGGAGGTGCTGAATAAATTTTAAGCACTTTCATTTCTTTTTTATCTACTATCGCCAGGATTATCTCCTTATCTTTGAAATATTTATTTAAAACATTATCTGAAATATCTTGAAAATTCCAAGATGAGTTTTTAGAAACTTTGTATTCATATTTGTTTCCCTGTTCGTCCTCGGCATCGTGTCCCGCTTGTTCAGATTGTATCTGGTGACCAGTTTCCAAAGAAACCAACATTTCCCAAAATTTATTACTTGTAAGAATTTGTTTTATCCCAGTAATTTTTTCTAT
>Ga0247841_10003746_pt1 | contig 27437 bp, 25 predicted proteins | sample LaCruzMarch2015__2_FD_192410 | JGI IMG/M metagenome (GOLD analysis project Ga0247841, IMG submission 192410) | Freshwater microbial communities from meromictic Lake La Cruz, Castile-La Mancha, Spain - LaCruzMarch2015_18m | ecosystem: Environmental > Aquatic > Freshwater > Lake | place: Spain... | reverse complement strand
GCAGCAGATAGCCATGGCGCTCGCCGAAGGTGTTGTGGACCTCGCACAGGATCGCGACCAATTCACCGTCGGGGCCATAGCAGAACCAGGGGGTCATGGGGTTGAAGCCATAGCCCAGGACCCGCGGCATACACTGGATCGCGATCCGCTCGATCGGGATCTGCAGACCCAGCCGGGCGACCTGCCCCAGCAGCCAGTCGCGCAAGGGGGTCCCGTCACCGGCGCCGTGGTCCCGATCATGGAAGGCAAAGAGGTTGAAGCCGTTATGGGAGAACCAGCGGCTCCCGGCCGCCAGCTCGCCGATCCGATCGAGATCCAGGACCAGGCTGAAGACCCGATAGACAAAGCGATAGCGCACCGGGAAGAACCGGCGGTGCATTACCTGACCGAACAGGAGTTGTCCCGCGGCGGCGTTCATGAATGGGCCGGCTGGGGCCGGGCGCCGACCGGACTCCCGGCGGCGGGGGCCGGGGCACGGGCGCGGGTGTCGGGCCAGGGGGTGGGCACCCCCAGGGCCGCGGCCACCTCGACCGCGGCGCGCAGGCCGTCCTCGTGGAAGCCGTAGCCCAGCCAGGCGCCGCTGAACCAGATCCCGGACTGGCCTTGGATCTCGCGCATCCGCGCCTGGGCGGCGATGGCCGGGGCGTCGAAGACCGGGTGCCGGTAGTCCAGTTGCTCGATCACGAGATCGGCGCGCGGGGGCTGCGCCGGGTTCAGGCTGACGAAGACGTCATCGTCCTTGGGCAGGTTCTGCAGGCTGTTCATCCAGTAGGTCAGGGTGACGGACGCGGCCGGGTCCGCCGCCGCGCCGCGCAGGTAGTTCCAGGAGGACCAGACCCGGCGCCGCCGCGGCATCAGGGCTGGGTCACGGTGCAGATAGACCCGGTTGAGCCTGGTCTGGAAGCAGCCCAGCAGTTCCGACTCCAGGGGGCTCGGGTCCGCGATCAGGGCCAGGGCCTGGTCGCCGTGGCAGCCCAGGACCAGTTGATCGAAGGTCAGCCGCTCGCCGCCGACGGTCTCCACCTCGACGGCGCCGCCCGTGCGCCTGACCTGGCGCACCGGTGTATCGGTGCGCATCGTGCCGCGCAGTTCCCCTACCATGCGCTGCACATAGCTGCGGCTGCCCCCGCTGACGGTGCGCCACTGCGGCCGGTCCGCCAGGTCCAGGAGCCCATGATTATTGAAGAAGCGGGCGAAGGAGAGGAACGGGAAGGCGCGCATCTGCTGCGTGGGACAGGACCAGATGGCCGCGGCCATCGGCAACAGATAGTGGCTGGCGAAGCGCCTGCCGTAGTGTCCCCGGTCCAGAAAATCGCCCAGGGACAGGGTGTCGTCCGCCGGCCGGTTGAGGAAGGCCTTGGCCGCCCGGTTGAAGCGGGCGATGTCGATCAGCATCCGCAGGAAGGCCGGGTTCCACAGGTTGCTGCGCTGCCCGAAGAGTCCGCCGAAGTCGGACCCCGCGTACTCCACCCGGCCGCCGTCGATGCTCGCAGCGAAGGACATGTCGGTCGGGTAGGAGGCGACCCCCAGGTGCGCGAAGAGTCCGCACAGCAGCGGATAGTTGCGGTCGTTGAAGACCATGAAGCCGGTGTCCACCGCAAAGTCGCCGTCCGGATGCGGGACCATCCGGGTGTTGGTGTGGCCGCCCACGTAGTCGTTGCCCTCCAGCAGGGTGACCTCGTAGCGCCGATCCAACAGCCAGGCGGCCGCCAATCCCCCGATTCCGCCCCCGACGACCCCGATCGATGTTGGTGACACCGCGACCCCCCGATTGTTGATAACCGCCGTCGGACGAACGAATCCCATAAATGCTTTGGGCAGTTGTCTAGCGTCCGTCCAATATTGAAACCCTGGGCGGACACTACAAGGGGGAACGACCGCCCCGTGCCCGGCCCCGTGTCGGCAGGTCCGGCGCCTGCGGGGCTGCGCCCGGCTCAAGAGCCGGCGTCAAGCCCCTAGTCGACCTCGAACCCCGAACGCGGTGCCGGACCTGTCTGCCCCGGCCGCGGCCGCCAGACGTCCCCCCAGGGATAGGGCCTGGCGCGACCCAGGGCGGCATAGCCGAAGATGATCTCGCCCTTGGTGCCGTCGCTCAGCGTCAGTTGGCCTATGCCGTTACTGCCGGACTGATCCCGGATGGTCGCCGCCCAGCCGGCGCGGCCGTCGTTGCAGTAGACGTCGTAGATCGCGTCGCGCGATCCGGTGTAGGCGCTGTAGGCGCCCCGACAGGTCTTGTGCCCGCTGGTCACCCGGAAGTTGGAGCTGAAGAGCCCACCCCGATAGGTGCCGAGATAGAGCCTGTTGTCCATCGCCACGGCGAAGGGCCCCGAGGTGACCTCGGTCACCGGGACATCCTCCGCCTGCGGCTCCTCGAAATAGTCAAGGACATGGCTCACACAGGACGGATAGCTTTCCAGGTCCACATGGGCGCAGAGGCGCTCGGCGTAATCGTCGGGCGAGACATAGGTGACGATGCCGCCGATATGGCCGGGCAGAAAGGAGCCGCAGCCGCTCAGCAGCACGGTTAGGAACGGGGTAGCCAGGACGGGTCTGTGCATGGGTCTTGCTCTCAGCGGATGGCCCCGGTCGGTCGCGCCGCCCGCCGGGGATCGCAACCCCGCCCCGCGCGTCGGTGCCGTTGGACTGCCTGGGTCCGGACCCTGCCAGTGTAGCCGGTTCCGGCGGCGCGAGGCTATGATTGCGGCCGAGCCGTCGCAGAGGGGGGACGCCGCGGGCTTTGCCGCAGCGGTGCGGCAGTTGCGCGACAATGCAGACTCGTGGGAGCGCCAAGGGAGAAATGCGCGGCGCATGTTGGAGGATCGCTTCGGGCAGCAGCAGGCGTTGCCGGCCTGGGAGGCGTTGTTAGGCGAAGTCGCGCTTTCACGGTAAAGTTGCGGCCCATGGCGCCACGCCGTCGCGGGCCCGTCAGGGGCCCGCGGAGGTACCGGCGATCCTGAACCGGGACCCGGTTGCGGCCTGTCGTCCCCCCCGTCGCGCCTTCACCTTGGAGCGGGATCACCCAGATGAGTCCAACCCCCAGTACCAGAAACCCCGATCCCGCACTAACGATGGGCGGCCGGCGCCACCGCGTTGCCGCCGGGTGGATCGCCGCCGCCGTCCTTTTTACCCTGACGGGGTGCTCCGCGCCCACCCGCGACGCGGCGGCGCGGCAGGTGCATGAGATTGGATGCCTCAGCCGCTGCCAGACCATCAAGGATCGGTGCGACGACGACGCCCGTTACGACTACCGACAGTGCGAGGCCGGCTATCAGGTCGCCCAACGCGATTTCCGCTGGTGCAACTCCAGCAGCGAGCCCGAATGCGGCTACCCCTGGTGGTCGTGCAGCGAGAACCTCTACGGGTATTGCACCAATCGCTGGCGGGAATGCAGCGACGCCTGTCGGCAGTCCCGACGCTGGGCCACTGGAGCACGCCCGCCCCGAGCGGGCGGCACCGCCGTTCGCCCGTGACTCCCCGCCCGCCCGGGTCCCGCGGTAACCGCTCGGCGGTTTAGACGATTAACGCAGGGATCATCGGTCGGGTGGATTTCCCGTAGCCTTCCGTGAACCCGGTCACGTTTCGCCGCGCATTCTGCGTTTAACCTTACGGCAAAGAAGAAGAACAAACCCGCCGCCGCGCGGCGGCGATCCGTCTCGCGTGGGCGCCAGTCGTTGTTGGGCAACCGAACTTCGGACGACTAGGCAAGATGGTTCCAGGCAAGTCCAATGTGGTTGAATTCCGTCGTCGCGCGTGGTCGGCGACTGCGAACCTCTGCGTGGCCACTCACCGCGACGCGGCCCGGCCCCAGGCCCAGGGGATGCTCGCGCTTGCGGCGGCGGCCAGCCGGTTTGACGAGGCCCTCACCACCCCCGACCTCGACCTTGCCGACCTGCGGGACCAACTCAACTGCTACCGTGACCTCTTCGAGCGGGCGCCGGTCGCTTTCCTGGTCATGGGCCTCAACGGCCGGATCGCACGCGCCAATCGCGCCGCCGCGGCCATCCTGCGGCCCGGTCAGGCGTCGCTCGACGGGCACTTCCTGAGGGAATTCTGCCCCGGGGACAGCGCCCACCAGGTCGCCGGGCACCTCGAACGCCTCGCCCGGGGGGCCGCCTTCGACCTGTGCGAGTTCACACTCGAGCGCACCGACGGGCCACCGCTGCCGGTGCGCATTGAGACGCTCAATCTCGGCACCCCGGGGGACGGGCCACTGCGCGCCGTCTTGCTCGATGCCTCCGGGCTCGCAGAACTGGAAGAGGGTCTCAGCCTGGCCGCCAGCGTGGTGGAGCATAGCGCCCAGGCCGTCATCGTCACCGATGCTGCCTATCGCACCATCGCGGTGAATCCCGCATTCACCACGATTACGGGGTACACTGCCACTGAGTACCTGGGCCAAGTCCCCGGCGTGTTCCTCCAGGCCGGCGGGGTCGAGGGTTCTGATCATCCGATCTTGACACAATTGCGCGCCCGCGGTTACTGGCAGGGCGAGATGGCGAATCGCCGCAAGGACGGGGACCCCTATATGGAGTGGGCGCAGATCAACGCCATTCCGGATGCGTATGGCGAGGCGAAATACTACGTCTGCATGCTCTCCGATATGACGGGCCAGGATGCCGCGAAAAACTCACTCGTCCAACTGGCTTATTGCGACAGCCTCACCGGGCTCGCCAACCGTGCCAGCCTGCTCGAGCACCTCGGCCGCGCCTTGACCGCGGCGCGCCGCGACAAGCATCCGTTGGGGCTGATCTACATCGATCTGGACAAGTTCAAGGAGGTCAACGACGGCCTCGGGCACAGCGGCGGCGACCGCTTGCTGCAATTCTTCGCCGCCGCGCTCAAGGCGTCCGTGCGTCGGACGGACCTCGTGGCACGGATCGGCGGCGATGAGTTCGCCATCATCATGCCCGATCTCTCGGTGGAGGGCGCTGCCGGCCGGGTCGCCGCAAACATCCTCGCGCAACTGGCAGCGACCCCGTTCCGCGAGCATGGCCGGGAGCTGAGCGTGGGTGCCAGCATCGGCATCACGCTCTTCCCGAAGGACGGCAAGACACTGGAAACCCTTCTGAACTGTGCTGATAGCGCGATGTACGAGGCCAAGAAGGCCGGCGGCAACCGGGCCTGCTTCTATTCGCCGCAGACCAGTCCCGATTTCAAGCAGCACGGCGAATTGGCAGCGGACCTGCGCCACGCCTGGGGCCGCCGGGAACTGGTCATCCGGTACCAGCCGCGGGTCAGACTGCGCGACCTGCGGATCAGCGGCTGCGAGGCCATCCTGGGCTGGAACCGGCCGGGGCACGGTCTGCTCGACCCGGGAACCTTCTCCGCGCTCGTCGCAACCACCGGCTTGGTCACGGCGTTAGAGCACTGGCTGATGCGCACGGTGACGGCGCAGGCACAGCGGGCGGGCGCTAATGGTGTGCGCGCGCTGCGGGTCGCCTTCGGCATCGCGGCGTCCCATTTCGATCCGGACCACCTCGCACCCTTGATCCGGCGGGTGAGCGCCGCGCTGTCCGCACGGGCCTTCGTGGTAGAACTGGAGATCCCTGAATCAGTCATCGTGCGCCATTCGCAAGGCACGGTTCACGCACTTGCGCGCCTGCGTGAACAAGGTGTGCAACTAACGCTGCGGGACTTTGGGTCGGATGCCATTGCACTGCGCCAACTCGGGGAGGTGCCGCTGACCCGCGTGAAGATCGAGTCGTCATTGCTGCGGGACCTGGAGGCGAACCCGGCCGCCGCGACCATCGTTAAGGGGATCATCGCGCTGGGTCACGCCTTTGGTTTGGCGGTCTTGGCCGATGGGGTGGAGACGCCGGGTCAGGTGCGCATCCTTACGCAATACGGTTGCGACGAGGCACAGGGACCCCTGTTCAGTGCGCCGCTCTCCGGGGCGGCCTTGGCGGCCCTGCTGGAGCAGGCCTCCCCGATGCCCGCGGGGTGCGATACCGCGGGCGCACCCGCCGCCGCGGGTCGCGCCGGGACCTGGGTCGCGCGGTGGGCGTCACGGGCCATCGCGTGCCTGCGGGCGCCCTTCCGGTCTGCGCCCCGGGGAGTCTGACGGCATTGCTCTGATCGGCGCAGCATGTCCAGGCTGCGACCTGCATCAACAACGGGCGTTGGGAAGCCTGTTAATCTTCTCTATAGTAATTTTCTATGGTGGTTTGCGAGCGGCGCTGTGACCTGCGTCGTCTGCGTCGTGAATGACCGTCCGTCGGACCGGCAGTCGTTCTGAGGTTGCCTGGCCTGCCGCGCCGTGCTCTATTGTGCACTGCAACAAATGACCGCGGTCACTTCGCCGCCCTGGCCTTTCGCCCAACTGCCCGACCGGCAGGGGATCCGCATGACGACACCCACGCACCTCCACCATGAGATGCGGCGCTTAGACCCGCGCTTCACGCCGCTGAATCTGCGCATCCGCCCCTCGGGCCACGCCGATCGGGAGCGCCTTGACCTGTGCTTTCGCACCCTCTCGCCCGAGTCCAGCCGCCTGCGCTTTTTCGCCACCAAGCGCGCCCTGAGCGAGAAGGAGCTCGACTTTTTTTCCGGTGCCGACGGCGGCGACCACATCGCGCTGGCCGCGATCCGACTGGACGAGCAGGGACAGGAGCAGGAGGCCTTGGGCTTTGTGCGCTGTGTTCGGCTGGTCCCGCGCGGCCCCTGCGCCGAGTTCTCCATCACCGTGTTGGACGCCGAACAGGGGCTAGGGTTGGGCTCCGCGCTGGCCGATGCCTTGATGCAGGCGGCCGCAGCCGCCGGCATCCGCCAACTGTGCTTTGAGGTGCTGGCCGACAATATGCAGATGCGCAAGCTTGCCCACCACATGGGCGGCACGGCCCGGCGCGTCGAGGACGGCACCCTGGAGTACGATTGCGCCTTGACGCCCGCCCCGGCAGTGGCGCCGACCCTGGCACCGGAGTCACTCCCGGCACCAGCCCCTATGGTCGCACCGGCATCGGCCCCGTCCCCAGCCCCCCCGGCCTGGGTCCTGCCCTGGTTCGTTGGCCCGCGTGGGCTGGTCGGGGCCTGGTTCCAGGGTGTCGATGAGACCCTGGTGCTGGCACAGCGGGCGCAGACCAACCTGCTGCGCTGGTGGGGCATCCGTTCCCCTTGGCACACCACTCCCGGCGCTGTCTGAGACGAAACTAACGCCTCGACCTTCCGGGTGATCACGCACCAACTGGAGGTCGAGTCTTCAGCCGGAGCCGAACGGCCGCTGGCCCCTCAGTGCCTTCACCACCCACGTCAGGGTGGCGGCAGTCGCTGTGCCAACTGCACCCGCAGGTCCGCCAACTCTTGTTCGACCTGTCGGCGCGCCTGCGCCTCGGCGTCGGCGCGCTGGGTCTGCGCCTCGGCGCGCCGCTCGGCGTCACGTCTGGCCTGTGCCTCGGCCTGCGCACGCTCCTCGGCATCGCGTCGGCCCTGAGCCTCCGCCGCCGCGCGCAGTTCGGCCTCCCGCCATTCAGGGAGTACGAAATCGGCATACACCGGATCGAGGTGCATCGCCTTGGGCTCGGGTTGGGCGCACAGGTCGGTCAGCCGGAATTGCAGCCCCGGCAGGACCCGCGAGCGGATCACACCATCGTCGGGCGCCATGGGGACATACACACCGGCGGCGGTGCGCGTAAAGAACGCCTGGCGCTCCGGCTCCCGGTGCAGGATGTAATACTCGGACACGCCGCCGGCGGCATACTCGGCTTTCTTGCTGACAGTGTCACGCTCACTGCCGCGCCACTCCTTGTCCGACAGTGCCTCGATGCACAGGTCGAACACCCCGTGATAGGACACATCCAACGGCAGCAGCGGCTGGGGGTTAGTGTTGCACACGACCCCGAAATCGGGCTTGCGGATCACGGTCCCGGTCGGAAGCTTCAGCCGGAAGCCCATCTCCAGCGCCACCATCCGGGCGATCGGGCGGGTGTCGAGAAAATGCTGCAAGAGCCTGACGAACCAAGCGTAAACCAGAAAGGTCCCGTAGTCGGACACCGGCTTCTCCTCCAGACGACCGTTGTTCCACTCGTAATGGACATCCGATTCCAGGTAATACTCGTTCCAATAGGTCTCCTCCGAGACCCGCAGACCGTCCGCGCAGCGGGGCTCGCCAGGCGGCTGGGGTTCGACGCCGGGCGGGCGGGCGGTGGCGGGGGGTGGGGGCTGGTGCGCCGGTGTGCGAAGGGTCGCGGCGGTTGGGCACATAGGGATGGGCCTTGCTTGCGGGATTGCCTGGGAGAAAGCCTAGCACGGGGGGCGGGTGGGGACGACCCTCCCCCGACCATAACCGGCCCTGTGAGGGGCATTTTGGTCGGGTCGGCAAATACCGGGGATAGTTTACCTGATTCCGCTCCAGTTCCTCGAACAGGTCTCCGGTAAAGCGATCACGCTCTTGGGGCACGGCCACTCTTGCGGTCGGACGCAGAGACGCGTCCGCTCGGGGTCGCGCTCGACGGCCTTGATCATGGTTCCGGCCACGCCCCTGACCAGTTCCGAGATTTCTTGACAGGATTTACAGGATTTACAAGATTGAAAACGAATAACATCTTGTAAATCTTGTTAATCCTTTCTAATTATTTTGGCTTCTGGCTCGTTGTGCGGTTCGGGACCGCCCCCGTAAGACCTCATTCCCGCCGATGCTGGCCGGAACGACGACCAAGGCCCGCTCGACGTACCCCGGCTTGCCGCGAACTGGGTCAGTCGAGCGATGCCGGCCGAAACTCCGGATTCATGATCTGGTCGAAAGTCCAGGGACAGGATTCCGGGAAATCGCCTGTCCCGGTGTCTTTTGCCGCTTGCGAAACTGCATCACCCCAGACGACGTCCCACCATTCGGCATCGCTTGGTTTCGCCTTCAGACTGGGGACCTGCTTCAGGTGTAACGTAATCGCTTTGCGCTGAGTCCGGACGGTGATTTCCCAACTGGCGCCGCGCCGTTGCGGTTGCAGCTGCCACTTGAGCAGATGGGCCAGCAAGTACCGCCATCCGACTTGCCAATTCGCGTTGTTCGCTCTTGCCTACGTCTTCGATCTCATCAGCGATATGTTCGATGTCGAGGGCGTCAAGACAACCGGCCCGCAGCAGCCGCGCCTGTTCGTTGGCCCACGCCATCACGTCGTTGTCGTAACTGTTCGGGTCAGCGCGCATTGTGCCCCCTCCTCGCGTTCTTTCGCTAGTGCCCGATAGCGCAAACCGATCCGTGCAGACCAGATGTTGCCGACCTTTTTTAACCGCACCGATGGATGACACGGGTCATTCTTGAGAAGTGAAAAATTCTTATCCGCGAGATCCCGCACTTCTGGTGGATAAAAATTCCACTGGCTGTCAAGGCTCTAAGCGCGCCCGCGCGTTGCACCGTTAGCCCCGTAGGTTGGGAGGTGAGGAACGAACCCCAACATCGCCGGCGCACCGTTCAACCTACGGCCTTACCGCCCGGGTTCGCCTGATCGCCCGCCGTCTCACCAAGGCGCGGCGCCCCTCATGCGCCGACCTTCTTCTTCATCAGCAGTATCGCCAGCGCAATCGACTGCAACTTACTCTCCGGACTGTCGACCCGCGAGGGCACCACGACCGGGGTCTTGCATCCCACTACCACCCCGGCGAAGACCACCTTCACCCAGATTTGCAGCGCCTTGTAGATGGCGTTGCCCATGTTGATGTCGTGGGCCAGCAGTACGTCGGCCCGCCCTGCCACCTCGCCCTTGATTCCTTTGTGGGCGGCGGCGTAGGGGGAGATCGCGTTGTCGAGCGCGAAGGGACCATCGACGGTGCAGCCGGGGAGTTGCCCCTGGCGGCACAGTTGCGTGAGTTGCTCGGCATCCAGCGTGGCCTGCTTTACGCTCGGCTGGAGGTCTTTGTTCTCGATCTTTTCGATGAACGACAGCGCCGCCACCCCCGGGTGTTCATAACCCAGGGCGTGCATGACGTCCACCGCGTTCATGACGATATCGCGTTTGCGGGCCAGGTCCGGGGCTATGTTGATCCCGGCGTCGGTGATGATCATGATCCGGTTTTCGCCGGGTGAGGTGAAGGCGCCGACGTGGCTTAAGACCCGGTCCGTGCGCAGCCCGTTGTCCTTGCGCAGCATCTCGCCGATCAGGTCCGCGGTGCTGACCCGGCCCTTCATGACCACCTCGCACTCGCCCGAGCGCACGAGTTGGACGCAGGACGCGACGCACTCGGCGTCCGCGGCGGCATCGATGATCCGGAAGCGGCTGAGATCCACCGCCAATTCCTCTGCGATCCGCCGGATCCTGGCCTGCGGCCCCACGAGGGTCGCATTGAGGATCCCGTGGGTCCAGGCTTCATGGATCGTCTTGATCGTGTCCGCGTCGTCGGCCGCCGCCACGGCGATGTTGGTCCGCAGCCCGAGCGCGCTGACATGATCGACCAGGTCTTCAGTTCTATGAATCATCGGTGGGAGTCCCGGCCGTGCCCATTGGCATCGTCTGCGTCAAAACGGGCTGCCGGTCAGCCATTTGAACGGCGGTACCAGCAACATCTCCAGGAGGACCAGGGCGATCATGACCGCCAGGGGCGACAGGTCGATGCCGCTGATCGGGGGTAGGGCGCGCTGGGCGGGGCGCAGCAGAGGGTCCGTGAGGCGCGTGAGCAGCCCGATGGCGGGGTTGTAGGGGTCGGGATTGATCCAGCTCAGGAGGGCGCGGATCAGCACGGCGAAGAGGGCGATGTTCAGTACCAGCTCCAGCAGCGCGGGTAGCGACCAGAGCGGGGCGCCGATGGGGTTGAACCCGAGCAGCAGTGCCAGCAGTGCCAGTTCGAGTGTCTGCAGCAGCCAGACGAGCACCAGGGAGGCGGTGTCCATCCCGCCGAGGCTCGGGATCACCTGACGCAGTGGGCGCAGCACCGGGGAGGTGATGCGCACGATGAACTGGGAGAACGGGTTGTAGAAGTCCGCGCGCGCCCATTGCAGCAGGAAGCGGATCAGCACCACCGTGATGTAGAGCCCGAACAGGGTCTGGACGAGGAAGACCAGGGGATTGGTGAAATAGGCGCCGCTCATGACTGCTCCAGCAGGGTCCGGGAGATCTCGGCCGCGCGGTCGCGGGCGGCCAGCGCGGCGCGCCCGACCAGGGCGCGCAATCCGGCCTCCTCGAAGACCGCGAGTGCGCGCTCGGTGGTTCCGCCCGGGGAGGTCACCTGTTCACGCAGTCGTGCTGGGGGGGAGTCGCTCTCCACCGCCATGCGCGCGGCGCCCAGCGCGGTCTGGATGGTTAGCAGCCGGGCCGTCTCGGCGTCCAGGCCCAGGTCGATCCCGGCCTGCTCCAAGGCCTCCATCAACAGGAAGAAATAGGCCGGGCCGCTCCCGGAGATGGCGGTCACCGCGTCGATCTGCGCCTCGTCGTCCACCCAGCGGATGAGTCCGGTGGCACGCAGGATCGTCTCGGCCTGGTTGCGCCCCTCCTCGGTGACCTCGGGGCTCGCGTGCATCCCGATGGCCCCGGTCTGGACCAGGGCCGGGGTGTTGGGCATGGTGCGCACCACCGGCACCGGCGCGCCCAGCCAGGTCTGGATGGCCGCCTCCGTGACCCCGGCCATGATCGAGATGACCAAGGGCCCAAGCTCGGAGACCAGGCTGCCGATCTCCCGGCAGACCTTTGGTGCCAACTGCGGCTTGACGCAGAGGATCAGGGTCGCGGCCTCCCCCACGGCCTGCCGGTTGTTCGCGCAGGTGCGCACGCCGAAGCGCGCGGTCAGTTCCTGGCGGCGGGCCTCGTTGGGCTCGGCGACGCGGATGGATGCGGGTGGGCAGCCGTCGGCTAACAGCCCGGCGAGCAGGCTGCCCGCCATGTTGCCGCCGCCGATAAAGGCAATACTGGGTGTGCTCATGAAGGTTCCCATGGTGCTGCGGTCCCCATGGACCGTCGGAAAACGCCGTAGACAGGCCGATCCCACTCAAGGGCCGGCCAAGGCCGTTGCTTTATTATACGGACGCGCCCCGAAGATCGCCGTACCGATCCGCACCAGGGTGGCCCCCTCCAGAACGGCCGCCTCCAGGTCGTCGGACATGCCCATGGACAGACAGCCGAGCGGCCGCTCCGGGGTCGCCAGGCGGTCGCGTAGGAGGCGCAACGCGCGCAGGGGTTCGCGCCGGCCGTGCGGGTCGGCGGCGGGGGCCGGCAGCGTCATGAGCCCCATGACCTGCAACCCGGGCAGGCCGGTGCAGACCGCGAGCAGTTCCGCGACCGCCCCGGGCGCGACCCCGCCCTTGCTCGCCTCGCCGCTCGTGTTGACCTGCAGGCAGACCTTGAGCGGCGGGCGCCCCGCGGGCCGCTGCTCACTCAGGCGCCGGGCGTGGCCCGGGTCCGCGAGCCCGTGGACCCAGTCGAAGCCGACGGCAATCGGGCGCGTCTTGTTCGCCTGGATGCGGCCGATGAAGTGCCATTCGATGGCCAGATCGGTCAACTGCGCCTGTTTGTCCAGGGCCTCCTGGACATAGCTCTCGCCGAAGGCACGCTGGCCGGCGGCATAGGCGGCACGCAGCGCCGCCGCGCCCTGGTGTTTGCTCACCGCGATGAGGCCCACGCTGTCGGGAGCGCGGCTGGCCTGCCGGGTCGCGGCCAGGATGCGGGCCTGGACCGCGGCGAGATTGACATCGATCGCAATGTTCTGATTGGCTTTCATAATTCCGGCTGGTAGTCTGTCGTTGTCGTTGTCGTTGTCGTAATCGTAATGGGAGAAGCTGAGGCAATTTGGCGTGCGGGAGAATCCGGGGCGCTACGATAACCCCGACAACGACAACGACAACGACGCGACGACCATTCCCTAATGGGCCGCTGATCTGCGAGGTCGACCGGCTAAAGCCTCGACCTCCGGTGTCCTTGCGGCCGGAGTGACGATCAAGGCCCAGAGGCCGGTGCGCCGCCCTCCATGAGCCGATGCAGTTCACGCAGGGCTTGGCCGCGGTGGCTGATGCGGTTCTTCTCGACCGGGTCGAGTTCGGCCGCGGTGCAGCCATGGGTCGGGACCAGGAACACCGGGTCATAGCCGAAGCCGTTTGCGCCGCGCGACTCGCGCAGGATCAACCCCTCCCAGGTGCCCTGGCAGATCAGGGGCGTGGGGTCCTGCGGGTCGCGCAGATAGACCAGGACGCATTGATAGCGTGCCGTGCGTTCGTCATCGGGCACCCCCTCCAGGTCACGCAGGAGTCGCGCCAGATTGTCGGCATCGCTGGCCTGGGGGCCGGCATAGCGGGCGGAGTAGATCCCCGGGGCGCCGTCCAGCGCATCCACCTCGATGCCGGAATCGTCCGCCATCGCCGCGAGCCCGCTGTGCCGGGCGGCGTTGCGCGCCTTGAGGATGGCGTTCTCGACGAAGGTCAGGCCGGTCTCCGCGGCCTCCGGCACCCCGTGCGCCCCCTGGGGGCTGACCGCAATCCGGGCATCCGCAAGCAATTGGCTGAATTCGCGCACCTTGCCGGGGTTGTTGCTGGCAAGTACGATGGTTTCACCGCGGTGGGATCTGGTCATGGGCTCGTTCTCTCGGACTTGCGGTCTCGCAAGTCGGCGGGCATCAAGATAGGACTTCGTCAATCGTTGTCGTTGTCGTTGTCGTAATCGGAGAAGCGCTGCAAATTGGCTTGCGAGAGAATCCTCGGCGCTACGATAACCTCGACAACGACAACGACAACGACAACGACAACGGTGCTGAGAAGAATCCTGTTAATCCTGCGAAATCCTATTAATCCTGTCCATTTGCATGAAGCTGGTCAGGGGGCCGGCGCTCAGATGCCAAGGGCGTCGCGCTGCATGTCATGCAGTTGCCGAATCCCATAGCCGCCCAATTCCAGCAGCCCATCCAACTCGGCGCGGGTGAAGGGCTCGCCCTCGGCGGTGCCTTGGAGCTCGATGAAGCGCCCCTCACCGTCCATAACCAGGTTCATGTCGGTATGGGCGCTGGAATCCTCCGCATAGTCGAGATCGAGGATCGCGATGCCCTCGTGTATCCCTACCGATACCGCGGCCACCTGGGTGCGGATGGGATCGGCGGCGAGGGTGCCGTTCGCCCGCAGCCCGGCCAGGGCATCCCAGAGCGCCATCCAGGCGCCGGTGATGGCGGCGGTGCGGGTGCCGCCGTCGGCCTGGAGCACGTCGCAGTCGAGCGTCAGGGTGCGCTCACCCAGCGCTTGGAGGTCCACCGCCGCGCGCAGTGAGCGCCCGATCAGGCGCTGGATTTCCTGGGTGCGGCCACTCTGCTTGCCGCGTGCCGCCTCCCGCGGGCTGCGCTCATGGGTGGCGCGCGGCAACATGCCGTACTCAGCGGTGATCCAGCCCCGGCCCTGACCCTTCAGGAAGGGCGGCACCCGCTCCTCGACGCTGGCGGTACAGAGCACCCGGGTGTCGCCGAACTCCACCAGCACCGAACCCTCGGCGTGGCGGGTGTAGCCGCGGGTAAAATGGATCGGGCGCAGTTCGTCCGGTTCGCGGGTTGAGGATCGCATGGGGCTCGAGTCTCCGGTGGTCTGGGGGTGGGGGTGACTGGTCGGCGGCCGGTTCAGGCCGTATCTCTGGGCCGCTGCGTCTCGGGCAGGTCGGCCAGGCGCGACTGCGGCAGGCCGGCGGCTTGACGGGCGAGCGTGCTCAAGAGTTCACCCGCGTCCTGCGGGCGCTTGGTGGGGTCCATGGACATCGACCAGTCCACGGCCTCCAACAGGAAGCTGGGGTAACGATTCTTGAGTTCGACCACGGCCGGGATCAGCCGGTCGTCCTGGTGACGATCGATCGCCGGTGGCGGCGTGCGGCCCTCCATGCAGGTGCGCAGGCTGGCGCCCACGGCATAGACATCGGTCCAGGGGCCCACATGGCCGCCACGGTAGTATTGCTCCACCGGCGAGTAGCCGGCGGTGATGACCTGACCCCCGCGGGCGCGCCCGCGGCTCAAGGGGTGTACGGCGCCGAGATCCAGCAGCAGGGGCTGGTTGCCGTGGCGCAGGTGGATGTTACCCGGCTTCACGTCCAGGTGGAGCATGGAGCGGTTGTGCAGCAAGGCCAGGGCGTCCAGGATCGGCAGGAAGACGTCCAGGATGAAGGTGGTGCTCAGGCCCCCCCGGCGCTCTTGGATATAGGCCCCGAGGTTGCGTCCGCGCTCGTTGGGCATGACCAGGTAACCGGTCTGGTTGGCGAGAAAGAAGTCCAGGACGCGCACGATGTTCGGGTGCTTGAGCGACGCCAACGCCTTGACTTCCTGAAAGAAGAGTCGGCGCCCGCGGTGCAGGTTCTCGATATACTGGGGCTCCGTGGCCACCAGATAGCCCCGGTGGTCGCGGCGGGCGATCTTCTTGGGCATGAACTCCTTGATGACCACCTCGTCGCCCGTTTCCTCTACGCGCGCAAGGTAAATCAGGCTGAAGCCGCCCTTGCCGATGCTATCGACGAGTCGATAGGCGCCGAGCATGGTGTCGGGCGGTAGGCTTTCGCGGGCGGCGGACATAGTGGTAGGGGCTGAACCTCATGGGGGGGCGTGGGTCGTGGGCCGCGGGCTGGCGGGGTGAGCGCACCGCGCCCGCACCGGGCGCAGCGAGTGACCTCGCCCGCCCGCCTGCGAGGGTATGATAGTGCTACCCTCACTGCAATCGCTGCCGCCGCATCATGCCGCCGCGCGTAACCATAGGCCACCCCGGATGATCAAGAGTATGACCGCCTTCGCTCGGGAGACCCGCACCGGGGACCTGGGTGAACTGGCGTGGGAACTGCGCAGCGTCAATCACCGCTTCCTCGAGCCCCATCTGCGGTTACCCGAGGAACTGCGCGCCCTGGAACCGGCCGTGCGCGACCGGCTGACGGCGCGGCTGCAACGCGGCAAGGTGGACTGCACCCTGCGCTATTGCCCGGCGCTGGGGATGTCCGGCAGCCTGCGGGTCAACCGCCCCTTTGTCGAGCAATTGTTGGCGGCCGGGCAGGAGATCGCCGACCTGATCGGCCGGTCCGCGGAGCCCACCGGGTTCGAGCTGCTGCGCTGGCCGGGGGTGATCCAGGAGCAGGAGGGGGACCTGGACCAGGTGACCGCCGCCGCCCTGACCCTGTTGGACGAGGCGCTCACCACGCTATCGGCGACGCGGGAGCGCGAGGGTGCGCGCCTGGGCCTGCTCCTGCGTGAGCGTTGCGATCGGTTGCAGGCATCGGTGGTGCGGGTGCGCGCGCGGATGCCGGAGGTCCTGGCCGGGGTGCGCAAGCGCCTGGCCGACCGGCTTGCGGAGATCCGCGCCGAGTTGGACCCGGGGCGTCTGGAACAGGAGTTGGCCCTCCTCGCCGCCCGGCTGGACGTGGAGGAGGAGATGGACCGGCTCGAGGCCCATGTGGCCGAGGTCCGGGACGTCCTCGGGCGCGACGAACCGGTGGGCCGACGGCTCGATTTTCTGATGCAGGAATTGAACCGGGAGGCCAACACCCTGGGTTCCAAGTCCGCGGACGTGGCGGTCACGCGCGAGGCGGTCGAGATGAAGGTCCTGATCGAGCAGATGCGCGAGCAGATCCAGAACCTGGAATAACCGGACTCCAATCATGCATGACGGCATCCTGCTGATCGTCTCAGCCCCGTCCGGGGCCGGCAAGACCAGCCTGGTCCAGGCCCTGCTGGAGCGCGACCCGGGGCTCGGGCACTCGGTCTCGGCCACCACCAGGGCGCCGCGCCCCGGCGAGCGCGACGGGGTGCACTACCACTTTCTCTCGGTCGACACCTTTCGCGCGGAACTCGCCGCCGGCGGCTTCCTGGAACACGCGGAGGTCTTCGGCAATCTGTACGGAACCCGCGCGGCCGACGTGCGCCGCGACTGCACCCCGGGCCGCGGCCTGATCCTGGAGATCGATTGGCAGGGCGCCCGCCAGGTCAGGGCCTGCTTTCCGGCCTCGGTGGGGGTCTTCATCCTCCCGCCGTCCGCGCCCGAGTTGGAGCGGCGCCTACGCACCCGCGGCACCGACAGCGACGCGGTGATCGCGCGCCGGCTGGCCCAGGCGCGGGAGGACTGCGCCCATTGGGACGAATACGACTACGTGGTGGTCAACGACCGCTTCGAGACCGCCGTGGCGGACCTGGCGGCGGTCGTCGGCGCCGAACGGCTGCGGACCAGGCGCCAACTGGGCCTGCCCGCGCGCCTTGGCGCCGAGCTGCGCGCCCCCTAAGCAACGGGTCAGCATCAGTCCGGATTGCACTGCCGCCGGCCGGACGCCGGGTACGTCCACGGGCTCTTGTGCTAGGCTAAGAGTCCATGCGCGCACGCGCCGCGTCCCCGGAGCGCCCCCAACCAGGCCCCGGCCGGACCCGCCGCCCGCCCCTGCCGGTCCTGTCGTGCTGGTCCGGCGAGCATTTGAACCCGTTGTTGGAGTGATTGATCGATGGCCCGCATCACCGTAGAGGACTGCCTGAACCACGTGGACAACCGTTTCGACCTGGTCCTGCTTGCGACCAAGCGGGCGCGCCAGCTCGCCAACGGCGTGGAGCCCACCTTACCCTGGCACAAGGACAAACCGACCGTCATGGCCCTGCGCGAAATCGCGGAGGGCCGGATCACCAACGAAGTGGTCCAGGCCGCACAGCGCCACATCGACGAAACCGCCGCGGCGCTGGAACAGCGTCTGGCGGCCGAGATGGCCGCCGAGATGCGCGATCTGGACTCGGAGAAGGAGTGACGCCGGCCGGCACACCCTCGCACCGCGGCGCCCGCGCGCCGCGGGCCGGGTCATCCGCGTCCCACCGGACGCGGGGCGCGTCCCGGTCCGGCCGGTTGCGGTAGGAACCGGCCCCCGGTGCCGCAGACCATGACCGACCCCCTTCCGCCAATCACGCCGCCCCCGTCGGACGCGGCTGTTGGCCCGCGCTTCCTCATCAGCGATCTGTGCGCCTCCCTGGAGTCCTACCTGCCGCCCGAGCAGGTGTGCGAGGTCTATCGCGCCTATCTGTTCGGCGCCGAGGCCCATCAGGGCCAGAAGCGCCGCTCCGGCGAGCCCTACATCTATCACCCGTTGGCGGTGGCGCGCACCCTGGGTGACATGCGCATGGACTACAAGTGCCTGATCGCCGCCATCCTGCACGATGTACTCGAGGATACCCCGGTGGCCAAGGACCAACTCGCCCTGGCCTTCGACAGCGAGATCGCGGAACTGGTGGACGGGGTCAGCAAGCTGTCGCGGATCGATTTCGAGTCCCGCGCCGAGGCGCAGGCCGCGAGTCTCCAGAAGATGCTGCTGGCCATGACCCGGGATATCCGGGTGATCCTGATCAAGCTCGCCGACCGCCTGCACAACATGCGCACGCTCGGGGTGATGCGCGCCGAGAGTCGGCGGCGGATCTCGCGCGAAACGCTGGAGATCTTCGCCCCGATCGCCAACCGGCTGGGCATCAACAGCATCCGGGTCGAACTGGAGGAACTGGGCTTCAGCCACTACTGGCCCTGGCGCCACCTGGTCCTGGAGCGCGCGGTCCAGAAGGCGAGCGGGGCGCGCCAGGAACTGCTCAGCACGGTGGAGACCGGGATCAAGCGGCGGCTCCAGCAGGAGTCCATCCAGGGCGAGGTCAAGGGGCGCTGCAAAAACCTCTACAGCATCTATCGCAAGATGCGCGAGAAGCGGCGCTCCTTCTCGGAGGTGGTGGACGTGTTCGGTGTGCGGGTGACGGTGGACCGGGTGGACACCTGTTACCGCGTCCTGGGTCAGGTCCACAACCTCTACAAACCGGTGCCCGGGCGCTTCAAAGACTACATCGCCATCCCCAAGGCCAACGGCTACCAATCGCTGCACACGGTCCTCTTCGGCCCCCAGGGGGTGCCGCTGGAGATCCAGATCCGCACCGAGGCCATGCAGCGCGCCGCGGAGTCCGGCATCGCCGCCCACTGGATGTACAAGAGCGGCGCCCAGGGCGCCGCCGCGCCCGCCAACCTGGCCAACGACTGGCTCCAGAACCTGCTGGAGATGCAGCGCGGCGACGGCAATCCCCAGGATTTCCTGGACAACGTCAAGGTCGACCTGTTTCCGGACGAGGTCTACGTCTTCACCCCCAAGGGCCGCATCCTCACCCTCAAGCGCGCCGCCACGGTGGTCGACTTCGCCTATGCCATCCACTCGGACGTGGGCAACACCTGCGTGGCCGGGCGGATCGACCGGCGCCTGGCCGCGCTCAGCACCCCGCTGCGCAGTGGGCAGACGGTGGAGGTCATCACCGCCCCCGGGGCCAAGCCCAATCCGGGATGGCTCGGCTTCGTGGTCACCGGCAAGGCGCGCGCGGGCATCCGCGGCTTCCTCAAGAACCTCAAGGCCAAGGAGGCCGAGGACCTGGGCCGGCGCCTGCTCGGTGCCGAGCTCAACGTGCTCGGCGTCGACCTCGACCAACTGCCCCCCGTGCGCATGTCGGCGTACCTGAAAGACGCGGGCCTGCCGGAGACCGCCGCCCTGCTCGTCGACATCGGGCTCGGCAATCGCCTCCCGGCCCTGGTCGCGCGCCGACTGGCGGGCGGCGACGGGGACACGGCACCCGTCGTGTCCGAAGACGCCGCCGAGCCCCACCCGCACCGCTTTGCCATCCGCGGCACCGAGGGGATGGTGGTCAGCTTCGCGCGCTGCTGTCGCCCCATCCCGGGCGATGCCATCGCCGCCGTCTTCAGCCCCGGGCGCGGGATCGTGGTCCACCGCCAGGAGTGCCGCAACCTGGGCAGCCTGGAGAGCAAGCGCAACAAGCGCCTGGATGTCGAGTGGGCGGCGGAGCCCGACGGTGACTTCCCCGTCGAGATCCGGGTCGACATCGGCAACCGCCGCGGCGCCCTGGCGGTCGTCGCCGGGGTCATCGCCGAGCAGGGCTCCAACATCGAGAACGTCCAGTCCCAGGACCGCGACGGTCAGACCTCCACCCTGGAGTTCCTGGTCGCCGTGCGCGGGCGTAAACACCTGGCGCGGATCATGCGGCGGCTGCGGCAGATCCCGCTCGTGATGCGTATTACGCGGGTCAGCCGCTGATCCCGCGGCGTACCCCTGAAAAGATTATTTGTCCGCAAATGAACGCAAATGAACGCAAATAGGAAGAGAGCTTGACATCACTTTGAGGCCGGGCGCGTATTCCCGTAGGATGGATAGAGCGCAGCGAAACCCATCGCTTGTGCTGCCGACGCCGACTCTGCCGAAGTCCATTTCTTTCGGAGGCCACTGCAATGGGCATGTTCGATTCGCTCTACATCGAGCTCGACGGCAAGGACACCGAAGTGCAGACCAAGCGCTTCGATTGCTGCCTGGCCAGCTACCACCTCGGCGATTGCATCGACGGCGCCACCCCCGGCGTGCGGGCCTATTTCGATGAACTGGATATCGACCAGGCCGGGCGGCTGGTCTATGGCCGCGCCGATGACGCCGCGCGCTCCCTGACCCTGTTCGTCGTCGTGGTTCAAGGCGTCTTCGCCGAATACTGTCTGGACGAAGGACGGCTGGAACCCCAGGCCATCGAGGAGCGAATTCGCCAACTGCGCGAGCGCTGGGCGGACTCCACGCGCGTCATCGACTTCCTGGTCGGTGTCGTCATGAAAAAGCAGCAGACCATCGCGTCCCTCAATGGCCGCATCGCCCACGCCGCTTCAGCCATCGCCAGCGCTCGCCGCCGGCGCGCCGGGGAGGACCTGAAAGAACGCTTCGGCCTGCCCCGCGAGGCCGACGAACGCCTGACCCGGGGCGATGACCCACTGGACGTGGTTGAGTGGGCACTGGGCGAGGCGGGGTCACGGTGGGGTTTCTGCACCGGCCGGGGGGCCACCGCCGATCCGCTGGAGGATTATCGGCTGTGAGTCGGCTGGTCGGGACCTTGCTCGATCATCGTGGATGCCACCCTGAGCCTCTACCGGATAATGAGGCTGCTGTCATCATATTGTTTAATAATGGTTTTTCTTGTTTTTCCGGGCCATTATCCAGCGGCAGGGATAATGGAGCAGCGGAGCCGACATCGCTGCCGCCTGTCGGCGGCAGCGCGGTGGATGTGCCGAGTGACTATCTGCACACCGATGGCGGCAGGCCAGCTTCGGGCGCCACCAGCGGGACCAGATCGCTGGTCTCGGCGTGCAATTCGTCCACCGCCTCAGGGTTCTCAGCCAGCCCATGGCCGTCGCCAACTGTAGAGCCCTCTACTTGCGGTATGGCCCGAGAAAACGTTCACCATTGAAATGAATCAGATGTGATGGCGCATCGGCCACCCACACGTCTGTTTCCCATGCGATCTCGCCAAGATATCGCCCCATAACCGTTCGATTGGGGAATGCTGTCACATAGACCAGCCCAGCCGTCGACTTGCGGAACAAATTTGCCAATTCCGTGTGCCGCTTCCCATCTACAGGCCCATGGCTGGTAACAGATTCGACCAAGAGCAACCAGTTTTCTTGGGCATAATGAAGTACGACATCAGGCATCTTTCCATGTAAGTCCACATCGACGCCGAGTTGGGCGAGTAGTGGGGCATCGAAATAGCCCCACTTGTCGCCAGTATCACCGGCATAGACGAGCACGCTGCCAGGTGCGAACCGCTGGGCGAAGTCCTCGATAATGGCTCGAATCAGTTCGCTGTGCTCACCGGGGCTGAGCGTGATTTCCTTGCCTGGGGCAATCTGCACAGGGATGCGGCTTTGTTCTCGCATCATCGCATACTTGGCGCTCAATGTCTCGCAATTGGCGAGATAAGCGATCAGGCATTCATGCCAGGCGGGACTGCCGAAACTGCGCAACAGCGTCAGCGCTGCCGGCGCGATCTGGTAGACCGCTTTCGGACTGTTAACGGGTCGCAGGACGTTGTCCGGATTGTAAAGCGCGATGCCGGCATCAACGAACTGGTGCATCGTCTGTCGGCGAACGGTTTCACGAGTGTTTGGCGCGTAGTCTTTGCCGTAGTGCTCGCGCGCCCAGTCCATAATTGGCGTGATGCCGATAAGTGGATTTTCGGCTTGTACCCAGGTCTTGGCAGGCGTCAGATTCAGCAGGGCCAAGAGACAAAGGGCAGAGCGCTCATTGCGTTGCGCCCGCGGCAGACCCAGAGAAACCAAGACTCGGCAGGCTTCCTCGGTATGATTGCTGCTATTGGTCATAGGGTCAGCTTGCCGAACTGGTCATCTATCATCGCCTGCGTTGGTGCGGTTGCTGTACTGATCGCCCACTCCCCAAGAGCGATCAGGGCCGCGCGGCTCGGGTATTTCATGAGCTTCAAATCCGTTGCATTGACCTGGGTGTGTCCGTTGAAACGCCGGAAGTTCTCATCGACGGCGCTCGTGCTGAGGAACACGGCCAAACCTAGCGCAAGGGCCTCCGGCAGGCCCTGTTTGCGCTCGTGAAAGACGTTCAAGTGGTTCTCGAAGCCGAGCATTTCCGTGCCGTCGAAGGCGCCCGGACGAACCACCCCGGCAATAATCCGGCGCCGCTCCTCCTTGGCCGAGAAGCGCCGGACCACACAATAGCAGCCATTGGGATAAAGCCATTTCTCGGTCTCCGCGTTGCGTTGGATTGCATTGGGCTTTTTCAGTCCCGGCTTGGGCCAATCGGTACTCAGGCCCCTGAAGTGAGCGGGGTAGAGCAGAGGGACGGTACCGGGTCCCGGCAGGTCCCGCAGGTGCGCCTTGAGCCGGAAATCGACCACCGGCCCGGTGGATACGCCAACGCCGATCTTGGCGAGCGAATAGGCAACGGCGGCCGACCGCTCGATGGCGTTGGGTTCAAGCGTCGTCGGCACCTGGATGAAGCGTTCGGGATCACCCGGCAAGACGATGCGTTCAAAGGGATGCGTGTGTGATACGAGGTCGCTGAAGCCGTCATCGGTCGAGGCCGACACGGTGACCTCGCCCTGTCGGGCGCCGCGTTCGAGCACGATGATGATGTTCTCCTGCAGCACCGCGTCGTCCTTGAAGGCGTTAGTGCGCGAATCAAACAGGTGCAGGTGACGGAGTGCCGCTCGCTCCAGCATGAAGTCGCGGAACGGCCGGTAATAAGGGCCGTTGCAGAAGCTGCGCGGGATGATGGCGACGACCTGGCCGCCCGGGGCCATCAGGGCGACCGTCAGGGCGACAAAGGCCGAATAAAGGTTGACCGTTTCGATGCCGATCTGCCGCAGCAGCAGGCGGTAACGGGACCCGCTGCCGATTTTCTTGTACGGCGGATTGAGAATGGCGTGGGTGAACGGGGTCTGCCCGAACTGGACGCGATTGACCGCCTGCTCGATGAAGTCGCCGCCGAGGATTTCGCAGGTCAGCTTGGCGTGAGCCGTATGGCGGGACAGCGAGCGGGCCAGTTCGGCATGAAGCAGCCCGTCCAGCTCGAAGGCGGTCACGTCAATGGCGGGAAAATGCAGGTCGCCCGGGTGGCACCGGTCAAGGAAGGCGCTCGTCAGGGAGCCGATGCCGGCGCCTGGATCGAGTAGTCGACACCGATCAGCGGCCGTCGGGCGAAACAGCCCGGCCATGAAGCGGGCCGTGCGTGCGGGCGTGAGAAATTGCCCGAAGAGCGATTTCTTTTGGGCGCCGGTGTTTCGCGATACCCGGAGTCTTGTCTGTTCCAGTGCGGATAACAATGATGGACCTGCTGGTTTGTCTTGAACCAAAGTAGAGCGATGATCGGTGCGGCGGATTTGGGGCCTGGCGCCGAGTTCGGTCCGCACAGCGGACCCTACGGGCCTGGTTCCGAGCTTGGTCCGCACCGCGGACCCTACGGGTCTCGCGGCGGGCGAGGGCGCCGGCAACGATCGAGACGGATGCCCGCACCCCGGTAATCGGCGGATTGTATGCGCGGGTAACGGCCGGGTTGCAACCACGATCGGTTGCGGGGGCGCCATCGCGGCGCTCGCCGGCCCCGGCGGTTCTGCCGCGGCGAACGCCGACGCCGCGTTCTCGCGCGGCCTGTCGCGGCTGAAGCCGCTCCCACAGCGTCGCTGCGCGACTTGCCTGGGCGGCCCCGGGCGGGGGTGCGGACCTGGCCCGGCCGCGGCGATAGCGGATAGCCCCGTGGTTTGGGGTATCATCCCGGGTTGCTGGTAACCATCGGCACCCCGGGGGCCGCGCGTGGGCGCCCCGTCGGCTTGCCGGGCTCTGATTTCTTAGAGGCTTCTCCTGAGGAACTCCCCTTGCTCGAGTTGATGCGCGCGGGCGGTTGGCTGATGTGGCCGATCCTCGCCTGTTCCGTGGTCGCCAGCGCCCTGGTGATCGAGCGCGCCCTGACCCTGCGGCGTGCGCGCATCATGCCGGAGGATCTGGTGACCCGGATCTGGCAACTTTATCGGCAGGGGAAGCTCGGCGCGGACCAGATCGAGGAGATCCGGGCGGGCTCGCCCCTGGGCCGGATGCTGGCGGCGGGGCTCGTGAACCGCGCTCACTCGCGCGAGGTGATGAAGGAGGCGCTCAGTGACGCCGGCCGCCATGTGGTGGCGGACCTGGAGCGCTACCTCAACGCCCTGGGGACCATCGCCGCGGTCTCGCCGCTGCTCGGCCTGCTGGGCACCGTCGTGGGGATGATCAAGATGTTCACGGTCATCACGAACGCGGGGGTCGGTAACCCCGCGCTGCTGGCGGGCGGCATCGCGACCGCCTTGCTGACCACGGCGGCGGGGCTCTTCGTCGCCATCCCGACGCTCCTGTGCCATCGTTTTTTCGAGGGCAAGGTGGACCGGCTGGCGATCGAGATGGAGGCGCAGGCCCTGCGGCTGGTCGAGGTGATGAAGGGCGAGCGCGAAGACGCCGGGGAGTCCTGATGAATCTGCGCCCCAACCGCCGCAAGCCGCCGGAATTGGTCCTGATACCCCTGCTGGACGTGCTGCTGGTGCTGCTCATCTTCTTCATGGTCTCGACCACCTTCAAGGAGAAGGACGCCTCGCGGCTGCACCTCCAGTTGCCCCAGGCGCAAGGGGAGGAGGAGCGCCCGAACCAGGACCCGGAGCGGCTGCGGATCACTATCGATCAAGGGGGGAATTTCTATGTGGACGACCGCGCGGTGGTGGACCAACAGACCCAGACCCTGGTGCGGGCCATCACCGGCGCCCTGGGTGAGCGCAAGGGCTTGGCGGTGTTGATCCAGGCCGATGCCCTGAGCCCCCACCAGGCGGTGATGACCGCGCTCGACGCGGCGGCGCAGTTGGGTCTGTTGAAGATCGCCTTCAGTGCCACCCGGGCGGCCCCGGCGGCCGGCCGATGAGTACCGGCGACGAGGTCCCGTTCCAGGTGCAGGCCCGCCAGGTCTACGGGAGGCTGCTCGGCTTTGCCCGGCCCTATTGGAAGATGTTCGGCTTCTCGATCTTCGGGATGCTGATCTATGCGGCGACCGAGCCGCTCTTCGCCGCGATGATGAAGCCCCTGATCGACGGCAGCTTCGTGCACAAGGACGAGTCAATAGTGCGGGCCATGCCGGTGTTCCTGGTGGTGATCTTCCTGGTGCGCGGGGTCGCCGGCTTCATCAACGACTATTGCCTGAGTTGGATCGGGCGGCGCGTGGTGGCGGACCTGCGCCAGGCCATGTTCGAGCACCTGCTGCGGGTGCCCACCCGCTATTACGACACCCACGGCTCCGGCCATATCCTGGCCAAACTGACCTACAACGTGGAGAACGTGGCGAGCGCCGCCACCTCCGCCGTCACCACCCTGGTGCGCGACGGCGCCACCGTCATCGGCCTCATGGGCTACATGCTCTATATCAACGCGAGCCTGTCGGTGATCTTTCTGGTGATCGGCCCGGTGATGGCCGGCGCGGTCAAATACGCCACCAAGCGCTTCCGGCGCTACAGCCGGCGCATCCAGGACCGGGTGGGCGAACTCACCCATGTGGCCCAGGAGGCGATCGACGGTCATCGGGTGGTCAAGGCCTTCGGCGGTCAGGCGCAGGAGTCGCGTCACTTCGGCTTCATCAACGAGAAGACCCGCTCGCTGCAGATGAAGATGATCGCCACCGAGTCGGCGAGCGTCCCCCTGGTGCAACTGATCGCGGCGCTCGCCATCGCGGTGATCGTCTATCTCTCCACCCTCCAGGGCCTGCGCGAAGACATCACGGTCGGCACCTTCATGTCCTTCGTGGTCGCCATGGGTCTGCTGCTCCCGCCGGTCAAGCGGCTCACCGGGGTAAACTCCCACCTGCAGCGCGGCATCATCGCGGCGCAGAGCCTGTTCGAGTTGCTGGACTCGGACCCCGAGTCCGATACGGGCGCCCGCACCCTGGGGCGCGCCCAGGGCCGCATCGAGTACCGGGGGGTCACCCACCAATATGCCGCGGACAAGACACCCGCGATCATCGATCTCAACCTGGTCATTGAACCGGGCGAGAAGGTGGCCCTGGTGGGCCGCTCGGGCAGCGGCAAGACCACCATCGCGAGCCTGCTGCCGCGCTTCTACGACCCTACCGCGGGGGAGATCCGGATCGACGGGGTGCCGATCCTGGAGTTGCGGCTCAGCGACCTGCGCGCCCAGATCGCGCTCGTCAGCCAGGACGTGGTGCTCTTCAACGACAGCATTGCCGACAACATCGCCTATGGTCGGGCGCAGCCCCCGTCGCTCGCGGAGCTCACGCGGGTGGCGCAAGCGGCCCATGCACTGGAGTTCATCGAGGGGCTGCCCCAGGGCTTCGACACCCCCATCGGGGACCGCGGCGTGCTGCTCTCCGGGGGCCAGCGCCAGCGCCTGGCCATTGCGCGGGCCATGCTCAAGGACGCGCCCATCCTGATCCTGGACGAGGCGACCTCGGCCCTGGACACCGAGTCCGAGCGCCACATCCAGGCGGCGCTGGAGCAGTTGATGGCGCACCGCACCACGCTCGTCATCGCCCACCGCCTGTCGACCATCGAGAACGCCGACCGGATCCTGGTGCTGCTGGAGGGGCGCATCGTCGAGCAGGGCCGCCACGCGGAGCTTCTGGCCCTGGGCGGCTATTATGCGCGGCTGCATCGGCTGCAGTTTCATGACGGTCCTGAGCCGGGGGCGAGCCCGCTGGGTGACAGGTCAGTGTGAAACCGCAGAAGATCTTTTGTCCGCAAATGAACGCAAATGAACGCAAATGAATGTTGCTTTGCGGTTGCACGTCATACCACGATCAAGGGCCTTGATCATCGTTCCGGCCGCCGCGGGGCGGAGTCCAAGGCTTCAGCCTTGGATGTACAGGACCAAGGCTGAAGCCTTGGACTCCAGCAGGCGGCCGCTGGCCGGAACGATGATCAAGGCCCGATTGAGGCAGTACCTTAAGCGACACTTATTGTCCGGGTTATTTGCGTTCATTTGCGTTTATTTGCGGACAAATCCTCTTTGCGTTTCATAGACCCCACAGCCGTCTGGTACCGCCGGTACCATCCCTTGTCCCTGGCCCTGGCGCCGCTGGGCTGGCTCTATTGCGCGGTGGCGCTGGTGCGCCGCCACGGGTACCGCCGCGGCTGGTTCGCGGTGCGGCGCCTGCCGGTGCCGGTGGTCGTGGTGGGCAACCTGACCGTGGGCGGCACCGGCAAGACCCCGCTGGTGCTGC
>Ga0247841_10003743_pt1 | contig 27451 bp, 18 predicted proteins | sample LaCruzMarch2015__2_FD_192410 | JGI IMG/M metagenome (GOLD analysis project Ga0247841, IMG submission 192410) | Freshwater microbial communities from meromictic Lake La Cruz, Castile-La Mancha, Spain - LaCruzMarch2015_18m | ecosystem: Environmental > Aquatic > Freshwater > Lake | place: Spain... | reverse complement strand
CAACAGAGGGAGTATAACTTATCCGGCATTTAGGACAGATGCAGCGAACCAGCCGCTGCGCCAAAACCCCCAAAATGGAAGAAGCCAATAAATAAGGCTCGATCCCCATGTCAGCGAGACGCGTTAAAGCGGATGGAGCGTCATTGGTGTGCAAAGTGCTCAAAACCAAGTGGCCTGTCAGAGATGCTTGAATAGCAATTTCCGCAGTTTCTCGATCGCGAATTTCCCCGATCATGATCACATCGGGATCCTGGCGCAAAAAATGGCGCAAGCCTTTCGCAAAATCGAGCTCGATCCGCGGATTCACATTCATTTGGGAAATGCCCTGCAATTTATACTCAACAGGATCTTCGATCGTCAAAATATTCATTTCATCGCTATTGAGTTCTGAAATCGCACTATAAAGGGTTGTCGTTTTCCCACTGCCGGTCGGCCCGGTGACCAGAACAATTCCCTCCGGCGCGTGGATCAAGCGGCGAAAGGCTTTGAGTGTCTTTTCCTCCATGCCCACTTTTTCCATACCAAGAATCACGTTTCCCCGATCGAGGATACGCAGCGCTATTCGTTCACCGTATACCGTAGGAATCGTACTCACGCGAAAATCGATTTCACGCCCGCCATGATTTAACTTGATCCGACCATCCTGGGGCAAACGATGCTCTGCGATATCCATTTTAGCCATCACTTTGATCCTGGTGCTGATCGCAGATGAGGCTTCTCTCGGAGGGGTGTCGCGTCTCAGCAAAACACCGTCGATACGAAAGCGAATATTGAGCTCGCTATCAGTCGGCTCGAGATGAATATCCGAAGCACCCTGTTGAATCGCCTCCAGGATAATCGTATTGACCATTCGAATGACCGGATTCTGATCATTTTGTTCTAACAAATCATAACCTTCGAGCGTCTCTTCTTTATTCAATGCGCGAACGGGATTAGACAGGTCGGAAAAAAGACGTTTAGCCTCACCCTCTTTTTGGCGATAGCATTGCTCAATAGACGCTTCAATCGTCAATTTGCCGCAATAAACAGGCACAAGCGGTTTTTGTAAATAAAGACGTAATTCTTCAAGCGCTTCGAGATCGAGAGGGTCGCTGATCGCGACGACGATCTCTTTTTCATTTTGTTCGAGAGGAAGAAGTCCCTTTTGCTTGGCAAAAGAATAGGGGATCAGCTGAATTTTATCACGAACGAGAGGAAAATCGGCGATCTCTTCGCAAATTCGAATACCGAAGCGGCGAGCAAGGGCTTTCGTATCTTCCGTATTCTGTGCGATTGTCATGTTAATGCCGATCGAAAAGCATCTTCATACTATTGACAAAAAGAGCTTTTCTTTCTTTTTGCTTTGCCTCATCAAGGCGGATCAGAAATTCAGGAATTTCGCCTGCCCGCTTTCGATATTCTTCCTGGCGGATCCGTCTCAAATCATCAATGGGATCGTGAATAATATGCGGTGTAATAAAAATATACATTTCCGTACTCGTGTCGATTGCCTTGTCGGCCCCGAACAATTTGCCAATCCCAGGCAAGTCGCCTAAAAAAGGAATTTTTTCAGACCGGTTCTCTTCCGACTTTCGGCGCAAGCCCCCCAAAATCACCGTCTCTCCATCCGCAATCTGAACATCATTCGTCACATGGCGACGAACCACGGGAGGACGTTCATCCAAACAAATCGGCGGCGTGTCGAATGTGACATCGGTATGAAGAGTGACGAATCCCGGATAATCGGAGTTTTCTTCCGGATCAGGCAAATGGATTGTTGGCAGCATGAGGATCGTTGTACCGTATTGAGTTCGCGTGTACGATTTTTCCGCCACATTCGATAAGCCGGTTGTCACGACAGCCCCGTTATTGATTGAAATTTCGTCCACAATCGATATTTGCGCGGGAGTCTGATTGATGGCCAAAATCGTAGGGTTGGCATTAATCCGCAAATCTTCTTGCGCCAATAAAAAATTATAAGCCAGATCAACCCCGGGAAATTTCCCCGCCGGTCGTTGAAAAATAAATTGCAAGAGTCCCAATTTGCCCGGTTTCTGATCATCCGTTTGAAACGAGGCTCCGGTTTCGTGAGGCACTTTTAAATTGCTATTGATGTTGAGCAAATTGATTCCGACCTGCCGGCGGTCTAGCATCCGCTTTTCGACTAACAATACATCGATTTGAACCATTCGCTTGGGTACGTCGAGTTTTTTCAGCAGAGTTTTAATCTTCGTCAACTCCTCACGGCGGACAACCATTAAAATCGATGATGTTTTGGGATCGACCACAAAGTTTCCGAATACCGACTTTTTCTGCTGATCGATCACTCCAGGCTGAATAAAGCCGGGATTGACAGGATTGACGGTGTTATACATTGAACTCGGACAGGGAAAAGCAGGCGATGGACAGGCTTCCTGCAAAGGAACGTTAGAAGTTGGCGATGACGTAATTGGGCTGATCGGAAGATCATTTTTTTCAAAAGAAACCCCGATCAATGAATCATATACCTGAGACAGAACGGAGGCAATATCGTCAGGATTCGAATGTTTGCAAGAATACCAATAAACAACCTTTTCGCTGGGATCTTCCAGCTGCTGCTCCAAGTCGAGTACAATTTTTTCTCCGCGCTGAACAGCCTCGGTGTCCCCGGCCAAAACGAGGCCCTGCGGCAGAGTCAATATGGAAAGATCCTCTGCGCCCGGATAAGAAGGCCCTCTCGCTTTCGCCACGGAATCGCCAAAAACAGCTTTTAACACCTTTTCCGCTTCTGCAGGAGCAATTTTCGCTAAATTGACTAACCGGACGATCTTTCCGCGATCTTGTTCCCATACGGCTCGATAAAGGCCAAGCATCTTCTCCACAGTTTCCCTTGTAGAAACCAATACAATTTTTGAGGCGATGGATTGCACGGTTGTTTGGCGAGGGTCTGAAAAACGCTCGAAAAAGCCTTGGATCGACTTAACTTGCTCGGCTTTGGGTGAAAAGACGAAAAAAATCCGCGCATGGGGTTCAATCAGTGCGAGATCTTCCTCGCGGCTAACAATTCCTTCGATAGCCGAAGGATCGAGCTTAAGAATGTAAAGCTGCTTGACCCATGGATTTAACCTTTTGACTCCCACGCCGTTATGAACCAAAATCATTTCCATCATCTCGCCCCACGATTCGCGCGGCAAGGGAATGCTGGAAAAAAGGCTGATCTTCATTGCAGTCAGTTCGGGGGGAATAATATAGAGATAATCGCTAGCGCCATATTCCATGATTAGTTGGGAAAGAGTAGTCTCACCCATGTCCCAAAGCGCATAATTATCATCGCCTCCGCCCGCATCGTCAGAAAAAGATTTCCGCCATTTCTCCTGGAGGGCCTCCTTTTCTTTTTTGAGAGATTTCATCTCATCGACCAGGGCGAGATAATTCGATTCATTCGCTCCCTTGCGGACAAGCTGAGATGCTTTTTCGTATATACCTTTAACCTGTTCTTTGAGTTTCTCAGCTTCCTGGTTGTATTGCTGCACAACCACAGACTCACTCCCCTCTTGGGGCAGATCAGGCCAGGCAGTCGCAAAGATCAGAATCGAGCCGCAAAGAAGAATCGTTTTTATCATGCGCTTTTTCCCTTGCGTGGCCGATGGTTTGACTGCGAAGCCGAGTGCTTTTTGTCATGCTTGGAGTTTGACGCCGAAGCCAAGACCTCAACGACCTGCGTTCGATTAGCGAAAAAGAGCCTTCCCTTGATGTTTTTTTGCTTGTTGTCAATTTTTTCCAAGACAAATAAATCACCTGATCGAAAGCCTTCAAGGAGTTGCTGCTTGTCATCCGACTTCCGTAAGATCCTCCAGTGGCCATTTTCCTTCAAAACCCAATCTCCCAATCGAAGAATAAAACTTTGTTTTTCAATCACACAACTCACTTGCTTATCCGAACGAATCCTGAGCGAGCTCATCCATTCTTCCGTCTTAAAATGAGTCGGCGGGACAGCCGCCAAAATACACGCAAGCCGCGTGTGAGAAGAATCCCACACATCCAATTCCAGCATCTGCGGCGCGACAGAACAAATGCGAGCAACGGGCATCTCCCGGTCCTTTGTAGGGCGATCCACCTTTGACCATTTTCCATCCAGCCAGCCAATCCAATCATTTTCACCCAAAGCCATAACAACGGAACCAATTTCCAACCGCTGTTTCGGCTGAGGAGAGGAGAGGGCGGAAACCAGATCTACACCGCACCAACGAGCTTCTCCTAAAACACGCAATGCGGATCCGGGCAAAAATTCATCCGCCTTTTGCAATGGAGGGGGGTCGGCTCGGCGTGAAAAAACCGCATGCTGCACCTCTGCATCATCGATAACCACCATCACCTTAGCGATCAAATTGTCCTTGCCTTCGAGCGAAAGATCGACCCAAAAAGATCCGTTTTCATCCTGAAAACACAAAATTCCCTGATCGTTGAAACGTAAATAAATCCGACTCGGCAAGGGAACTCGGCGCGATTGCTGTGCCGTTTTAAGGCGGACATGAGTAATCGAGCGTGACGAATCACTCCCCGGACGAGCTGGGCTGAGTGAAATGAGCATTTCATCCTGAATCGAGGGCAATTCCCACAATAATCGACGATCTCGCTTTTCTATCTCTAAAGGTACGATGGCTTGCGCCATCACACCACAAGCCCCTTTACGAGGAGGCAAGGGAAATACCGGTTGATCAGCTATCGGAATAAGTAATGTTCCGGATAAAAAAGCTAACAGAGAAAGAATAGCGCCTCCGATCCATAAAAGTCTTGAGGGATAATGAGTAAAGTATTCTTGCGATAGCATTTGTCCAGGAGGCTCAGTTATCGAACCTTGCATTTTAAGAAAAACGGCCAAAAAACACAAACCCTGATCCTTGAGAGCTCTTCCCGCGACAGCACGAATGGCTCGCAATCGACAAATATTGCAAATAATTGAAATTAATTATTTAATGAAAAATAAGAGATCAATCATTAGATAGGAGTGATCAGGCAATGGGCAAAAACAAATTTTCAGAGAAATTGAAAGAAGGTGTTTCCGTTAAAGAAATTGAAGAATTCGCTAGGCACCATACTTTCGAAGTTTTTTCAGTCCTTGCAATCATCATCGCCACAATCACCAGCAGTTGGGATTATTTCACCGGCCCACGGCTATCGCTCTTCTTTGCCGCTCTAGGAACCATTGCAACCATTTTATTTCCCGTGCCGATCGAACGAGGCTTAAAGCAACTCTATATTTTCTCGTTCAAGCAAGAAAAATCAACCCAATTGATTCTAGGCGCCGTAAAACTTGTAGTGGCCATATTCATTCCCTTCATTCTATTCGGAATTGTCGGCCTGCTCGCCGGCAGCTCTTTCCACTACTACATTCGACATGCGCAAATTATGAATGAAAACCAACCTTCCAAATCTAAACGCAGCAGTGAAGGCGGCGAACACGATTAGACAGTACAGAGAATCTCATTGATCCTGCTATAGGTATACTTCCTATTCAGTTTTAAAAAACTGATGATAGCGCTCAAATAAGGCATCAACCTGTTTTTGCTCTTGATCAATGAGCGCGATCAATTTTCGGATTTGCTCGGCATTTCCTCCTTGAGATACCCTCGCCAATTCCTCGCTATGCTTGGTCAGGCTCTGCTCAAGCAAAATAATTTGATCCTCGCATTTTTTAATCTCGGATTTAGAGGGTTTAGGTGGAGGAAGCGGTTTGGAAGCGGGAGCTTTCTTTTTTGGTTTGGTGTCTTCTTCTACCCAGCCTACTTGCGAAAGAAATTCATCGTAGCCGCCTAAAAAGAGATCCTGCTTATGGTGATGGCAGATGATCAGCTTATTCAAAGGAATACGCCGCAACACCCATTCGCTATGAGTAACAATGACCACAGCTCCATGAAATTCTTCAATGGCATCGATAAGAGCTTCGATTGACTCGATGTCGAGGTGATGCGTCGGTTCATCAAGAAGAAGCAAATTGCATGGCCGAGCGACAATCTTCCCCAGCAAAACACGACTTTTCTCGCCGCCGGATAAAACGGATATCGGTTTTTTCGCAAGATCCTCATTAAACATCATTAAACCACAGATCGACCGAATTTGAGTCGTATTGAGATTCGGGTTGGCGCTGGCAATCTCTTCATCAACCCTGAGCGTTGGATTCAATCGTTCAATAGAAGTCTGGCCAAAATATCCAATCCGCGTCGCCGCCGAGCAGTTGAATTGGCCTCGTTGCGGAGACAGCTCCTGTGCGAGCAATTTCAAAATCGTCGATTTTCCATAGCCGTTTTTGCCGATAATGGCGATCCGATCTGTTTTTTCAATCATCAGGGAAAAATTTTCAATCAGCGGGTTAGCATCATAAGAAAAATATAGTTGGTTAGCCTCCACCATTTTTTTCCCATGAAATGGCACCTCTCGAAAAGCAAAGTCAAGATGATGCATGTTTTTTAACTTCTCCAGAGCGGGCAATCGCTCAATCATCTTGAGTTTTGACTGCGCCTGAGCGGCTTTCGACGCCTTGGCGCCAAAACGCTCAATAAAGACCTGCATATGCGCGCGCTTCTTTTCGATGTTTTGGCGCGTCTGTTCATAGGTCTCTTCTTCCTGCGCGATGATTTGAAAAAGATCGGCGCTTTTTCCTTTGATCTTAAAAATTTTTTGGCGATGAATACCCATCATGTGAGTGGTCGTCGCATCCAAAAACTCCAAGTCATGCGAAATCAAAATCATTTCACCTTTCCAATCCTGCAAAAAATGGGATAAGAAGCGGATAGAAAGGATGTCGAGATAGTTCGTCGGCTCATCGAGAAGAAGACAGTCCGGCTCGGACACCAGCACTTTGGCCAGCTGCACTCGAAGCTGGTAGCCCCCCGAAAGCTCATGCGGAGATACGTTAAGCAACTCTTCGTTTAATCCCAGGCCAAAAAGAATATGCTCGACTTTGTAGAGACACTCTTTTTCATCGTCACGCAAACCCAGCGCGGCTTCTTGCAAAACCGTTGGCTGGCTAAAGTGAATCTGCTGTTCCAATACACCGATTTGATAGCTTCTGGGAAGGGTGATCGTTCCTTCATCCGCTTTTTCTTTTCCCGTGATGAGGCGAAAAAGTGTTGACTTACCCGACCCATTACGGCCGATCAAACCACACCTTTCGCCTTTCTGAATGCTAAATGAAGCTCCATCAAAAATGACTTGATCACTATATGATAAATGTAGTCCTTCGGCTTGAATAACTCCCCCTCATCTAGCGAACCAGTTGTAGCAATTTTGCTTTTCGCTCATCGACATAAGATTCAAAATGAACGACGGGAACATCAGTGCCTTTGATAAAAAATCCCAGAGCCGCCGTGCTCTTTAAAAACCCGGATTGATCGAAATCGCGCCATGCGGATAATTCGCCCGCAAAATTGTCCATCTGCTGGTGCAAACAGGCGATTCGAATTAAATTTTGGCCATATAATGGTGTTTTAACTGAGAGATTTTCTTTCAAAGTGACCGATTTTTCAAGAGCCTCTTGATACTGTTTTCGCGCGATGAGTAAGCTGATCTCGGAAAACTCTGCGTATTGGGGCGCGATCGCACGGAGCTCTTTCATCGATTCTTTGGACATCTTTTCTGCATCATCGATATGACCGGACAGCAATAACAGCTGGGCCATTTCTCCTCCCAACACCTCACGGATTTCAGGAGCCTTGGCTAAAGATTTTTCAAAAATTTGATATAGCGCTTGATCGTCGGGCTTCGCTTTCCACGCAGCATAAGCATCTTTTGCCTGGTGAACGCCATTCTCATTGGGAGCTCGAACCGCTTTAATCACTCCCCAAATCAATAAAACGAAAACAACCGTTCCAATATTGATCAGAAGATTTCGATGAAGGACAATCCATTGCCCCGTTGGTGAAATCAAAAACCGATCTTTTAGACTAAATTGAATCTCTTCGCCTTCCATCGCAACCTCAAGTGGGGATCATTGTAATCAATTGGTAACTATCTGACTATACATAAACAACCTGAAAAATCGGAAATTTGGCAAGAAGTCGCCCGGGATTTGAGCCAGGGTCTGCCGGCGGCGAAGCAGCTCAACTTGAATAAGTTGAGCGATGCAGACGGGATCAAATCCGGTGGCTGACGACGCAGCCGAAAACCGATTTTTCAGGTTGTTTGTGTATATACCTCTTCCATCTGATCGAGAGTATGTTGTATCGTAAAATGATTGAGCACGAGCTCTCGAGCGCTCTTTCCCAATTGAATCCGTTTATCTCGCTCAAGCATCAATTCTCCTACAGCATCAGCCACTTTTTGCGGCGCAAAGGGCGGAACTAAAATACCGGTTTGACCTTCTAAACAAATCTCTGAGGAACCCCCGACGGGAGTGGCAATCAACGGTTTTGCCAAATAGGCAGCTTGCAGAAGCGCTTGCGAAACACCTTCATGCGCCGTACTGAGCAGGGCAAACGCATCCAGTGCCTGCAAAGCAAAAATCGGATTCGCCAAATGACCGGTAAAATAAACAATTTTTTCCAAATTTAATTCGGCGGCGCGCTTTCGATATGCTTCTTGATGCCCTCCGCCGATGATCACCCATCTGAGGTGCTCAACGTTTCGCAATAAGTGGGCCGCTTCCAAAAAATCGTTGATCCCTTTCCAGGAGCGCATAAAACATGCCGTGCCAACCAAAAAATCGTCATCCGACAGATTCAGCGATTGGCGAAAGTTTTTCGTCTCCCCATCAGAGAATTCCATTCGGGCCGGATCAACACCCGTCGGAATGGATCGAATGAAAGAGAGGGGTTTTCCGGATTGGGAGGAAATCATCGGCAGAATCGTTGAGCAGGTCGTCACAACGAAATCGGCAAGAAATCCATAAAGAATTCGACTATTCAAACCGGGCTTTATCGGCGTGGAGAGATGACGAGTGCGGACAATCGGTATTCGCAACAAACGCGCAGCTAAACCGCCGATCCAGCTATCCAATGACGAGTGAGTATTCACCAAATCGATGCAATGGCGCTTCATGATCATCAAAAGCCGCACGAATGCAATCGGCCAAGCCATTTTTTGATAAGCAAGTTCATATACTGTAAAGCCGGCTTTACACGCTTCAGCGACCAACCCGCCGCCCTTCATGACACAAAAAATAACTGTGTGGCCGCGGCTGCGCATGCCCTCAGCCTCGCGCAAAATCCGGATTTCCTGCCCGCCCCAGCCGGGCGAGGCTTCTAAATGCAGAATGTTCATATTTTCAAAATAACATCATTTGAGGGTCAATCCGCTGTAAAAAATGATCAAGGACGCGTCGATGGCCGGCAGAGAAAGGCAGTTGATCGATTTTGTCAAAATGAATCCATTCAAAATCTTTTATTATTTTTCGTTCATTCGTGCGCAAATGAATAGGAAACAAATGGGCTTGATAGCGAGTGAAGCTATGCCTTACTGAGGGCAAGCTGCAAACAAAGGTCGTTTGGAGACCCCACAATGTTTGAATATGATGAGGAAGAGGATGGTCAAGCCCTTCGAAGTAAGGAAACTCGTACAAATCCGCCATGATTTTTCCCGGAATGCCCTTTCTCAATAAAAGAGAGCTATTTTCCTCAATCACCGCAACAGATCGATTCAATATTGTCACCTGCGTTTCCTTCGATTTGACAGGAAACTCTTCCGCTCTATTTTGTTTGGATGCAAGACATGTCGATTTGAGAGGACAAAAAGAGCAAAGAGGCTTGGACTGACAAAGCGTAGCCCCCAATTCAATGAGCGCTTCAGCAGTGACCCAGGGTTTTTTCACATCCAGAACTTCATCGGCCAATGCCTGAATATTTTTTTTCGTAGCGTGGCGAGCAATATCGTCTTCAACCAAAAAATGGCGCGCCAACACGCGTGTGACATTGCCATCAACAGCAGCGGCCCTTTGATGAAAAGCAAAACTCAATATGGCGTTCACCATATAGGGACCCAGTCCCTTTGTTTTTTCAAGCTGTTCCCGATTGGATGGGATAATCCCTTTGTACTGACTGACAATCTGGCGAGCGCCTTCATGCAGATGCCGAGCTCTGCCGTAATAACCAAGACCTTCCCACGCCTTGATCACTTCTTCGAGAGAAGCAGAGGCCAAACCATGAAGGTCGGGAAATAGCTGCATCCACCGTTCAAAATAGGGTATGACCACTGAGGCGCGGGTCTGCTGCAGCATGACCTCTGAAATCCACACGCGGTAGGGAGTCGTGTTTTCCCTCCAGGGAAACGGACGGCTCGTTTCTTTAAACCACTGATGAAGAGCTGCGGTATCGAGATTTTTCATAGACAAGTGCTTTACAATAGTGGAAATAGTAGCGCAAAATGGATTTTAAGGTGACCCTCATGAAAAAAAAATCACTAATAACCCTTCAAAATCCAAAGGCAGCGGGTTTAATCTTTGATTCCTCAATCCATTATTTGGACCATCTGGCTCCATTTTGCGCTCTCCTGAAATGGCCCTTAATCATTACGGAACCGCAGATTCAAGAGTTGGCCGAACGTTTTTATCCCGGACTTGAAATCATCGAATCATCTGTGATGAATATCAGACAAACGCTTCAGTCTTTTAGCCATCTCGTGACGTGTGCTCCGCGTCCTCTGATCACCGCTTCCCTCGGCCCGATTTCTTGTCGGACAATTTGGCTGCCCCACGGCAATTCTGACAAAGGGCGCATTTCCCCTTACTTCGAGGCTCTCCGAGAAGAAGAGCTCGCCCTGATTTACGGCCAAAAGATGGCTGATTTTTTAAAAGAAAAAGAGGCTCAGCCTCCTGTTATTCGCATCGGTCAGTATCGCTATCGCTATTATCAAAAATGGCGCTCATTTTATGATGCGCTGCCAATCGTTCCGTTTTCAAAAAAACAGCCCACAATCCTTTATGCTCCCACATGGGAAGATTCAGAAAACAATTGTTCTTTTTGGAATGCTTTTCCTCAAATTGCAAAGCAGCTGCCCGACTCGCTCAACCTTCTTGTCAAACTACACCCCAACACAGCCGCAGAACATGCTCCCCGAATTGAGCGTTTGATTGGAAAACATGAAAGCGGCCATCTGCAATTTCTGCTCGATTTCCCCCCCATTCTTCCGCTTCTCAATCGTATCGATTATTATCTCGGCGATCGTTCATCCATCGGCTACGATTTTCTCCGTTTCAACCGTCCGCTTTTTTTTCTTGATCCTCATGACTGCAAAGAAGGACGCGAGCTGACATGCTGCGGAATAACCGTCTCGCCAAATGATTTTTATCGCTCGCTGCTCAAAGAAAATCACAATCGCTTTTCAACAGCACGTCAAGAAATGAATGCTTATACCTTTGATAAAGTGCCGATCGCTAAATTGAAAAGAGAGCTGACCGCACTTACTAATCCTTACTAGCTCCGAGTGGGGGCATGACAAAAACAGTTTGCAAATCCATTAAATCCCCAGCCGTAGGCTTTGCCTCTAACTCATATGTAAAGCCACCTTCTTTGAGAGGGGCAATCGATGTTGCAATTGCAACAGGAATACCGGCAGGAAAAACACCGTCAAAACCACTAGTTACCAATAAATCCCCCGGCTGTATTAACAAAGTTTCTTTAGAAAAATGGTCTCCCAACACTCGTCCTGTCTTGATGTCTCGCGCAGGACCGGCCTCGTCAGGAAAGTCATAATTGAAGCCGGTTCCCTTTAATATGGCTTTACGAGAGCGAAAGAGCGGGGCGCTGCAGCCACAGATCTCGCCTTTTGCCAACTCTTCTTCTTCAGCGTCATTCAATCGGGTTTTGAAGGCCGCAAGCATATCTACAAAACGAGCCTGCTCTTCTGTGGAAGCAAATAGATCTTGCCGAACTTGAACATGCGTCAAAAGATTTTGAACATGCTGCGTGAGTTCATTGTTTTGCATCCCTCCGCGCACGGATCGAACCGCGCATACCATTCCAGCATCGCTGATAAGCCTGACCCTCGATTGCGTCTCTCCCACATACTCAACCACGCCAACGAGAGATTGATTTGCCAGAACGGGGCTATTTTGAGCGACAATCGTTGTTCCCAAAGCCCGGTTATCCGCTTCGCCGACAGAAATCCAAATTGTACTGCTCCATGAAGAAGGTTCGCGAAAGATCACTTGCGCCGGAATCGATTCATATTGCAAAACCAAAAGCCGCTTCAACCGGTCAGCTCTTCTCAAAGCCTTGGTCCGTAGTTTTTCCGAATCGTTCCGACCTACCACAGCCGCTAAGGACTCTGCTTGGCCTTGCAACCGTTTTTCGTCTAAAAACAATTCCTGGAGAGCTTGATATTGCACTCGCAAAGAGCCAACCTCTACGCCTGAAAATGCACTCGCCGGAGCGCCTTTCTGACGACGAGGCGCAACGGATTGCCATGTGGGAGACAAGGCAGAAACAACATTACAGCGCCATTGATCTGCGCATTCTTGAGGCAGATTAATCAGACCAAATAAACAAAGTCCCAATAAAAAAAAGGATAGCCTGGCCATTCAAACATCTCTTCTCATCCTTGTGGATGTTAAACAAAATAAGAGATTCTCGATGAGTAAATTTTCCTGCAAAGGATCGTCCAAAAATAAATGCTACAGTTTGTCAGAGGAAAAATCATCAATAGATAAATGAGTTTTCTCCCTAAGAAAGTGAAACAGTTATTGATGGACGATCCGTAAGCTCGACTTTGGCGGGCAAAGGATTATAAAGTTCGGGAACTGTTGTCACGAAATGGGAAACTACCGTAAAATAGCTACACCGCATCGCTAACAGTGAATAGTATTTCTTACGATGGGGCGTTAGCTCAGTTGGTAGAGCGCAACAATGGCATTGTTGAGGCCATCGGTTCAACTCCGATACGCTCCATTCTTCTCAAAAAATAAACTCTCAAGGCTATCGCCCTGAGAGTGGAATTATATAAAACAAGCGTCTATTCGCCTTCTAATAAATCGAGAAAGGCTTGCAGTTGCTTGGCTCGTGTAGGATGGCGCATTTTGCGGAGCGCCTTGGCTTCGATCTGGCGCACACGCTCCCGAGTGACTTTGAAGCGAACACCCACCTCTTCCAAGGTTTTGGGCTTCCCATCCAATAAACCAAAACGCTCAACCAATACGGTCCGCTCGCGATCGGTCAACGTAGATAGAACTTCGCCCATTTTGTCTTTCAGAATCGCATATCCGGTTGCTTCCGCGGGTGATTCGATAGAGGTATCTTCCAAAAAGTCGCCGAATTGGCTCTCTCCGCCATCGCCCACCTCAGCTTGCAAGGAAATCGGATGCTGGGCAATTTTATAAATTTCGCGTACGCGCTCAGGAGTCAATCCCAGCTCGGAAGCCAATTCTTCCGGAGTCGGCTCGCGTCCCGTCTCCATCATGAGCTTTTTCGCTCCGCGCAGCACTTTGTTGATCGTTTCGATCATATGCACAGGAATACGAATCGTGCGTGCCTGATCGGCAATCGCTCGCGTTACCGCTTGGCGGATCCACCAGGTCGCATAAGTCGAGAATTTGTAACCACGTCGATATTCAAATTTCTCAACGGCTTTCATTAATCCCATGTTCCCTTCTTGGATCAAATCCAAAAAGGAGAGGCCGCGGTTCGTATATTTTTTGGCAATTGAGATGACAAGACGTAAATTGGATTCGACCATTTCGCGCTTGGCTTCCTGGCTCTTATCCATCCAGCGCTGCAGCATGCGAACATCTTTTTTGAACTCATCAAGAGAACGACCGGCAGCCAGTTCTCTCTTAATGAGCTTGCGCTTCGCCGCCACCAATTTTGTCGCAGCAAATTTATTTTTCTCCGCGCGAGGAGTTAGCTCCGTGATCTCTTTTTCAAGAACGAGGAAACGATCATAACTGGCCAAAATCACTTCGCCGAAGTCTTCAATGATATTATGGCGGCAGCAAAAACGGCGCAAATAGGCTTGCGAACGAATCCGGCACTTTTCAATTTCTTCAATCAACTGGACGCGGACTTCTTTTTTCAGGCTCGGATCGCGAAGGCGAATAAGCTGCTCTTCTAACAAAGCATCTTCTTTCTTCATCAAATCGCATAACTTCGGAAGGATGACGAGATAATGATTTTTATCAGCGACTTCTTTTTCCAGGATGACTTTGTCAAACCGCTCTTTTAATGAGATCAGGTAATTGGCGATAGAAATGGCTTCTCTGGTTGAAAAGCGAAAGCGTAAAATAATTTTTTCAATTTGGATTTGCGCCTTTTCGATGCGCTTCGATATTTCCACCTCTTCTTCACGTGTCAAAAGAGGAACAGAGCCCATCTCTTTCAGGTACATCCGAACAGGGTCGTCCGAAGTGCCCTCGGCTCTCTTAGGAAGACCCTCGAGTTCCTTCGCTTCCTTTTTACGTTCCTTCTGTCGGTCAACCTCAACCTGATTAAGGACTTGAATGTCCATACCGCTCAGAAAGATCAAAACCTGATCAATCTGCTCAGGGGAATCGAACGTCATCGGGAGGATTTCGTTGATCTCCTCGTAAGTGAGATAACCCTGCTCTTTTGCAAGAGCAACTAGCTCCTCAATCTTCTGCTGATGCTGGGGAGTGCTAAAAGATGTTGTTCCGCTCATGATCTCCTAAGAAGGGCGCTAAAGAAAAAGATTCTTTCAATACAAATCATCGAAAAACAGCATACCAAGATGAAAGAATTGTGGACACAACCCCCCTTTCAGTCAATATCATATTCCCGCAGTGATTATTTGCAATAGCGCATCTACACGGAGTTCGAAATGCCTCTTTACGCCCTTGATGACGAGGAAAACATCGTTGCCGCGCACGATGCCGATCCTTTTTGCCGCTATCGCTGTCTGGAATGTCGAAGCCCGCTCCAAAAACGATGCGGAATCCATCGCCAACCCCATTTTTATCATCTTCAAACCGTCCGCCAATGCCGTCTCCATAGCAAAAGCGTGGACCATCTTATCATTCAGACTGAAATCAAAAAAATAATTCCATCTTCTGAAATCGAAAAGCCCTTTAAAAAAATCTTGCGCATCGCCGATTTATGTTGGGAAGAAAAAAAACTGATATTCGAAATTCAATGCTCTCCCATCGACCCCGGTCAAGCAACTCAAAGGACGAAAGACTACGCGAGGGAAGGCTATGAGCTGATCTGGCTTTTGGACGATCGTCTGTACAATCGAAAAAAAGCGCTTCGAGGGGCGGAAGCCCTCATGCGTCAGCAGGGCTGTTACTATTTTTCAATGCAGCGCAAGGCAACCTACGACCAATTCGAAGTGATCAAAGACAAAAGCCGTCTTTTAAAGGGCCCCCCCTTGCCAATCGATCTCGCGCATCCCGAGGATTTCCCCACTCGTCATGAACACATGACCCGGCAACTCGATCATCGCATCTGCCGCTATTTCTTTTTGGGGGATCTCGCCGATCGCGCCCTTCGCTATCCCGTCTATTTAAAAGGCCTGCAGGAAATGGAGAAGAACCTTCTCGAAGAAAGCAAATCCAAAAATAAAGTTGCCGGCTTTTTAAAAAAATGTTTTTATATTGGCTTAGAATATTTATTATCAAGACTTTAGGGAAAGTCGTGCTTTTTTTCCCAACAAAATAAAGTATATCGCCACGGCGCCGGCTAGCACTGCGCGAAAGAGCTTCCCCCGCAGAGCTGTTTTTTCCAATGACGCGCGAGACGGATCGGTTCGATTATACCAAACAGTGGACGATTGCGGATGCGCGACTTTTTCTTTAACAGCGGCAATCGCTGAGTCCGGATTGAGAAAAACCGGCTCGGCAAAACGTGTTATTCCATGAAAAGAGCGTCCTGCGATCTCAAAAGAGAAATGGGCCGCCAAACCGTATTGATCCGACGCCTCCTCCTGCACTTCCCATCGATCAATGCGTGCCGGCAGATGTTCATTCAAAGAATAATTATACAAAAAAATCCACGCGCACTGGGCCATAAAATATAGGCTTATTAAAGCCCCAAGGGCGATCAGCATAAAATATAGAGATTTTTGCGAGAGTAAAAGCTGCTTTACGAATTTCATTGAGAAAATTATACTGTTCCCAGTCAAAAATCGCAATCAGGCTCGGCTCAATTAGGGCAGTAGCCTCACACACCCAGGGAAGTATGGCAGAAAATAACGCGGATCAGAAAAAGAAAGAGACAAACGCAAGGCAGCCAAGCGCCTTGAAACGCGACATCCAAAGCGAAAAGCGACGATTACGCAACCGCTCATATCGTTCCAGCGTTTTAACGGCTGTCCGTTCTTTTGAAACCTCGCTTGAGAAAAAAGAAGCGCCTGAGAGCCTTAAAGCAAAGCTGAACGATGTGTACAGCTTGATGGACAAAGGCGTGAAAAAAGGGATCTTCAAAGAGAACAAAGCCTCTCGCACGAAGTCCCGATTATCCGCGCGCATCAAGACCAGTTAGTTTTCAAAATCTGATAACGCTTCATTGGTAGCCCGCTAAACAAATCCGGGCATTTTAATCATGGATCGTTTGTAAGGAGTTTTCTTATGGCAGTAGTAGTAGCAAATGGTGGGCAACCAGCACATGGACCAGTACTAAGTAAATGGGCAAGACGTCGAGCAGCGGCTGCCGCACGTGCTGCCGCGCAACTACATCCGGTTCAAGCAGTAGCGCAGCCAGTCATTGCTAATCAAGTTGGAGCACAGCCCGCAAACGTAGCGCAGCTAGTCATGCCAGCAGTAGTAAATCCAGCGCCCGGCCTTCTCAATCGCGCGAAGGGTTGGCTGGCTAGCTCTCCTGTAAATACTAAACCCCTATTACATAATTATGACGTTCCTAAGCTTCGAGACGAAGACACAAACTTTAACACAACCTGCATCTGCTCCTTGGAAAGAACGAATGAACGGCGGGCTCCTCATCTCTGGAGACTAAAAGATATTTTGTCCCATGATTTACCAGAAAACCTGCAAGCTGGAGCGTCCGATCTAAAACAACACTTCCTAATGACTCTCAAACTTCAACAGCTCTCTCAAACATACATCGACAAATACCTTGAAAAACCTCACGATCAGGTTTCCCCTAACGAAATAAAAGATCAGAGCAAACGGTTTAGTGAAGCAGTCGAACAATTTAAAAAATTAAATGACACCCAAAAAGATGTTCTCGACTTATTACATCGTAAGTCAGCGATCCCCATTGAAGAGTTGCGGCTGAAGAAGTCCGATAAAGCAAAAGAACCCTCTCTTGCTTGGACATTTTGTAAAGAACATCCTTGGTTCAGCGCTGGCTTTGCACTCTCTTATACAGCAATGATTGCTCCCGTTCTTTTGAATATTGTCGGAGAAGATTATCGGTTCATTAAATATGGCGTGCCCCTCGCATTTGTGGGAACAACGCTCTGCTGCAATAAAAAAGTTTTTAGCGAAGCAGCAAAAGTTGCAGTAAAAACACTTAAATCACTAGGAACCGAATATTTTTCTGCTAGTCTTATTTTAGCTCCTCCACTGACTCTTGGCGCCTATTTGATCAGCGGTTCCTTCTTGGCTAAGACCGTTTTCTACTCCCACACAGCGATGTTTGCAGGACATTTAATATACAGCAACTTCACAGATATTGTAGACGAAGCGCTAGATCTTACTAAGAAAGGCTCATATAAAACGCTCGAAGTAGTTAAAGGCTATTTCAGAAATGGCCAATTCACTGGTATTGTGCCTGCGATAACGGTTGGGATCATGAGCTCGTCGTGGAGATGGGGTGCAGCCGTCTACGGTTTGCATGCGGCCGGTTTTGGATTAATGAAAGTCGCAGATCAACCCGAATCAGCTTATTAAAGAAACGCTTTCATCCGCTCTTGAAGACCATTTTCCTGCCGGGATCGGGCAACAACCATCGCTTCCAAGGTTGCCCGATCTCCCACAATTCGTACAGATATCTTCGCACGTGTTACAGCCGTATAGAGAGCTTCTCGAGCAAATTCTTCGCTTCCCTGCGGCAAACAGCAAACGACTTGTTGATATTCACTTCCCTGACTCTTATGCACCGATAGGGCAAATGCGATTTCGTAGCCCGGCAATTGGTTCAGCAAGAAAGAGCGCCCATCAGCCAAAACAGCCTCCTCGCTCCCATTTGGAATCGTTCCGCCTCGATATTGCCCAATCACAATGCCGGGCGACCCATTATATAACTCAAGGGACGAGTCATTATTTGTAAGAATGATCGGCGCGGCCCACCATTGACCCAAAGAGAGTTTTTGTTGTTGTCGGCGTAAAATTGCTTCATTCATCGTATCCACGCCAAAGGGACCTTTTCGCAAAGGACTAATCAAACGAAAACGATCAAAACGCTCAAACAGCTCTACGGGTGAGGGACGAGCATCAAAAATCAGAGGCCCCAAAACAGGCTCCACCCATTCGATCAATTCCTTCGGAAATGGTTCCAAAATTGTGTAAAGCGGATTTACATCGCCGATGCGCGCCGCTTCATAAATATTCTGAATATTTTCTTCTTTTGTCCGATGGCATGTTTCCAAATGGATGGCGATCCGCTCAGCTAGATCGGCAAACACGCCGCCTCCATCAATCGGAGGAAGCTGATCGGCATCGCCCAGCAGAATCAGCCGCGATCCACTGGGAATAGCAGCAAGCAGGTGTGCAAATAGCGATGCATCAATCATCGAAGCCTCATCGACAACGATTAGATCCGCTTGAATGAATCTCTTTTCAAACAATCGATTCCGGCCGGGCTGCAATGAGAGCATCCGATGCAAAGTAAGAGACTCGATTTTCAGTCGATCGGTTGGAGCGATTGTTTGCGCAAGACGGTCAGCCGCTTTTCCGGTTGGCGCTGCAATCTTGACGCTCAGATGCGAAACCGTAGGAAGAAGAGCTTGCTGCAGCGCCTGAATAATATGGCCCGCCGTAAAGGTCTTGCCGGTACCGGGGCCTCCGGTTACAACCGTCAGAGAATGGTTCATCGTATGACGCACCGCTTCCGCTTGACGTAAGTTAAGCTGGGGCGAAATCAACAGCGATTGCGGATCGACAACATAATCAGGCCGGGCCCTCAAAAGACGCTGCAAGTGATGGATAATCGTCGTTTCCAACACCCAATTGCGCTGCAGATAATAGCGACCCTCTTCATGAACAATGGGAGCCGTTGGGCATACCAGATCATTTCTTCCTTCAACAATATTATCAGCCTCAATTCTCTCATCGCTTTTCAGACAGAGATGGCCGCGTCGCGAATGAGACATGAGCTGGCGGAAAAACGGCTTCGCTTTCTCTGTTGCACAGCGCTCTGCGAACAGCAAATCGATCTCACTATTTTCTATTGTTTCCATACTCTTTGATCCAATGAAACGGGTGGAGGTTGAAAGAACAAAACACCATGATTCGGGGCGTGTATGCCGCGCAAAAAGAGATAAAAAGCTCCGCCAAAAGATATTTGCGGCCAGGCTCTTTGAAGGGCATCGGCGTAAAGAGATGCCTGGAACCAATAATCGCCCTCCGTCATCGTTTGCCGCAAATGTTCTTCCGAATAACTCGATTCATCCGGCCCTAACCAATTTGTTTTCCAATCAAGAAAATAGAGTCGATCCTTCCAAACAAAAACGAGATCGATAAAACCTTTAAAACAATGCGGTGAATGAGCAAAGAAAAATTCCACTTCCGTCTTTTTTTGGGCAAAATCGCGAAGAGAGCCGCAATCCTTCATAATCAGCATGGAGATGACCTTTTCGATCATTTCTTGTATCGGGACAAGCCACTCCTGCAAAGGAGAAAGCCGGAGCTCTTCATGAATAATTGTTTGAACATTTTCGCCCTTCGTTAAAATCCGCTCAAAAATGCGGTGCAACACAATGCCGGTTTCGCTGCCGCGGGGCAGCGTATGGATGGTTTTTTCTTCAGGTCGGCTAATCTGCATGGGGAGAGATGCGCCCCTCTCTCCCTGCGACAACGCGCTATATGAAAAAACTCTACGTCGAGAATAAACCGGGTCGATCACCGGCGGAGGCTCTATGGCAATCCGGGTTGGAGCAGATGAGATCATGGGACGGATCGTCGCGTTTGTCTGCAGGCTGATATTCGGGTTTTTGACAATCAGCTTTTCAACAATTTCTTTAGGATCCTGTCCCAGCTTGCTGCGGCGCCAGAAAAGATCAAGCGGCGATTCAGAGCCCTCCAAGGTGCGGGTTTTCGGAGCAAGAGGAAGATAGAGACGCAGACGGGCTCTTGTCAAAGCAACGTAGAGCTGTCGCATTTTCTCCGCCTCAACTTCCTCTCTCTCATCTTCTTCTCGGGGTGTTTTCGCAGCAGCGCCCAATACAAAGACGACATCGAACTCAAGACCCTTGCTGGCATGCATCGTCAAAATCTGAATCGCCTCAACATCATTATCGACACGACGACGCGACGCAGAATCTTCATCGGGATCAGAGGCTTCCAGTTCTCGAAAAAACCTCTTAAACGACTCCAGGCTCGGAGAACGGATTGCTAAAATCTGTTCAATCAGTTGAAAAACGTCGCTGAAAAACGACACGCCTCGCTGCTTAATCCTCTCGTATACGGAAGATCCATTTAAAGACGCGCTCAAAAAGGCTCGAAACATGGCCGGAAGCCCTTCCTTGTCTAAAAGCGCTTTCCATTCAAGAAGCTCCGGCAAAAACAGAGTTTCTTCCAAAAGTTGCTCAATCGTTAAAGAGACAAACGGACCGGAAAGAAAAATTTTCAAACGGCTGGCATCGCGCGGAAAATAGAGAGCTTCAAACAGCTCTTCCAAAGCATGAAAAGCGGGGCAGAGTCCGAGAGGCGCTTGGCTTTTCGCCCAGCAGGGAAGCGAGCTCGCCTGAAGAAACGTTTGCACGGCAAAAGCCTGCATCCGGTCTTTGACTAAAATCGCAAATGAGCCAAAACCCGAGACGTGAGGCAATAATTGAGCAATTTCTTGTGCAATATAAGCGAATGTCGATTCACCTAAATCATCAACAGTAAAAAAGTGAAGCGGCTTTTTGCCATCCTGAGGATCCCATCGCTGAATCGATCCCGCCTTAACCGGACGATACGACTCTGAGCGATTTTCTCGAGGCAGCCAAAGCCAAGGCTGCACCTGTTCATCGCCAAAGAGATCGTTTAAAGCGCCGATCATTTCCGGAGTGGAGCGATAGTTTGTATCGAGAGAAAAATGAGAGTTCTCCCCAAGCGCCTTCCGCGCCTGAAAATAGGTATAGAGATCGGCTTGCCGAAAGCGGTAAATCGATTGTTTTGGATCTCCGACGAGATATAAGAGACGTTTATTTTCAAAAAAGATTTTTCGAAAAATATCCCATTGCACCGCGTCCGTATCTTGAAACTCATCGACGATTGCCGCGCGATATTTTAATTGAATACAGGAGAGAAATCGAGGATCTTCAAGAGCCTCTTTCATGCGCGTCAACAAAAAGTCAGGTGAAAAAAGCCCTTTTTCTTCCATCCAGCATTCGAGCTCTTTTTGCCACGCATAGCGAAGTGCGTTCAATGAGCGCTTCGGTTCCAAAAACTGCTGCAGCAGCCGCCCAAGATGCTCCGAGCACCAGTCAAAAAATGGCGGATAAAAGTCATCTTTTATGCGCACTTTGCGATTTGGCGGAGATAAAAAAGAAAACAGAGAGCCCTGCCAAAACAAGAGCCGCCGCAAAGCGATCTCGTCATCCGGCTGTGTGAATAATTTTTCCAGATGAACAAGCTGATCATCGAAATCCACTCCCTTAAAATCGGTTACTTTAAAATTTGGTTTCATCCGCTCGAAATCGCTGCGCAATGCTTCGAGATCATTGCAAGGATAGGGGCAGCGCAAGATCTCCCGCTGCAGGGATAAGCGATCGGAAGCAAAGCGATTTTCAAAGGAAGGATTGGGAGTATTCAGCAACGCGTCGCAAAGAGACTCGATCTTTCTTTTTTTTGAGAGCAGCCGGCCCAATTGCTCGGGACATATAACCTGTTGCTGTTCCAGAAAATCGAGAAGATGGGGTTGAATTGATTGGCGAAATGATCGATCCGAGTTTGTCGGAATCGATATCCGGGCCTCTAAGGCGTAATGCGTGAGAAGCCTCTGGCAAAAACCATGGATAGTGAAAATTTGCGCACGATCGAAACCAAGAAGAGCATCCTCCAAGCGCCGTCTCGCAAATGTTGACTGGGCATGAGGGCGTAAATAAGGCCAGGAAGGGTTCCCTTTGAGCTGCATGAGGGCTTTTTCAATATTCGCGCGGATACGCATGCGCATTTCACGCGCAGCGGCCCGAGTAAACGTAATGGCGAGAATTTGCTCGAGAAGCAAGGGTTCTTCTTTCTCCGGCGCTTCCAAAAGAAGACGAACGAAGAGGTGCTCGATGGCAAAAGTCTTGCCCGTTCCGGCCGAGGCCTCCAAAAGCTTCGCGCCAAAAAGCGGCGTCTCCAGTTCTAACACATCAAACGATGGCATCTTCTTTCTCGGTTATCAGCTCAGAAAAACTCTGTTTTAAAAAAGCGTGCCACTCCTGCCAAATTCGCTCGCAAGGAAGCGGCTGGGAGCGCTCCAAAACCCAGCGGATCGTCATGTCTTCTTCTTTCAAGAGCGTTTTTTGCGCTTCTTCTCTCCACTCTTCAAAACTCTGATTCAAAAACGCATCGGCCCAGGGAGAAATGAGAGGCGAGAGGCTATCCTGTGCGCGAAGGACATATTGAACCCATCGGCTCAAGGCAATCTTCGGATCAATCCCATTCCATGTTTTGCAGCTGCCTTTTTTCAACGAATAGATCGAAGGGCTAGAAGGAAACAGAGTCAGATATGCGAGAAATGCAGGCCAATGGCGCAAGAATCCAAAGAGATTAGGCTCGTCAACCGTTAACAGTCCCGATTCACTTGCCAGATCCACTTCTCCGACGATCTCCACTTCCTGTTCTCCATCCTCAAATGCAATAACGATGGGGGGCGCTTCAATCCGATTGGGCGCGATCTGACGCTGAGAGCGGCATTCCTTGGTAAAGCAGATCGAAAAGATCGCTTGCTCTGAGATTCCCCATTTTTGCAAATAAGCCTTCCACTCTGCGGCCTTTTTTTGGATCTGCGCTTTCGACCATTCGCCAAATGCACCGGCCGGCAAGACGTGGGCATGCCGCGACAAAACTTCCTCAACAGAATCATGCAATGTCAATTTAAGAAGCTTCTGCTCTTGATAAGGAGCCAAAGTGAGATCGTCTTGACGCAGCTCAGAAAATAGATTCTCCTCTTTCAGATAGATCGCCATCCGACGCTGGAGAAAATATTTCCACGGATTTCTGGCGAGAAGAGCAAATGAGGAAAGATCGTACTCTATCACTTCTTTTTTCCGATTCGCCAACGGCGCATTCGGCCAAAATAAACTCGGCACGACAGGAGGAGCGCTCGCCGCCCGATATGCTTCCATAGAATAGGATCGAAGGGGGCTCTGTTTTTGAAAATAACTCATATCGAAAGGCTGCGTAGGATGAACCGCAACAAGAGAGCTCGGAGCTTTTAGAGGATAATAAGCATCGATCACTTGCAGCAATTCCTGCACCGGCAGAGCCGCCTCGACCGTTTTCCCGTCATGCGCGGAAAGATGGCAATAACTTACGCAAAAGAGCTCTTGCGCAGAAAAAAGCGCCTGCAAAAGCAAATAGTGATCGCGATCGGCGTCAAACGGTTTTTTGCATTCCCAATTCAGGGTGGAAGAAATCTCCTTGCGTGGGAAGGCTTCGCTATCCAGGCCCAATAAGAAAATCGCTCGCGCCGGACGAACGGCTCCCGGCTGCAGCGAAGAAAAATGAACCGCTTCAATGAACAATGGCTGGTAAGTAGTTGTAGCAGATTGACAATCCTCTTCAAACACGCTTCGGATCAGAGCAAACGCAAAGAGATCTGTTGAAAAATACGATGAAGCTTTAGAAAGCTTGCGTAAAAACGCCCCCCACAGCTCATCTTCGCCGTCATTGGGCTCGAATAACTCCGACGCACAGCCCGTCAACAAACCAACCCACTCTTCAAGGGTATGGTTTTTCCTCTGTAATGCCAACGCCTGTTTTTGAAGTTGATCCATGAGGCGAATAAATAAAGAGAGCCTCTCTGCCTGTCCCCAATCGATGCTTTGAATTCGGGGCAAGGGCTCCTCATCCGGGAGCAAATAAACGAGTCCCGACAGCATACAATGCAAGCCTTGCGGCCAACTGCCGCGTTGAGACTGGAGCTTTCCGCGTACTTTTGCTTCCTTCAACCACAGGCGAAACCAATGCAAATCCTCCGGCGTCAATCGATGTTTCGCTTGAAAAGAGGGATTCTCAAATAAATCCAGCACGGCATCGACCTCCCAGCGACGATCGGAGAGACTAAAGAATAGCTGCAAAGCCTGCAGGTAGGGATTTTGCGGCAAAACGGCGACAGGAGCGATGCGAACGGGAAGATCCGCCCCGAAAACGAATTGGATAATCGATTCGTAAAGACGAATGTCAGGAGCGAGAACGAGAATATCGGCCATCGGGGTTTTTGTTTTTTCCAAAAAGCGCAAAATATTATCTTTGAGAATTTGGACTTCTCGTAAACGAGACGATCCGGCTGCGACAATCTGAATCGAAGAGTCGTCCGCTTTTCGTTCATAGGGAATCTCGTTCGCGGATCGCAAAAACAAAATATCTTGCTGGAGGATTTGCAATAATGAGAGGCTCTCCGGCTCTTCTTCTCTCTCATCATATGCTTCCACTACTTGCAGAGATTTTTGTTCCAGCCGCTGCAAAGTTTCGCGCCCCAAACGCCCCCAGTTTGCCAAAAGTGGGTGAGTGTCGCGCAAGTAGCCCTCAAACGCCTCTAAAGAAGAGGAAGTAAAGCCCTCTAAGCGCAAGCGCTTGGTTAAAAACCGGCGCTCCGAATTTGAAACGGTATCTTCCCAATACATGCAACAGGGCGAAAAAAGATAGGCCGAGAGTTCCTGCGACTGGGAAATCAAAAAATCCCATCCAATCGCCGGCATCTCATCCGTACAAAAAAGATGAACTTGGCAAACCTGATGCGGCAGAGAAGCTCTCTCCATGACTTGCACCGGTAAACTCCATGAACCGTCCGCCATCAGCATTTCATAGAGTTTGCGCTGCCAGGGGGCGGCCATCTCTACGCCATAAAATCCGGCGTCGCTTATCTGCCGGCTCAAAGACCGAACCAGCGCATTAAGAGATCGTTCACTGATGCGAGCCGACCGACCGCCCCTTAACCAGGAGATCACCGGCTCCAGAGCCTCTTTCGCGTCCGGAGGCACTTCATTTAAAAAAATCTTTGCGAGACGGAGCTCAATCTCGAGGCGATCGGGAATATGAGCCGAGCCGGAGCAGCTGCGAAGCATGGCCTCGCGCCAGCCCAAAAATTGCACACCTGCAATCGCATGGCCGGGGAGTCTCTTGACGAGCTCAACCATCAACCACTGCTTATTGATCAGACTCGGCAGCAAGATCCATCGTTCGCTCAATGGCGCATGAGCCATCGTCAGCCGTTCGGCCAAAAAATCGATTAGACGCTCGCACCGGTGGCTCATAAATAATGTCATGCTCACCCAGGGCAAAATCATTAATAATATACCACATTCGCGAGGAAATGGCTAACTTAGTTAAGGAGATGTTGGGAAACTCGCTTTCGTGAAGATTTTGAATTATTTTTGCGAAATTGCGATTTTGGAGAACGGAGTTAACTTCTTGTAAGTTAACGTAGTTCGAAAAATTGGAAGTTCGCGAAAAGAATCAAAAGATTCATGGAATGGGGTTTTCCAGCGTCTCCTTAATAGACGGTTGAAATTTCTGTAAAGATGCGTATTTTATCAAAACCTTGTAACAATAAAGTAAAATATGTTCAGGCATAATGTGTGTCAGAGCAAATTCTCTCGCATTATCAGCAATTAATTTAGCCTCTTCATCGTGAGTTTTAGCCCATAGAATTTTTTCCGACAGATCGGATAAATCGGATTTTACAGGGACGTAATGCTTCCAAGGCGACAATTCATTATAAAAAAATTGAATGTCGTTTGATTCTTGCATAAATGAAAGAGAGCCTGAAAGAAGCTTCCATTGAGCGGCGGGAAAGGAACAGGTAACACCATCAATGATCATTTGATATTTATAGTGCAGCACTTCACTCCATGGAACATATTTAATCGGCCCCATCTCCTTGACGCAACGCTGAGGATCTTGCTGCCGGCAGACATCCGGATATTGGGAAAATGCAGCATCGATAAGATCCGGGTTTTTCATGGAATCGAAAACAAGGCGTCCCCGCGGGAATGAAGTCCAATTCTCAAATCGATACATGCCAAAATGCTTTCCATCCCACGGCATCCCTCGCCAAAACAGTTTTTCGATTTTTTGCGTCCAATCCCAGGCATTTCGATTTTCGTTGATTTGTTTAATCAAAAAATTCCAACCATGCTGGTCATCTTTGATGTCATAAACCCAGTCGGAAAAAAGAATGGCATAATCCAGAGTTTTATCTTTGGCAGACACGAAAATCGGCCCCGAATGAACATGTGCTTTGCGTCTAAAAAACGACTTCTTAATCCTGTCTTCGTAATAATAAATAAAATCGACATCCGGAACGGGATAATGGCAGACCAGCTCGTCTAAAAGGTTTTTGATTTTTCCATCGGGTCCATAAACTTTCGAATCGATGATTTTATATCGTTGAAACTCCTGATGAGATTTGCAGCTCTTCCACGTCTCATCAAGCAATTCTCGCGTGATTCCATTTTTTTCAAATCGCTTAAAATCGCGGCAGATTGCTCGATCCATCCAATCGGAAGAGTGGGTTGAACGAAACAACCCCGATTTTAGACAATAAACACTCGCTCCAATAACAGCTGATAGGAAAACCGCTCCAAGCAAAAACCTCTTGAATCGCCCGTAACGATAGGAAGTTTTTATCATTTAGTTTCTCCGAAGATATGCTGGTCAAATATTTCATTCGGCACACTTTTTGGCCAGAAGGATAACATCTCGCAGACCTTCCTCTCGAAAAACGCACAAAAGCAAGTATGCAAAAAATTATGGGTAGGAATTGCTAACAAAAATTGAATCGCGGCAATGTCCGGCATAAGGTAGGATAAGCCTATACCGAACGTGACTCGAAAATCGGTTTTCGAGTCACGTTCGGTATATATACGAGATCCTCGCGCCTGGTAAAAAACTAGGCACGAAACCGTTTGCCTATTGATAAAAAGCAGCTGTTCTCTTCGGAGAGCATCCGCAATGAAAATAGTGAAAAAAACTGCATGCGTGGATTTTTAAAATCGAGTAATTTGTCTTTTTTTCTTCTCAACGCCACTCAATTTTTAGTTGCTCTCAACGATAATATTTTCAAACTCCTCGTCATTTATTTGCTCATTAACGTCAAGGGAGCTCTCGCCGCCCCAACCGTCCTTTCCCTGGTCGGTGCGATTTTTGTCATACCCTTTCTTTTATTTTCTTCCGGCGCGGGAGTTTTAGCCGACAAGATCAGCAAGCGAACAATTATCGTATTCGCCAAGTCTCTTG
>Ga0247841_10003742_pt1 | contig 27464 bp, 13 predicted proteins | sample LaCruzMarch2015__2_FD_192410 | JGI IMG/M metagenome (GOLD analysis project Ga0247841, IMG submission 192410) | Freshwater microbial communities from meromictic Lake La Cruz, Castile-La Mancha, Spain - LaCruzMarch2015_18m | ecosystem: Environmental > Aquatic > Freshwater > Lake | place: Spain... | reverse complement strand
TAGTTCCAAATGTTAAATATGTATCGTCTGGGATTACAATTTCACCAGTTCCATTTGGATCTAAATTTATATCCCCGTCTACGTTTGTGGACGAAATTGTATTTAAATCAATCGTAATATTATCTACGTTCCACTGATTAACTTTACGATTACTGTCTAGAATAGCAACAAATCCATTTGCCGCAGTTGTTGGATTTGATTGTCCCGCAACTAATCCAGGACCAATACTTAAAAGGTCTGTATAGTATCTACCACCAACTACAAGTGGGTTTGAGGAGTTGTCTCCGACAAATAATCTACCACCACCATTACCGTGCGTTCCAACCCCAATTGTAAGACCAAGTTCCCCATAATTAAGAGTTGCCGGAGCAATAGTTCCTGTGGACCTTTTAACTCTAATTATACTTGCCATTAAAAGTTACCTCCGTTGATGTCTAAATTCTGTGTTGCGCCTGGTGTTAATATTAATGTGGAGTCCCATTTATGAGTTTCAGCATTATAAACAAGAACTTCACCACCAGTTGGTGATACAATATTGACATCATCCAATCCTTCTAAAGTTCCACTAGCACCAGAAAGAGACGATATAACTTTAATAGCATTTTGAGAACCAACTCTGACTTTTATGTCTGCCATTTTTGTTATCCTGTGGTAATTCCAGCAGTAACAAGTGCACTACCTTCAACGACTCTAGTTTTTCTGGTTCCATCATTCACTAATATATCATAACAATATCTTCCTGGTTTTAATCCAGAAGTTATTGTTGATCCCAAAGATAACGTCAATGATCCATTAGTTGGACCAGGAAAAGAAACAGTAAATGAGGCAGCAGTAGAACTAGATGAGGGATGCTTCTTCATTTTTGAAGTAGCAGTATATCCAGTCAAATTTAATGGTGTATTCGAAGTAGTCTCAAGATAAAATGTCTGAATAAAATCAGATCCAACATCAATTACTATGTTACTAACATATGCTGCCATTGAATGAAAATATACTACTTTCTAATATATTTATCATTTGGATGATATTAATTTTATTAGTATATTTTTTATTTCATCAATATCATTTTTAATCTTTATTACATCTTCTTCTATTTGTTTTGATTTTTCAATTTCTTTCATTTTATCTTCTTTTGCTTTTAGATATTTTTGATAGTCAAGACTTGAGCAATTAATAATTGCATTAGTTTTTTCGTCCCTAAACAAAAAATTATGATCTTTTACTGGTATCATGATTTTGTTGCAATTACTCTTAAATCTTTAATTTTTGGATACAAAGCTTGATTTGTTCCAGACATTAAAATTTTAATTTGAACTCCATTAAATAAAGGAAGAGTGTCTGCTGTAAACTCATAACTCCCAAAATCATTAAAGTTTATAGAAGGAATAACTAAATTATCCGGTAAACTATTATTGTCTTTTTCATTTATTATATTTCCATTATTGTCCAAATTTGTGTATCCTGGAAATAATTCAAATGCTTGTTGTTGTGATGATGTATCATCTCTCAGAATTCTATACATTACTCTAATATCACTAGATACATCTCGATAAGCATCAAATAATACTTTTAAACTATCAGAAGATTGTTTTAATTTAATAATTTTTGAAATATAAATCGCTGCATGTGGGTCATCAGTTAAACTATTTACTCTAGAATCCGTCACATAATTATCTACTGGTTTATTTAATCTTGTCATTACTGTAATAATATTAGTTCGATCTAAGTCAATTATTGGTGATACTTTTGGATCACCAGTCGAAAGCAACATTTCTAAAGTAAATGATTTTGCCCCTGGATAATTTGATAGTTTTTCTGTTTCATTTATTTTTGAGGCAATAATTCTTGGTGATGTTAAAATATTATTAGAATTTAAAGAAATATCTTGATAACCTTGATCTACGAATGATATTTCTGTACCATCCGCACTTGTTCCTGAAAATGTTCTTATTTTGGAACTAATTTCTGTAGTTTGTGGTAATAGTGTTTGAATATTTGGCCTTATAATATTAAATTGAATATTTTGAGATGCTTTTGGCCCTTTTGTAGATCCAACAACAGGAGAAAATGCTTCATATGTTCCTCCTGATTTTGTTTCATTAAAAAATAATTCAGAAAAACCATTTACATTACCGGTAGATCTATCTAAACCTCCAGTAGATTGGTCTAATGCTATACTATATTCATCCAAATCAATATTGTAAGATCCAGAAATTGTATGAGTTTTATTTATTCTTTTTAAAGAAACGCCATTTAATTCATATTTAAATACTAATTGATTGGCATCATATGATTCTGGAATAGTACCTCTGATAATTCCAGTTAATGTATTTGATGAAGTATTGATGCCAGTATATGATACAATTTCATTTTTAATTAGTATATAACCCGTATTTCCTGCACTTACGGGAATATTTTCAAAACTTGTAAATATTCCAACGGAAGAAGTAAATGAAATATCAGCAGTTGAAGTATTGCTATAAGATGTTGCTAATTTTAATGGTGCTAAATCTGGTTCAATTCCACTTAAAATTACTTTATTTTGAGAAGAATACATTCCATGATTATTATGATTTACTTTAAATCGTAGTCCGTCCGTAATTTCGACAATAGACGTTATGCTGGAATTAGATATAGTTGCAATTCCGGAAGATCCTTCATATTGAAGATATTTTGTCGAATCTGTGTCATCTATTTTTCCTTGAATATTGTCAATAATTAAACTATTTACCGATGTAATAATACCAGCAGTATTTGGAATACTTAAAATGAGATTTTTTCCAAGATTTCCTGTATTTGTTGATGCAACACTTAAAATATCGCCAACAGCATACCCAGTTCCTCCAATAGAAACTGTTGCTGCTATTGCTACTCCATTATTTACAGTCAAATTTACTTTAGCTCCTCTACCAAAACCACTAATACTAATCAAGTCTACATTTGAGAATACTGTAGTCGTATATCCCGTTCCTGGATTTGTTATTACCAGTGTTCCAGTTGTTCCTGTACTGATACCACCAAGAACTTTTACTAATTTTGAAGAAAAATTAGAATTATTTTTTTGTGTAATTTTAACACCAGAAGAAAGATTTTGCTGATCAGACGATGAAATACTAGTCCCAATACCAATAAAACTTGATTTAGAATACATTTGAATTGGATTTGATCTTAGCGATACAACTTGATCATTTCCGATATCTAAATTTGGATTATAAAATCTTACAGATCCAGCATCAGTTACAAAATTTGCACGATAAATTGTTAATTTTAAATCTTCAAGTTGACTTGGATCCCAAGTAGAACCATTTTGTGATTTAAACAATGATCCCAAAAGTGGTTGTTGTGAAACTATTATTTTTTCTGCTTCTGGTCTTGAAAGTGTAGAAATGTCCGTTTCTGTCATTCTAGAAATCCAAACATTGTATTCGTCGGATGCAGATAAAAGAACTACAGAATATGAATTTGATGTTTCAAGATAAACGGGAGATGGAAATGTAAATGTGGTTGGAATTGAAGCATCTTCAGATATAGATACTTGATCTGGATTTAAAATAACTTCACCAAAAGGCAAAATTGTTTGAGTAGGAAGTCCAGTATTCATAGTTCTAACTTGTAAAGTAACTGGAAGATTATTTGTTGATTTGGATTGAAAATAAATATCACATTTAGTTATAAATACACCATTTGAATCCGCAACTTCAAATGATTGTGCAAGTGGATCTACCCATCTTGTTTGTGTTACTATGCGATTTGAAAATGTAGTATTAGATACTAATCTTGCATCAGTTTCTGTAGTTATTCTATCGTCGGTTCTAGTATTTCTTGATATATCAGCATTTCTGATACGTAATGTTGTTGCTTCTACATTATCCAATGTTCCACTAGAGGAAAAACTAGTTTCGCCTGAACTTTGCGCGGAACCAGAAACTGTTGAATTTATAGAACTTGTAGTTAATGTAAGAGTTTTTGTTCCTGTCGTAAATACTGGTGCCGATGGAGAAGTTGGATCTGGTATAAAAAATGATCCTATAAACGTCCCGGAATTATCACTAATTAATCTTAAATTGATAACATTTGCTATTGCTCCACTCGATTGTCCAATCAATTTCATTCCTACTGCAATGCATCCATAAAAACTCGAATCCGATTGTAGTTCTAAACTTGCCGTATCAACATTTAGCAAATTGGTAGTTGAAGAATACGAAGAAGAAATTATACTATTTGTATCGTATGGGTTTGATACATACACTTCTGATGGATTATTATAAGGTCCATACTTATGATTTTGTGTTGATAATCTAAATTTAATGGTTTTTGATCCTAATACACCAGCAATAGTTTCTCCATTAATAAAATTACCACTAGACATAGAAACTTCTAATAGTTTTGGTATTACATAATTTGTAATGTCAATATTATCAAAAAATGCATAAAATTGACTATTTGGTTTGAGTCTTCTTGCTATCATTTCAATATTTCTAGATCTCATATATGTTAAAATTTCTCTAGAAACTACTTTATCTCCAAGATTTGTTGTGTTAAATCTTTCGGAAACTCCAAATTGAATTCCATTTCTTGTTTGATTTCTTGTTGTAATTGATGTTTGATTTGAAAAATTAATAAAACTATCTTGAAATGTTTGTGCTGTGGTGATTGGGATTCCAAAGTTTTGTCCATCATCTGTAAATCCACCACTTTGAAATGAGGATTCAGAAAGTAAAGACGTTCCAGTTTGTGACGAAAAAACTGTTGGACCTTGGGATTGTTGTATTCCCGTCCAAGTAGTCTCCCAAGATCCCCAATCGATTGGGGATAATCCAGTATTTGTGTCAACACTTAGTTGTTGTATTGCAGAATTATAAGAACCTTCAATATCTGCAGTTTTTTCTGTTTTTCTAGTTTCAATCCAAGTATCTGACGAAGGATTTAATTCAATAGTACCTATCCAATTTACAACATTAAATGGATTTACATTTACAAATCTAGTTGCGTATTTATTTTTAACATATTCAACATCAGTATACTTCAAACATACAACATCACCAACTCTTGTGATATTCGGAGAACCAAGATCATTTACAAATCTTAAATCTGCATTTGGATCAGAAACATTTCCAATACCAATTATTGATTCTGACCCCAATAAAAGATCAATACTTGTAGTATATGGTTGTGGTTTTAATTCTCCAGAATTCGCATCAATACTACTTCTATATAAACGATTTGAAATATCTCCACCATTATATGATTTAAAATTATCTACAAAAAAACCACACTTAAACCTATCTAATTGTGTAGTTTTATCTCTAATTGTTAAATTTTGAGTATCGGTTTCAAGTAAAGACAAAGAAGTATAATATTCCACATTCGAAAGTCTTTTATCAAGACTTGATATGTCTTGCATTCTATATCTTTTATGAGCTGCTAAACTTATTTTTGCGCTAGATGCATTAAATAAATATGCAGGTAAATATACTGTTCCTATTTCTAATGAAGAATCCAGTCCATTTGGAACTTTTGGTGCGAGTGAAGGAACACCTTTATTGATAATAAATGCCCCATCTTTATCTAAGAAAATTCTATCTATTCTAGATAGGTAATAATCATAAGATAGATTTATATTTTTATTTTTTGCAAAAATATCAGTAGATGATCCATTTAGTGGTTCAAATATTCTTGATTGAAAATCAAATGGTGATAGAGATCCGGAATAACTAGATACCTTTGGTCTACAATCTATAACATCTGTTAATCTAATTCCATCAACAAATGATATATCTTGATCATACCGATCTTTATCATATGAATTTACACCAACAAAATCACCAGTGTCTGAAGAACTTATAGTATAATGATTGTAAATTATTTTAATTTTTTTAGTTGGGGCAACACTATCTGATTTTCTTATAATTCTTGAATAATCTAAATATTCTGATCTTTGCCCATCATCAAATGTATAATTATTTTTTATATTTTTATCACCGGGAAATTGAAAAGAGACAGATGCTTGAATTTGTGATTCTTGAAAAATAATGGTTTCATTTATTGAAAATAAATTTTCATTCAAATAAACTATATCAATTTGATTTGTTCCTACAGATGATACTAATATTGCTACTGCTCCACTAGATTTTCCTACAATTAATTCACCTTTTACTGAATTTAAAACATTTGATGTTAAATTTATAAGTTGTAAATATGGTAAAGTTGGGTCTCCTGTTGTTGATGATTCAACAATTGCAATAACATTTGAAACATCTGGAATATTTAAAGAAATTTCTTTATCTTGAACTCTAATACCATATATTGAACTATAAGTCAATCCGTCATTAAGTGTAGTTCCACCGATACCAGAACCTTGAGATGATGACTTACTAACAATCAGTGATGAGCATCTATTAAAAATTTTCTTTTTAGTTTTAGCATTTATTTTATTTAAAGTATAAGTAAATGTTGCTAACCCATTTTTACTTATATTAAATAATCTATTATTTTGAATATCAACTTTTTGATTTGAAAGTGCTTCTATTGTTCCATCAGAAAATGTTAAATTATAATCTTCTTCATCAAATGGAACAAATGTTAAATCTGCAGAAGTCAATAATGAAGATAAATTGGTATATCCATTATTAGTAATTGTAATTAATATACTTCTTCTTATTGTGATATCGGATCCAGTTAAATTTAAGTTGGCAATATTTGATTTATTTAATTTAGAATACAGAGACACGTTTGTAGTATTTAAAACTTCAAGTGTAACTTTTTTGAGATCATTAGTCGTAATTGCAGAACTTGGAAGAGATCCAGAACAAATTCCAGAAATAGATGGCAATGCTACAATTTGCAAACTTTTGGAAGAGGTGCTGATTTGATTTACTTGATTATAAACGGGTAAACTTTCTCCCTGTTTGCTGTAAGAAATGATATCACCTGTGTTTATTCCAATATAAAAATTCTGATTTGAAGTTGTAACTGTACTAATTCCACCAGAATTTGCCGAAATAGTAAATTGTGTACCAGTTGGTGCAATTAATATTTGATTGGAAAGTAATGGATCTCCAGTAAAACTTACTCCATTTCCAACTAATTGGTGAACATCGGAAAAATTATAGTCTCTAATATTGATAATTGTTCTTTCTGTAGTTTCGTTTATTTCTATTGTTTCTTCTTTAATAAAAGAACCAGAAACTTGATACAATTTCATAATATTTGATGAACTCATACTATTCACAAGATAACCAGTTGCTCCGCTATTTTTGCCTTTAATAAATGCTGGCAGTGTTTGAGATAATGTTGCATTTAATGTTAAAATTGTATATGTTTGTATATCATACAATGATATTTCAAATTGAGTGATTGCATTGGCATATGGAGCATTTTTTAATTTAAGATCATAAACTCTAGAAATTCCAATTTGTTCTCCTGAAGATATACCAGCAGTTGCAGTTCTTCCATTGTACAAATTTACATATGATGTTGTACCAAAACCAACTGGAACAGAACCGGTCACGTTATTTAAAATTATTTGTCTGCCAAGATTAAACGGGATTGCTTGATTGTAATCGGTGTCTGTGGTTCTTGGTTTTTCTAAATCAATTATTGTATTATTGATGGTTTCTACTTCATAACCTCTTATGTAAGCTTTTCCTGGGCTTACTGAAAGGCAAAGTAAATCTTTGGATACTTGATTTCCTTGTTTTGTTTTTTGATTTTCAAAATATATTCCATTATTTCCGGTTCTATTATTTAAACATTCTTTTGGTGCTATATCAAACGATTTAATATAATAGTTACCACTTTCGTCGTATGTTCTTCTTGCCAACTCATCACGAATTAAATTGTAATTTGTATTTTTTACAAATTTTTGCAATAAACCATTTTCTACTCTTAAAATTTCAATAAAATTTTCATCATTAAAATCTTCAATATTTTTTTTAATTAATGATGTAGATATTTTTAATCTATCTGCTCCTGGAGCTGCATAATTTGAAAAACCTTGGGCATTGTCAAATAAATCAAGATATTCATCAGATGCTACAACTATTTCTTCATTAATCAAAAGTCCTACTCTGTAACTTGGTACATTCGTATATTGGTCAAGTATTATTGTTTCTTTGTTTATATTTACAAAAAAACCACGAATAAAATAAATACCTTCTTCAATTTTAGCAGCAGAACCAATAGCAGTAGAATTTGAAAGTATTGTTGTCGCAAATGTTGTTCCAGTTCTTATTGTTGATAGTGAATAAGTAATATCTTCTAAAGTAACTAAATTTTCTCCATCTACAAATGTATTTGTGGTAAAATCAGTTTCACCGGAACTTTGATATTTAATATAAAGGGTATAGTTATTATTTTCAGAATCCGAACTATTAATATAAGTTTCTACCTTTGCTTTAACGCCACTAATTTCACCTTGAATTAATTTTCCAATCAAACTTTCAATATAAAGAGAAACTGGAAGACCCAAATGTGATTCATCTATTTGAACGCAAGTATACTCGGAATCGTATGCTATTTGTCCAGGAATGACCATTGCACCTTCTTTGAACAGGTGCTTACCAAATTTTTCAATTTGGTTTTGTAGTATTGATTGTAATGTTGTTAATTCTCTAGCTTGTATTGGAAATCCGGGTTTAAATAAAACTCTTTGATAATTATTTGAATCGGAAAAATCATCAAAATATGGTGATACATTTAAATTGGTGTTTTGTGGCATTTTCTTTTAAAATTCCAATACGATTTTTATGTCTTCTTTTTGACTAGAAGATCTGGGAATTGCTGATCTATTATCTATGTATATGATCTCTCCGGACCTTTTATTATATTCTGCTGATGCAATACCGGAATTAAAAGTAATTCCAAGTTGATATGTTCGATTGTTTATGACTGTTGATATACCAGTAAAACTAGAATCAATTGATAATGGAGTAGTTCCATTCATAGATGATCCAGTAATCAATAAACTACCACCAGACCCAGGAGATGAAGTAAATTTATTTATTTTATATCCAACACCAGTTGTCCCTAATCCAACTGGTTGATAATATTTAAGAACACCTGTAATGTTATCCCAAGATGCTACAAAACCAATAGCAGTAGTTCCAGTGCTAATGGTTTGAGTAATTGTAGAATCTACAGCATAAGTTGTTGCTGTGGTTGCACTTCCGGTAAACTTAAGAGCACTAAGACCACTCACCAAAGAAGTATTTAAAATTTCGATATTACTTCCTGATATTGTAGGATTTTTGATAATACCAACTCTTGCAAAATCATTACCAGAAATAATATCAGGATTTGATTCTAAAGTTTCATATCTAGAATATACAAGAACACGATATGCTCCTAGTTCTCTGTAAATATCATATCCATGCCCACCTTTTGGTGGTATGATTACATCAAATGTAGCAAGTGATGTAGTACCTATTCCTGTATTTGATAAAGATGCTGTAAGACCTGGAGCACCTGGAGAGAATTGGATAGTCGCATTTGTATATCCTTGTCCTCCATCAGTAATATAAACATCCATAACTTTTCCAAAAGAATCAGTAGTTACAGTCACTTTACCATCAGAACCATCTCCTAAAATTGGTATATTTGTAAATGTTGAAGATGCTGGTTCGTAATTATTTCCTCTTTGTTTAATGACAACTGAATGTATTTTTCCATCTATAGCATTTTCTTTAATTGATATGCTCTCTCCAACTATTCCCCAATTTTCTGGAACAGGTATAAATTCAATTGAATCAAATTTTACAATTTCTGATGGTTTAATTGTATAAAGATATTTCCAAATATATCCATCTCCACTTGTTCCTGCTGCTCTTTGTTCTAAATCGATAAAAGATGGTTCATCATATGAAGGTCTTCCGTTTGGATTTTCTGGATCTGATCCATTTTGAATGCAAATATAAACTCTTAAATCTTCATTAACTACATAGTAATTTGCTTGATATAAACTTGACTGTTGTGTTACTGGTGTTTTGTTATAAATATTATAATCATTTCTATACATTTCATAAGTTGTTCCAGCAGTCCAAGTAACTTTTCGAATCATTCTACGAACATCATCCGTAGTAACTTGTTTCATTGCAATTATCGTATCTTTGATATCATTTTCTTCCTTAAATCCGTCCAATGGAGATGGTCCAGTGTTCCAAGTAGAGGATCCTCCGGCTAAAGGATTTGTAGAATTTGGTTGTCCAATAAAAGTATAATAACGATTAAAAGTTTGTCCAACACCAATAAAACTTTTAACAAAGGTTTCGGCATTTAATATTCTAAATTGATCAGATATAATAGCAGGCATTTTATTTGATATTTATGTTTATTTATTTACTTTTAAATAAACCTCTTGTTCTTGTAACTTCCGGAGCAGTCGAAAGTCCAATTAAACCATTATTAGTGTTTAATATAAATTCTTTTGGAAAACCAAGTGATCTATTTTGATAATCATATATCTTACCCCAACTATAATTTCCAAAATAACCATTTGTTGTTAATCCAGGATTTATCGTAAAATCAATTCTAGAATTATTTGTTGGATTAGGAAGAAATCTACAAGTGACAGTTACAATTCCTACCACAGAGGAATTAATTGGTTTTTCTACTGTCTCTGCATAATAAACACCATCAATAAATGAAGTTGCAGTACCAACAACAACATTATCAGTAGTTATACAAGTTAAGGAATGTCCACACTGAATATTGCTATTATATATCACAAAATAATCTCCTACCGAAATTCCACTTGATTGTATACCATAACTATTAAGGGCAGAATATCCTATTCCTAATTGAGTATTATCATAAGATTCTGTTTTTAATTTAAATTTTATTCGTGGTATAGTATTAATTCCGATAATTACAGATAAAGATGTATCAACACCCACTATAACACCAAAATCACCCTTTGCCTTGATTGATTCAATTTCTTCTGTTTTTGTTTTTTCTGATTCAACTAATACTTTTGGTGGATTTGCTTGATCGTATCCAAAACCAGGATTTGTAATTATGATAGAAGTTACAATTCCAGATGTTGTATTTGAAATTGCTGATGCAAAATTATAAGCAGGAACAGAATAAATTGAAGTGGCACCAAGTCCAACAGAAATGTATCTATCTTCAACAATTGAATAATTAATATCTTTTAATATATTTGATTGATTTGTAGATCTTTGATTCCAATTTTGAAGATTGAATGAATAATATAATATTCCATTTGAATTTAATAATGTATATAAGTTGTAATATGAATTGTAATGTATATTTGTAAAATTACCAGAAATATTGGGAGTAATCTTTACCCAACTAGTTCCATTGGTAGAAGTTCTAATTTCGGAATTATTACCAACAGTTATAAATTGAGATCCAGTCCAAATAACTTTATTTAAATTTTCTCCTGTAATATTATTAGAACTCCAAACTGTTCCTACATCACTTGTAATAACTGTTCCATTATTTCCAACTGCAACGATATTATTTCCTATGGAAATTGATTTTAAATCACTAGATGTATTTGATGAAATTTTGACAAATTCAGTACTACCAACTCCAACTGCAGAAAAAATTGCACCACTAGAACCAACACAAATCCATTTATCTATAGATGATGAATATTTAATGTCAAACAATGGTGAAATATAATTACTTAACGATCTAGTTATATTATTTAATTGAGAAGTTTCTTCGTATTTATTGTATTCGGTCCAAGAGGATATTGTTGTACCAAATCCAATAGATCTTACAATTTTTCCTTGTTCCCCAACAGCAATATAATAATTTGTAGAACCCAACCCAACAGAATTGAAGGAAATTGTTCCACCATACCCAATATTTGTTATTGTATTGAAAGATATTCCATTTGTTGTAATTGCTACTATTCCACTTTGCCCAATAGACACTATAGGATTTCCAATAGTAAATGATAATAATGAGGAATTTGTCGATAATCCACTCGTAAGAGACCAATTTAATATTGGATCTTTACTTTTAACTGATATTGTAGATATTGAAACTTTTGGAGAAATTGTTGATGCATATCCAATACCTCCAGTAGAAATTGCAATAGAAGATATTGTATTTGCAATTGATACAACTGCTGTTGCAATTCCTACTTCTATTTCTTTATTTTCAATTATTAATACATTTCTGTCTGCTTCTTCTATTAAATCAATATCAGTAAATATAGGATATACATTACTTACATATATTGATGTATCCGTAGTATTTAAGTTTTTAATAATTCTAGTTGTAGGTCTAATCGTTGATATTAAACTCGGTCTTGCTTTAGAAACTAAAGAACCAAGAATAATTCTGTCTTCTGTTTGTTTTGTCCATTTTAATGGTCTAAATTTATTCGGATTTATATTGATTCCAATACTATCATAATTATAAGTATCAAGTTGATCTGTTGCAACAATTTTTTTAACTACTCTTTCAAACTGTTCTCTATCTAAATTATCGTAAATATTTTCTCCAATTTGAACAATGTCCCCTTCTTTAATTGTTTTTGGTGGAATAATTGTTTCAACATCTAAAGAAGAACCTCTGTAAAATATAACAGAACATTTTGAGTTTATTTTTGGTGCCTCATTAAAAGCTATTCTAGAACCAGAGAATGTGTAAGATTCTCCTGGAACTTGAAGTATATCATTCAAGAATATGAAAATATTATTTTGTAATATAATATCAGACCCAAAATTCTTTTTTAAATCAATTATTTCAGTATTTCCACTATTAGTTTGTGTTAATGTAAATTTTTTGCGAGATTCATTAAAATATTGAGAAAAATCATCAAAATAAATAAATTGTCCAGGATAAAAACCACTAAATTTATCTGTTAGAGTTTCTGTAACTGTAATTTTGAATTCTTCAAATCCTGCACCAATCGTTGGATTTGTAGTTAATCCAACTACTTTAAGAATATCTCCAACTTTATACCCAACACCAGGATTATCTAATTTAAAACCAATAATACTCGAACCAGATCCAACTTGAACTGAAACTTTTGCATTAGTTCCAACTCCAGAAGAACCACTAGTATATGCAACGCCAAGATTGCTGTATGCAAGAGGTAAGTCAATATTTACATATACTGGTGAAGATGAAGTATACCCGATTCCACCACTAACAATTGAAAGTGAAGATAAACTACCACCAACACCAACAGTGGCCGTTATAGAAGCACCAGAACCAACATCAGAGGCAATACTGATACTTGGAGGAGTTCTATAACCACTACCACCACCTTTTATAGTAATTGAGGTAATTGTCCCTGCAGATGAAACTGATGCTGTTGCTGCTGCTCCAATTAATGGTTGATAACCAAATCCAGTTGTAATTGCTACATTTACAATTTTTCCAGCATTTGGGATACCAGTTAAAAATTTAATAGTATTATTTCCGGGTGTATCAATTGAATAATCTACTTGTGGACCTTGGAAAACATTGTTTATAAGTATAATCGGATTATTGTTAATGTCTGTAGAACTATTTGTGTTTGTATACAATCCAACAACACTATCTCCACTTGATTTTAAATTAAATTGTGTTGCTGCAATTCCAGTAAAATCAATAGAAATATCATCTAAAATTAAATTTTTATCATTTGGACTTGAAGAATCAAATGCCCTAGAGAATGCTCTTCCAGAGAAGAAAGATGATACTTTAAATTGAGGGTCCGTTGATGATATTGCTGGTCCATATGGTGGAGTAGAAAAATATATTACATCATCTATGATATTAAAATCACCAGTATGAACAGTAACCGCAGAACCTATTGTGTGCCCAGCAGCAACTGTTCCCATAAATGAACGAGCAACATCTATTTTATTTGTAGATCCAATACCAACAGAAATGACTTTTAAAAATTCATTGTTAATTTTTAAAATGTCTGATCCTGATATAGAATTAATACCAGAAGAAACATATATTGCTGTTGATCCAATACCTACTGATGCAGAAAGACCTATTGTGATATTTTTTCGATGAACTGCACTTTGGATTATATTATCTATAGAAATAATTACATTTTCATTTGGATTTTTAAAACTAAATGATTGAGTTCCAGAACCATATGAAACTAAATTAAAAGGAGTCGAAATTGTTGTAGATAATCCACAAAGTTGAAAATTATTTACATCAATTTTACGAACAAAAACATTTGATGGTAGTTTTTTAGTTCCCAGTAATGTCGGAGAAAGGTAGACATTATCTGCAGGTGTAGATCCACCAATATAAGTTCCAGCAATTGATATCTGATCAGTTGACGTATAACCAGAACCACCATTCACTACAGACACTAAACTAATGTCTTGATTTGTATCTCTAAATACATTAAAAATCGCACCTGTACCTATTCCACTAGAAGAAGAAGGCACATTATTGTAAGTCGCATTTGCGGATCCGGATCTGGTAGATGATAATTTAGATATTGTAAAATACAGATTATTGGTGGGTGTTGCCCCACCCATATATGTTCCAGCAATTGAAATTTGTTGCCCTACAGAATATCCACCTCCACCATCAATTAACTGTATTGATGTACTTAATGGTATTCCAGTACCACTACTATAAGTGATAAGAACTTGAAATAGTGCTCCTGTACCAATTCCAGTATTTACTTGTCCGGGAATAGGATTACCAAATCCAAAATATTGAATACCAGGACCAGGGGGAGATATTGTAGTACTAATTCCAGTAATAATTCCAGTATATGGGACATAACTATTATATCCATTTTCATATATTGCACTTCCTATCCCTGCTCCCACCTCCATTAGTATATCAAGAGTTCCCATTGCATATGATGTGGTAGCAATACCTATAGTTGTCCCAACTCCAGAATTGTAAATTATTTCTTGTCCAGATTGAAATCCATGATTTGGAATAATAAATTTATTATTTTCCAAATCGACAATTGTAGTAGCAGAACCGACAAATTCTTTATAAAATAATGGATTTCCTAAACTTTTAAGTTTAAATGAAGACAAACCAACGATTGTCCCTCCAATTGTGCTAGTAATTCCTGTAAATTGTGAACTAATATCATCAATTGATGAAACTTTATTGGTATTATTTAATATAAAAGTTCTCAAAGCAGTTCCTTCTGGGAAATAAATTCTTTCTACGGATTCGTCATCTAACACATCTTCTTCATACACCATCGAAAAATTATGTTTTGTATATAAAGAATCAAAGCTATCCATATTTACAAGTAATGTTGTTTCCGATGATGCAACAGAAACTTTCATATTTGTAGATTTAGCAATTCCAAGATTAACTGGACCACTGGTGGGTATTCCAATTATATTTAAGTCTGAAAATTCTTTAAATCCAGATGGGTGTATAATTGATTTTACAGATTCTTTCCAAGTTGAGTATGGTATTTCGCTTTTAATTGAATATGAGAATTTTTGATAATAATTATTATCTGACATTCTTTGCTGATAATCGTTCAAAAAACCAATTTTGTCTCCAAAATTATTAATTTTATCTCTAGAAACTCCTAAAGATGCAGAAAGATTAAATATAGATACAAATTTTACTACTCCATTTAATTTTGATTTTTCTCCATAAAGTTTATCACCAACATTTAATACTCCTTTAGCATTTATTAATCTTAATTGATTTATGTCATTATCCCAACCATCTTCCATTACTTGTGCTGAAAAATTCGTAGATGATACTTTTTCTCCAGAAAAATATTGGGCATCATCAATTATATTCATTTTAAATTCGGCCATATCTTTTTTATTGACAACATAACCAAGAGTAAAATCCGAATTATATTCACCAAATGAATTTGTTTGCAAACCATTCATATTATAGTTTATAGTTCTATTTGTTGTGTTTATTCCTGTTACTGTAAAAAAGTTATACCCATAATTTTTTGAATTAAAATTAGCAGAAGTTGCAGTTCCCACAGTCAATCTACATTTTTCAATAAAAATACTATCGCCAATTGCAAATGGAAATTCTGTTATTGTTGACCCATATCCAATTGCGATTGGTTCAAATAAAATAGGATCATTTACTAATTCTATTGTTCCATTTCCTGTTATATGATTTGCAGATATTTGATCAATTTCATATCCATTTGAATTATTGTATGGAACAATCCTGAGCGGATCTTTCAAATTAAAAACATTTTTTGCTATTTTTACATCAATTACAGACCCACCTTGAATTTTAGATGTCAATTCTAATTGATCATTTCCAATAACTTTTAATTTTGGTGGTGTATTATAATTTCTTCCTCCTGCCAAAATACTGATAGATTCTACTCTAGATATTTCTTTAATAATACAAATAGCAGGAACACTCAATTGTGGCAGTATAGTAGGATCTGTTGGATAATCAAATCCATCTTTAATTCTATCAAATGATGATATTTTACCAATTTCGGATGAAACTGGATACAATATTGCATTTTTTCCAGAAGAAGATTTGATATAATCTACAGATGGAAGAATCGAATACGATTTTCCTTTTGAATTAATTCTAATTTGTGATATTTGTCCAGTTGTGTTTTTTGAATTTGTATCATAAAAAACCGAAGAAATTCCTGATATCTGAGTATATTCTGTATATTCTGGTTTTTTATTTAAATTAAATTTAAAAGAATTGGTCCCAATACCAATAATAGATTGTTCATTTGATAAATTGCTTGGTCGAATGTCAATTCGATTAAAACCAAAAACTTCTTTATCCGTAGATAATTGATTTTTTTCTACATCATTGGATGATGCAATAAAATTATAGTAAAGAGTTGCAGGAATTGATCTATCATTAGTTTGTAGTGTTATATTTGTAGGTGTTCTTTGAATTGCAAATTGATTTGTTTCTTTTTTATCAATCTCAAACTGTTTTTTGAAATCTCGATCTATATAAAATCTCAAATCAATATCCAATAATGTTGGATCGGATATATCAAATACTACTATATTTCCTTTTGAAAATGATAGTGGCGGATTTATAAGAGCAATATTTTGAGTACCAATTCCAGCATTAGAAAATGATATTCCCAATCCAATAGTCACGTCATAAGAATATTTACAAAGTTGTATTTTATCTGGATGTTCTTTTAATACGTAATAAACTGATTCATTTTCTAAACCACCAATAGCAGTAGTTCCAGAGTAATAAACAATTTTATCTCCATTTTTTAATATATTAGATCCAATATCAATTGTTGATGTAGAACCAATAGAAACTTTTGATGTAGAAAATCCTATAAGACCGGTTGTAATTTTTCTATTTTTTTTATCAAATCTAAAAGATACATTTTCCGTTCTTGATGGTATAATTATAAATTTAATTTTATCCCCATCAAGTAAATTGTGAGGTTCTGAAGTAGACACAATTCCAGAATAATTTTCAACTCTTGCAGTTACTGTTTTGTATGTTGTTTTGAATGAATTTGAATCACTAACATTCGAATTGGATATAAAATATAAAGAATTTAATGTACTTCCAATTCCAACTGAAGTAGTAAAACCCAATGTAGATATTCCTAAATAATTATTTCCCAAATTTACAGCATATATTGTTTGATTTTTAGTTAAACTGAATGCAAATGAAGGATTGCTATCATATACACTCAATCCTATACCAGAACCAACAGGACAATCATATGCCAGTTGTTGTCCAGTATAAAAATTATGATTCGGAATATAAATCACTCGTGATGGAACAGATCTATTCACTATATTACTTATTCCAATACCAACAATTGAATAATTAGTTCCAGTAGTTCCAAATCCAACACTATTTTTTGGATTAAAATATACTTCTCGATTTTCTGGTAAAAATGAAGAAATTGGTATATCTTCAGTAAATTCAAACTTTTTGGGAAGCAATTTGACACTTTCAATTCCTGCAGTATGAATTCCTCCAGATAATGATCTGTTGACTAATAATTGTGACGTTTCTGGTATAATATTTGTGATGGTTAGTATTTCTGTTCCGATTCCAATTGAATCATTAACTTCAAAACCAGAAATATCTGTAACATTTATATTTGTAGAAACTCCAGTAACACCAACATTTTGTAAACTAGATGTCAATCCGACTACTTTTTGATTTACAACTATAGTTTTTGTGTCTTCAAGTTGAGATAATGAAAATGTAGATATTCCTGAAATAATTATTTTATCATTAGATACTAAATTATGTACAGTCGAAGTAATTCCTACAATATTATTGCCTCTGGTTACAAATACAACATCATTAAAAGTAGATACTCCAACAATTAAATTTGATATTACTTTTCCATTTACTCTACTAATTTCTGCACTTATTCCTGTTCCTTCTTTTGATTTTTTAAAATTTATAATATCATTTACACGATAACCTTCGCCTAAAGAATCAATTACAATGGATGTAATTCCGGATTTTTTAATTTGCTTTACTATAAAATCTTGTTTTAAATTTGAAATATTTTTATTTAAAGCATCATATCCGGAATTTTCAGAATCTAAAAAATAATTTGATGTATTTCTTATTAAATTAAGTTTCTTGAAGTCTAAATTTTGAGTAAAATTGGGATCAAAATTTTCAATAACTGGTTTATCTTTAAAATAATTTCCAATTACATATGGATATTTTGGAATTAATTTTTCTGTAACCAAATCATAAGTTGTAAAGTAAGCATATGTTCCATATGGATACTCCGGAGTTATACAAAATCTTCCATTATATTGATCCAAATCTCCAGAATTATTAAACTTATAATCGTTTACAAAAAAACCAATCTCAAAAGAATTTGGCCTTAACGAAGAAGGAATAATTGGATCTTCTATATAACTAGAATTAATTAATTTAATACTAGTATCAGTTAAACTTGTATATCCATATGGTCCATAAATCGGATTTCCATCATAAGACCATCCAATAATTGGGCTATGCGAAGTGTCAATTCCAACTTCAGTATTATCATCATTAATATTATCACCGATATTTTTTCTTAACTTTTTTGGTAGATAAAAATTAATTATTTTCAACTGAAGAGATTGATCAGTGCTTGGATATGTTATTGATTCATCATCTCCACTAAATACATTTTTTTTAATTTGATTAATTTTCCACTCAAATACATTTGCAATAAATTGTAAATTTTTTCCTCTTCTAATTGCCTCTATTGTGGTATTTGATTTTTTATATCCGATTCCACCATCAATTATTATAAATGATGCAATTTTTCCATTTACAATAAGGGGTTGGATATTAGCATACTTTCCATCTCCAGAAATTATTATTTCAGTTCCATCATCGTACCCATTTCCCGAAAAAATAATTTGAATGTCAGTAATTGAACCATTTATAATGACAGGTTTCAATAAAGCAGAAGTAATCGATTTTAAATTTACATTAGGTCTTCTGTGAAAATTAATAATATCAGAAGACCCATAAGAACTACCACCATCTTCAATATAAACATTTTCGGCACTTCCAAGCACTATTGGAGTCAATACTGGCGATACAATTGATGTTGAACCTATTCCAGGTATAGATTCAACTTGAATATTAATCGGAGGATATGCAAACGTATGTGTACCAACTCCTAAAGAATTAAATTTAATATATTTTTTATTAATATAATTTAAATTGGTTGATGTAGTTCCAATACCTGCATCAGATAATTTAAATTTATCTTGATCGATAATTGTAACACAATATTCAATATTGGTAGATAATCCAGATATTGGAGTGTCGGTGTGTGAATATTTAATAAAATCGCCATTTTTAAAACCATGATTTTTGGCAAAAATATAATCATCAAATGTACTAATTCCAGAAATTTGATAATCTAAAGACGGATATGAAACAGAAGATACTTTAACTAATCTATTTGAATATCCGGAACCTGAATTTTTAACATAAATTTTATTAATAGTTTTTTTGCTGTTAAGAGTTCTAAATTCATGAAATCCGGAACTTATTCCGGTAATATTGATAGTATTGATTCCTGATAAAACATCTGATCTATTTTTGTGTAATTTAATTTCTTTTGAATTTATGACATTTACAAAATAATTTGATTTATCATTTAATCCAGGAAGAACCGAATTTCCATTTGAATAATATGTAACTTCTTCATAATTATCAAAATTATGATTATCTATAAACGATATGGTTTCTGTAGATGTATTAATTGCTGTTAAATCTGCTCTAAATTTTGCAATAATTCTTGTTTTTACTAAATTTGATTCTAATACTGCACCAGAACCATTTCCACCAATTAAAGTTATTTTTGGTTTTCTATCATAACCAATTCCTGGGGAATTTATTTTTACTTCTTTTAATGATCCAGAAAGAATTAAATTTGCTTTACATCCAGATCCAATAGAATCACTAATAATTAAATCTGGAGAATTTATTACATCATAATCTTTTCCTGGATTTGTTATTTGAATTGAATCTATTTTTCCGTAATAAATATTTTCATCAAATAAAGTTGGTGAAAATAATTCCACACCATTAACTAATAATCCAATATTTCTATTAAATGTAGTTCGATCATTTTCGTTATCAAAATAATTAATATTTTCAGTTAAATTGAATTTTCTTAGTATTTTTTGATCTTTAATTGTTTTATTTTCATAACCAAGTTTGAAAATTAAATCATTAGAAACTCCAGAATGTAAATTAATATATTCTTCGGCAAATAAATTAGTATTACTATATGCCAGTGATATAGAATTATTATTAATTTTTTTTACAAAATAAATTCCAGTTTCAATTCCGGCAGAAGTTTTTGAATCATAATAAATTTTATCTCCAGATAATAAATTATGATTAGATATTTCCAAAATTGTAGTTGATCCTGTTCCTGCAGTGATAACATTTCTTTTTGTATTTGTAGACGTAATTGTATAATTCGGAAAACCAGAAGTAGTCACGTATAAATATTTTCCCTCATTATCAATATAAGTATTTTGGACTCCTCCATTTATATTTGATATATCAGTAAAATTTGGAGAATCGGCTTTAGTAATTTTTTTCTTAATTTTTATTATATTTGAAATGTCTATATTTGGTAATGATTCTATAATAATCGTGGTTGATGATTCGATAGTTTTAACTATAGCATCAATATCTACATTTAATACATTAGAAATATAAATTTGATCATTTTTATTAAATTTAACGCTGTCTTTTAATATTATTCTATAATTGTTATTGCTAATTAATGAAATTGAATTTATATTATGATATGTTGGTATATTGTAAATCCAACTATCAAATTTTATATTTCCTGATAAGTTTTTCCCAAAAGAACTGAGTGATACTTTGTCTCCAATTTTTAATCCAGAAGAAGTTTTAGTATCAATTTTATCAATTACACTAATAACTCTAAATTCATTTAATGATGTATCTGATTGATCATATGCATATGCTAATTTTTTTTCATAAATAAAATCTCCAAAATTTAAATTTTGACTAATCCCAGAAACATTTAAAAATTGAGTGCTTGTTTTGTCTGTATAATTTAAAGTTAATTCGGTCAAATTTGATTTTTTAGCAATAATTGTTCCTGACTGTGAAAATCCAACTGTGGAATCGACAGTAATTGTATTGTTTGATGCAAGAACGGTTTCAATTACTTTAGTAGATCCTGTAATTTCAAAATCACCAGTAAAAGAGGTAGAATCTAAAGATATTTCATAAAAATCTTTACCTTGTATTGGTCTATATTCAACATTATAGATAGAAGCAGAAACTGTACCAATTCCACTTATAAATTGATTTAATGTTGTTCCTTTTAATGAAGTGGTATTTTTTCCAGAAATTTTTTCAACTAAAATATTTTTTGTTACAAAATAATTATTATCAGATGGCCTCAACATATATTCTTGAGGATTTATTGTTTCTATTTCTGTTCCATACAAAATCGAAAAAAGAATTTTAAAAGACTGTGCTGTTCCTTTCGAAGAATAAAAGTCTTTTGCTCTTGATAGAATATTTTGTAAAGAAATTTTTGGAGTAAATTTTCTTTCCTCAAAATCAGGCAAAAACTGATATTTAAATTTTTTAAATATTTCAAAGAAGAATATAAAATTTAAATTTTGCAAAGAACTCCCAGATGTATGCTTTGATGCTTCAGTAATTGAAAAATTTAAAAATTCTGGATTATTATTTTTTTGTAAACTATCAATTCCACTAAATCCACGAATACAACCCAAAAATGAATTTGAAGTTTTTGAAGTATAAGTAATAATTTCATTATCAATTTTAATTAATCCATATTTACTTGGATATCCAATTGTATGAGATACGAAAATAGTATCATCAAAAGATAAAACATCAGAAGTCAATACAGATGGAAGATTTAAATCTATTAATGTTTCACTATTAAAATTTTGTATTTTTTTATATTTTTGAATATTAGATGATAAATCATCTATTCCAGTTTGATGTTCCTGTGATGTATAATATAGATTTAAAAATTCTTGAAAAAGTGGTGATTCTTCATTCAAAAATTCAGGAATTTGTGAATCTAAAATGTGATTAATTTTTATTCTTTTAATTTCCGTCATTTTATCTTGTATAGTTTCCGTTTAAGTAACTCGATGTTGATACATATTCAGTAGCAGAAAGATTTTCTCCTGAAGTAATTGTATCCTCTATAGTATTTACTATAGTATTATTGATATCTATTTGTAAATAAATATCTTTCAATGCAATTACATCATTTGATTCTGGTATTGCTTGTATTTCTATTTTATTATTTGGCAATGATGTAGATACAATATTTACTATATTTAATTTAATTTCTCCTTTTAAATAATCAACTGTTCCTGCATCTGAAGATATTATTGTTGGAACATTATCTATAAGTTTAAAAAATAATATTTTTCCATTTATAGAATTAATTGGATTATCAGTTAAATATAATGTATCGGAAATATCTTTAATTTTAAATCCTGAAGATTTGATGTTATATTTTTCTGTTTTTTGGTGAAATTTATTTCCAAAACATATCTCATACGTAGCAAATTTATTCATTTCTACTGAAAGATCTCTTCTCATTCTAATTTTAGTAATATTTGAAGTAATTGCTCGATTTGTATTATCAATTAAAGTATTTACTTTACTAAATTTAAATCTTCCCCCAAAACTATTTACATCAGAAGATATTGAATAAAAATTTAAAGTATTTAAAACTTGATTTTTAACTATAACTGAATCTGAAATAAATGCTGGATTATAATAAACCGTAGAATCAATTTCAACATATAGATATTTTAAATCAATAAGTTCTGGTTTAATTCCAGCAATTGAATACTGTTTTAGTTTTTTCTTAATTTCGTTTTTTGTAATTTCTGATAAAAAATTACCATTTCTTGGTTTAATTGAAATAAAAACTTTTCCATATTGTGGAGGATCCAATTCTTCTCCCCCATATGCAGTTACAGAATCTATATTCGAATAAAGATAAGGTATTAAACCTTTATAGTCATTTGCAGTTACAGCTCTATATTGAGAAGCATATACTCTTGGGGCAAGATATTTGATTGAGTCTATTGATTCAATATCATCTCCATTTTCTGATGATACCAGTGTAGTAATTAAAGAAATACCACTTGTAATATTAGTTGAGTTATTATCTTTAATATTTCCAGAAAAAGTAAAGTTTGCAGATCCATCCGCAGATTTTCCGTTAGTTACAATATATGAAATATTAATTACACTACCATCTTCTGGTTTTTTTCCTATAAGATCATCACCAAACAAAATTTGATATTTCTCATCTTCAATTTCTTGAATTAAAAATAATTTAGATGTTTTATTTACATTTAAAATATTTTCATATAATGAATATACTTCAGTTGTAGTACCAGTTGTAGTTACACGAATCGTTGATGTATCTACATTTGAATTTGGTATTATAAATTTTTGATTTGATTGACTATAATCAATTGTATATTGTTTTGTCAAATAGGATCCTTCGTAAATATCTAAATTTTCAAAAAATGCAATATTCGAAGTATTTACAGGAACTGTTACATCAGATGGTATTGAGAATATATAATTACCATCTTGAACTGCACCCAATGCAACTGGTCCTGCTTTTAATGTTACTGTTCTAGAATTATATGATTGTGTATTTACTGAAAAACTTATTTTTGCTTTGGAAGCTCTTTTTGAACGAGGCACATAACCAATATTACGAGCATGAGAAACTACATTTTCTCTTAATGTTGCACTATCCAAAAATGCTTCATTTGCCTGCATATTAGTATTATATGCAGTAATATAGGAATTGTATGCAAGAACATCAATCAGAACAGAAAAATTAGATCCTTCAAAATCAAAATCAGTAAAATTAGAATTTGATCTCAGATAGTCTTTAATCTGAGTACGTAAATCATTAAAATCTAAATTGGTAAATTGATTGAAGGACATTATACCCTAGTTGGTTGTAAGATAAACTCTATATTTTGAGTTGGAAATGGCAGTCCAACAATATCATAAGTAATTTTAATGTTTAAATCATTTGTATCGTCTGGGATTTCGATTTCGACATTGCGCAATAATATTCTTGGTTCGAAATTATTCAATAAGGTTGTAATTTCTTCTTCTAAAAAAGAGAATATATCAGAATTTCCTATTTCAAATAATGTATCATCAACCGATGTCCCTATTAGATTATTAAAAAATCTTTCATTTAAACGAGTCCTGACAAGATTTATAACAGATTTTTTAATAGCATCTTCATTTTTTAAAATAATTAAATCATTAGTAACTGGATGTTTCGTAAAAGATAAACTGATATCTTTAAAACTACGAGAAATTGTTACTGCCATTTAAACTTTATTTCTTTATATATCTATAATACTTTTTACCAAGTTTTTCCATAATTTGGTTCCGTTCCATATTCCCAATCATCATAATCTTGATCATTACGAATTTTTTCATGAAGATCAGTTTGTTTTTTTAAATTATGATTGGGTGCCAAATCATGCATAATTTCTTGAATGATTCTTTTTGGTGGTTCTGTTTTATAATCAGTAATCAAATGCGTAGTTCCCCACATTTGATGCATATATTCTTTGTCTCTATCGACTGGTAAATTAGACATTTTTCTCCTGTTTTAAAAATAAAACAGAACTTTTATGATGGAGGTTTCTATCTCCAAATATATTTAACGATTTAGATTTCTGATTTTATAATTATATGAATTAAAATATTTTAAAAGTTCAATTGCAACAATTTTTGGATTTCCTTCTCCACAAGTATAAATGTCAATTGCAATACATCCTTTTTCTGGCCACGTATGAGCCGAAAAATGACTTTCTGATAGTGCAATTACGATAGTAAGACCTTGTGGTTCGAATTTATGAGTAAAGATATTTAAAATAGTCATCTTTGCACGAGAAATCCCCCTTTGGATTACTTCCAATAGAGGGATTATGTCATTTAACAAATTATATTCAATATCATATACCTCTAATAAGAGGTGATTGCCCATAGAAAATTGTTCCAATAATTATGATATTAAAAAATTATTTATTATGTTTTTCTTCTATAGTTTGGTAAAAATATTCATCAGTATCTCCAAGTGTACCCCAACTTATATCATTTTCAACCTCAAAATATTGAGTTGATACTTTAAAATCGGGGGTTTTTGCATTTGTTGGAGTCAATGATATGTCGTAAATACGACAACGATTGTTTGGATATAATGCATACTGTCCATTTTGAAGTTCAATTAAATTAAATGATTTGTGCTCTTCTGGTATTTCACTTACACTATAATCGATTTGATCCGTTCCTTCGTGATAATTATCTAATGTTGAAATGTATGATCCACTCATTTCTCCAAAATCACGAGTATAAATTTTCCAATGCATCGATCCAGTGAATTGTTTATGTATGTTTGTTACTCCATAATCCATACAGTTCCAAAATTGTAAATTTTGTAAACTTAGGTCTGGATCTGGTAATTGTGGACGAGATAGAAAAGCAGAAATTGGTAGTTTATCGAACATTGCTGCATATTCTGGTAAATATGTTTCAAAATAAAAAGCACGTCCTGGTATAGATTTTGCTGATACCCAAATACCTTCTACAAATTCTCCATATCCATCTTTTAGATCTAAAAGATATTCTTTACGTACCCATACTTTTTGAGCCGGTAAATTAGTAATTAAGCAACTCATCCTTTACCTTGTCCTCTATATTTTTTTCGAGCGGAATTTCGACTTGTCTTCGAATACTTTGTATTCTTTCCTTGTCCTTGAATTGTACTCTTTGGATTACTTTCAAGTTTTTGATCTTTTTTATTTAGAGCCATTTTAATTTTTTCTCCTTTTAGTTCAAAAAACGGTTTTTGACGGGGGTTTTTGCGTATTTTTTATAAGGATGCTATAAGAAGCAGTTCCTATACATCTCTGAGATATAGAAAAATACCCCTATAAGACTTATTTAAATCTTATAAAGGTATTCTAAGTTAAACCACTGAAAACGTCAAGAAATGTCTGAGAGATAATACTCAGATAATTCTCATCTTTTCATGTCCGACACGAATTTGTGGATCACACCAAATTTCAAATCCTGCTTCTTTTGCATCAAGACAGAAAGATACATCTTCACCACACATATCTTGTACTTCGCCAGATTCAAAGACTTGCATCTTAGGAGCAAACCAAGGATATTCGAGTTTTTCAAATACTCCTTTCTTAATCAGAACCCAACCAAATCCTGTATAATCAACTGTAAATGGTTTGCGCCTTTTACTCATTGTATCTCCAGTTTCATGATTCATGACTCCTCCATTGCCCCTAAAATCGTCCTCCTCTAACCAATGAGCAACTGAGGTTGTATGACCATCTTCAGTCATATACCACCCTGCTGCAATGTCTTTATTCATTGCTACAAGACGATAAAACTTTTCTGTGTCAAATACAATATCACTATCAATCCAAAGTTGATAATCATAATTCAATTTTCCATCCCAAGGTACTTGCTTTGGACCTCTGAGAACATTTGCACCTAAACATTTGCAACGTGCAAAGTTGACCATGGAAGAATAATCCTGTGATATTTGAATGCTTGCACCATTCTGCACAAGATCAAAACATAACTGAACAAAATTCTTTAGATAGGTATATGATACTCCACGACCTGGAAGACAAAATACAACTGATTTTCCTCTGATTAATTCTTTAGCTGCCCCTAAATTAAAATCATCTTCTGATGATGTACTTAATGGCGCCTTTGCTTTTACTGTAAATCCTTTTGCCATAAAAATTGAAATAGTAACGTTTACATTCTACCACCGCAAATCAAATTTTGCAAGGTGGATTTGTTTTATTTAGTGTAACTTCAATATCCTTATCATTACCACCAGAAGTCCAACATATATTTCTCTTGTATTTACATTAAACCCTTGCCGAGGATGCGCTCTGACCTCTAGATCTTCTGGCTCTGGTTCTCCGCAAAAGTTGTTGATGTTT
>Ga0247841_10003741_pt1 | contig 27483 bp, 32 predicted proteins | sample LaCruzMarch2015__2_FD_192410 | JGI IMG/M metagenome (GOLD analysis project Ga0247841, IMG submission 192410) | Freshwater microbial communities from meromictic Lake La Cruz, Castile-La Mancha, Spain - LaCruzMarch2015_18m | ecosystem: Environmental > Aquatic > Freshwater > Lake | place: Spain... | reverse complement strand
AATTACTATTTTATTACAAAGAATAACAGCATTAGTTATTTTTGGTGTATTTATATCAGGATGTTTCAATACACTTTTCAAGGAAAGTTTAATTCCTTTGAAAAAGTCGTCAGGTGGTTTTTCTTTTATAGACATCCCTATAATATTCCTAAATATTTTATTTTTAAGTATTTTAACGAATAAATTAGAAAATTGAATAAAAATAAAATATATTTAAACATATATTTTGGTATAAATATATTATAATGAATTTAGAAAATGAAATTGTATATGTTAAAAATAAAAAATATATTTATGTTCTAACAAATAATGACGATAATAATAATGAATTAGATTTATCTATATTTGAAATAGAAGAATGGACGCATTTAACAAAAATTAGCAAAGTATTTGAAGATTATGTATTTAATTTAGATGTAGATAAATCGTTAAGACCTTATATAAATATTAGCGAAAATATAAAGAATTGTGTTTATTATTTATATTATTATTCACCATTCTCTCGCTATAAAGGTTTTAATGATTTAGAATGTGAAACACTAGAAATAAATGATATTTATGAAGTAGTATTTGATTTTGTTAGAAAAGATAAAAAAATAACTATAAATAAATTTAGAAGATGGGTTATAGACAATTATGAAACTATTAAAACACATTATGATACATTAATTAACAATAAAATAGATTTGTTTATTCCGTTCAGTTAATATAAAAGTGATATAAAACTATAAATGTGTGTTCTAATATGCTTTCCGTTTTCTGTAAATTGAAAATCTTTACTTTCAATAGTATATTTTGTCTTGGTTAATTGTTTTATAATACTTAACCAAGGTCTTTTTATTTTACTTGGTTCTCCAACTGCTTTTAATCCATTAAATGAAAACCATTTTCTTATTTCAGGTATTAATTCCATGATTTTATTTTGTATTTCCTTATTTTTATCTAATTCATAAAGTGTATATGTATTTTTATTGGTTAAATCTAATATGGATATAATTTTTTCTATAACTTCTTCCTGTTCTTTTTTATATAAATCACTTTTCAATCGCATAGGCATATTAAATATACTTAAAACACACAAATAAATTTTAAGTATATTATTTATAAATTTTTAATTTCCTTTTTCTTGTAGATGGTTTCCTTATAAATTCTATTTTTTCATTTAATCCGTATGCGTGTTGAAAATAGTTTTTATAATTTTCAGGTTTTACTTTTTCAATAGCATTTTCTACATTCTTTTCTAATTGTTCGTAATTTTCCACATTTCTATTCTTTTTCATATAAGTTTTGATTTGATTAAAGTATGCCTCTATTGGATTGTTGGTTTTAGGTGTATAAGGTATAGCAAACAAATATTCATTACCACTTTTGGTAATCGCATTTTTAATCAATTCGTTATTATGACTTTTCGCATTATCTAATACAATCAAATATCCTTTATAATTTGGAAAAATATGTTTCTGTAAAAATTCTACAAATCGTTCAGCAGTCATTCCTCCTTTTTCATACATTTCTTTTCCTACTATTTTTGAATTACTTATTGCTACTAATAATGTAAATTTACGAAATACAAATTGATTTGATGTTTTTATTCTACATCTTCTTCCCAAGTAGCAACGACTATAAGTAGGATGCAACGCAGAACCTACACTTGTTTCATCTAAACAAATTATCTTATTTAACGGATAATTTTTTATTTTTTGGTAAAAGGCATTCATTTCAGTTTGTTTATCAATTGGTTTCTTATATCTTTCTTTTGGGAAATGCTCGTGTCTTGTTCTTTTTCTTGTTTGGTTATTATCCCTAATAACATGTCCTAAATGTTGGGGTGTAATATCAAAAGTAGGATATTTTTGTTTCATATCAAATGCTAATTCATTCATAGTCAATTGTTCGTTTTTCTTCAACAATTCCAACGCAGTTTTCATTTGTGGTTTGGTAATTTTGTATGAAATAGGTTTTCTGTTTCTTCTTGTTAGATTTTTAGAAGTATTATATCGTTTAATCCAATCTCGTAAAGTGGATTTCTTACAATCAAAGATTTTACATGTTTTCTTATATCCATCTCCTTTATCGTTATTTAAGTAATATTTAACAGCAGAAATTTTATAATCTTCTGTCTTATGTTTAGTCATCTATATTATTTTGAGAAAAATATAAAAAAATAATATAAAGGGTGCGGTTTTAAATCTTCAAGGGTGTAAATAGTTTAACTTATAATGCTTCAACTTCAACGAATCCAACAATTATAACTAGTGGAAATGAGTTATTATATTTTATGAGTACAACAGCAATATATGGTGAAATAACAAATTCTCTAGAAATTAGCAATGATTTAATAGCATCTTCATATAAAGTATTGATTATTACTAATAATAATGTGAAGATTACAAAAACTAACTAAAATTAGTTTTTATTAAGGAGAATATATTTTATTTCCATATTAAGAAATACATTGTAATCGCAAAATTGAAAAGGTAAATGAAAGTTAAAATTAAACATCTCAAATTAGTTGTGTATAGATAACTAGATATAGTAAAAAAAATATTTTACACCTTTCAATATTTACAGTTGCGTTTTATAATAAAATTCATACAATATTGCTTATATTATACAAAATATTGTATGAATAATTTTACTCATTTATAATATTTTGAGAAAATATATAAAATGATAAAAGGTGTGATTTTACACATAATTTTTACAAATACCAAAACTTCTTCTATGCCATATTGTAATACCATGTTCTTTAATTCCATCTATATGTCTTTTTGCTCCATAACCTTTATTTGAATCTATACCATAGTGTTCACTTAATGTAGGATTTTGACAACATAATTCATTAATATATCTATCTCTTTCTACTTTTGCTAGAATTGATGCTGCAGCAATTGAAGCATATTTATTATCTCCACCTTCAACAGTTACGTGTGGAATTGATTTTATTTTATTAGATTTTTTGTCTAGATATGTAATTGGATTAAAATAATTTCCATCAATTAATAAGCTATAATAATAATCATTTCCTTCTTCCTTTTCTTCATCCTTTAATTTTTTATTAAATTGTTTTCTTAATTCTAATATTGAATTATGCATTGATAATTGTGTTGCTTGTAAAATATTTATTTCATCAATTTTTTTCTCATCTTCAAAACTTATATACCAAGCTAAAGCATGATCTTTAATATATTGTGATGCTTCTTCAATCTTTTTTTTTGAGTGATATTTTTTACTATCTTTAACCATTGAACAATCAAAACTATTATCTTTAGGTAAAATTACTGCTGCTGTATAAACTCTTCCAAATAATGGTCCTCTTCCTACTTCATCTACACCAATTTCAAATACATTATCGTCTTCATTATAGCTTTTTTTTAGTATAGGTTGTATTATATTTTTTTTTATAGTTTTTATTTTTTTACTATTTGGTATATTAATATATTCTTCCTTTTCTGTTTCAGAATCATTCAAAATTATAATACAATCAGTGTCTGTATTCATTTTTATTTATAATTGTATTTAATATTTGGATTATTTAAATTCAATTTTAAATTCAATTTTAAATTATATATAGTTATAAACTTTTTTCACTATATAAATTATACAATGAATACTGAAGCATTATTTGTTTTCTTGATTTTATTATTAGGGCTTGTATTATGTTCCTTTTTAGGAGGTAATTGTGTTAATGAAGGATTTACTAATGAATCATCTACAACATTTACAAATAACTCAACACAAAACAATAACAATAACAATAATATAAATAATATATCTACAAATACAGGTACAATGGGTTCATATGACAACTATAATCATTTTAATGGTTCATCGAATCAATTATCTACTGGAACTACATTTTATGGAGAAAATGGTGGAAGTATTGTTGTAGAAACAGATAAAAATGGCCAACAGAGTTTAAAAGTTACATTAGCTAATGGACAACAACCAATGACATTTTCATCTCAACAAGATACATCTAGCACATCTAGTACATCTAGCACAACTGAGAGTTATACAAATTATTATGGTAATAATGGTTCTGCTACAACATTCTATGGACCAAATGGAGCTACAGCAACTGTAGTTCAGACTAACAATGGACAACAAGGTATAAATGTTCAAACATCATCAGGTTCTTATACATATACTCAATCCGGAAGTGTTTATAATCCTAATAATACTAGTTCAACACAATATTATGGAAGCACTGGAACCCCTATTCAAAGTAGTTCTAGTTTAGCATATCAAGGACCTTATGGTGGAAGTGCTGGTGCTGTCACTGGACCAGAAGGGAATACAGCATATTATGCGCAAGGACCAAATGGTAATACAGTTGCCGGTACAACTGACTATAATTATTATGGTGGAAGCGCAGGTGCTGTTACTGGTCCACAAGGTAACACCGCATATTATGCGCAAGGACCAAATGGAAATACAGTGGCAGGCACAACTAATTCTAGTAGTTATTATGATTCTTTTCCAACAGGAATTTCTGGCAATCAAATACCACCTGGAAAAGAAGATTTATATATTTTAAAATCACAAGTAGTTCCTCCTGTCTGTCCTGCTTGTCCAGTTAGTGCTGCTTGTCCTAGACAAGAAAAATGTCCTCCTTGTCCAGCTTGTGCTAGATGTCCTGAACCAGCCTTCGAATGTAAAAAAGTTCCTAACTATAATGCTATTGGAAGTGAATACCTTCCTGCTCCTGTATTAAATGACTTTTCTTCTTTTGGAATGTAGAGTAAAATAATTATTCTCGTGTCTTAATACATTTTTTATCAATTTGAAAAGTATCCGTTTTGTCTTCTTGAGGAACTATATTTATCACACATTTAGCTTTTTTTCCATATAAAGGTTCAGTACAACCTTTTTCTTTATTTTTCATTGTTTTACGTTTTTCAAATCTAAATACCTTTGGTTTTTCATCAGTACATCTAGACCTAAAATGTTCATATCTTTCTCTTACATCACAATAAGACAAATTAGATTTTTTGTTTAACATCTTATTAACTGTTTCGTGAAGATCATAAATATAACGAGAGAATGTAGACCTGTTAGTCATATAACACATTAATAATGGTTTCTTTTTAAAATTATTTGCTAAATTAATACGGCAATACTTACATGGTAATATATTTTTTAAATTTAAAACAAAATCTCTATAATGTTTTTTATTTTCAAGTGTAGGTTTAACTGGATAATTAAAACTCATTGTATGAAGAAAAGTCCATAACAAAGGTCCCCATATAGTTGTTAAAAAACCATCACCTGATGAAAAATCATTACTTTTAAATATTTTTTTTGTTTTATTATATGTATTTCTATTTTTACGTGTTTGTGTCATTATATATTATTTAAATATAAAAATAATATATATAAAATTTATATGGAACCTGATACCCCATTTAACTTAATGATTTTTACTGATGAAACAAAAAAAATTTGTATTTGTTCTGCTAGTTCAATTTTTATTATAGTTCTTTTTATAATTAGCCCATTAAGTAATTTTTTTAAGACATCTCTATTAATGAAAATATTAGCCTTATTAATATTAGTTTATACAATATATCTAAATAATAATCAAACCGACTTATTAAGACGTGCTAGTTCACAAATAACTTCTGAAAAACTAAAATCACAATTAAATTTAAATATAATATGTAGTTATGTATTTACAATATTTATAGGACTACTTGCTATTTTTGTTATGAAAAGTTTTATCTAATTTTGATGAAGACATAAATGATTTAGTAAAAGTCTCCTTTACTTCCATAATTTTTTTATAATATAATTTATCATTTGAAAAACTATATTTTTTAATTTCAATTAACTCACCATTATTGGTTCTAAATAACATTAAATATATTAATTAAATATCTTTATATTGTATCTTTATATTGTATCTTTATATTTGTATTCGTTAAAACAGAATGTTAATTTCTTCTAGAATATATATAAATGACTACAGCAAAATATATTAACTTTAATCAAAGTTTACCAATTGGTCAAGACTCATCAAGTATTTTTTCAAGAATTCAAACTGCTGGTAGTAGTTTAAATAGTACAACAATAATTATTATTAGTGCTGTTATATTATTTTCTATCATTGCTGGAGTTTATTATTTTTATTATATGGTACCACAAATGAACCCAAAATATCACCCAAATAGTGAACCAGCTAATGATAGTAATGGTCAGTCCGCAGAACTATTATTTTTTTATGCTGATTGGTGTCCTCATTGTAAAACAGCTAAACCAATTTGGAATGATTTAAAGAGTGAATATGAGAATAAAACAATTAATGGATACAAAGTAGTATTTACAGAAATTAATTGCTCTGAAGAAACAGCAGAAGTTGATAAAATGATGAATCAATATAACGTTGAAGGTTACCCTACTATTAAATTATTAAAAGATGGTCAAGTTATTGAATATGATGCGAAACCTTCAAAGGATACTATCATTCAATTCTTGAACACTGTTCTTTAGATTATCTATAAATTTAATAGCAGTTTCAGTACCATTTATAAATAAATTTTGCCTAGTTTCTAAATTAGACAATACATTTTTTAATACATCAAAACTTAAATAGCGTGAATCACATATTATTTCATTTTTTATTTCTTTTTGAATATGATCTGTACTAATACTAAATAGTGCTTTATATAAAAAACTTAATAAAAAATCCAATAATGTTGAATCATTATTTATATATGCTTTTTCGTCACTATATTTATTTTTAAACCCTAGTATTTCATCAGGATTCTTACCTGATTCAATACAATAATTTAACGGATAATTACACGACAATCCACCATCAATAAAGCATTTATTATCAATACAAACAGGTGTTACTAATATAGGTAATCCACAAGTCATTTGAATAGCTGTTGTGAGTGTCAAATTTGGATGTGTCATATGTGAAATATCTTGAATTTTATATTCATTAATTTCAAATGAAAATATATGTAAATCAATATTTGAAAGTTTATAAAAATCTTCTAAATTTATATCCATAGGAATATCTTTAGCATCAAGAAGAGGTTTGAAACATTTTTCAATTGTTTTTATATCAAAAATACCTTTTTTTGTATATGCTTCAAAAATATTTTGAACTTTTATTGGAAATACATCCTGCCAAGGACGTTTAATAATATAATCATTAATAGTTTCCCAATCATATTTAAGACAAATTAATACACCAACAATTGCTCCAGCTGATGTAGCATAAATAGATTCAATATTTTTCATATTAATTATTTCGTTTTTTTCAAGATGTTGAATAGCACCAATAACCTGTATCATTATTGGACCACCACCAGAAATAACTAAATGTTTTAGTGTCATAATTATTATTAAATATAATTAATACATTAATTTTAATAAGTTTTTTTCTAAAATGAATTTAAATGGCAAATATATTTACTCTAGAAAATATTGACGATTTTTCTGAAAAACTCAATATTGATGATTTATATGAGAAAAAAAGGCACTTAGATTTGAATAAATTAGAATTATTTAATAAGATTCTAAATCGTATACATGTTAAAATAAAAACAGTATCGCGTCAAAAAGTTGATGAACAAGCTTGTTGGTTTTTAGTTCCTGAAACAATAATTGGTATTCCTAGATATGATCAAGCATCATGTATAGCATATTTAATTAATAAACTACAAACGAATGGTTTTAACATTAGATATATTCATCCTAATTTACTATTTATATCTTGGAATCATTGGATACCATCCTATGTAAGAAGTGAAATTAAAAAGAAAACTGGTATTAATTTAAATGAATATGGACAAAAAATAGAAAATGATGATGGACAAGATGGTATTAAATCTATAGCCATTGAACCTACAAATCCAGATGATTATATGTTAAATAATAGAAATCAAGAACTCGATCAAAAAGGTAAATCACAACAGAAAGAATATACACCAATTAAGTCATATAAACCTTCAGGAAATTTAATATATGATGATGAATTATTAAATAAAATAGAAGACAAATTTCTTTAAGTAGGAATTTCAATTTATTATATAGAAAGTGTAAAAATATATGGGAGTGTTTTTATAAATTTTTAACGGGACATAATAAATTAAGTGTGTTTTTTATGCTTATTTTAGCCTTCCTCCAACTGAACCAAATAAAATACGCGCATTATATAAAGCTTGTTTATTTAATGCTTTTTTAGCTGCATAAATAGATCCAGTTTTTTTAAAAGTTTTTGAACCAATATTTATCGCGCTCAACCATTTTTTACCAGTATTATATTTTTTGTCTTCCTTAATTCTTCTAGTTTTATTTTTTTTTAATAATTTAATACGTTTACTAGACATTTATATATAATAAACTATAATTTAAATATTAATATTCAATATTTAAATTATGAATTATGATTTTTGTTTAAGCAGAAGCGCGGGCACGACTGGCAGCAGCAGAACGGGAAGCGGCGGCAGCGGCAGCACGACCAGCAGCGGCAGCGCGAGAAGCAGCAGCGGAAGCAGCACGACCGGCAGCAGCGGAACGGGAAGCAGATGATGATCTTGAAGCAGCGGCAGCGCGAGATGCTGCGGCTGATGCGGCACGGGAAGCAGCTGCGGCACGAGATGCTGCGGCTGATGCGGCACGGGAAGCGGCACGGGTTCTACCACGAGCAGCACTGCGGGAAGCAGATCTAGATCTGGACATAGACATTGAGCGACGACGATGAGTTTTTGCCATTTATATATATAACTTACAAAAAAAAATTATGAACGCCTAAATTATTTTTAATTAAATAAAAAATTAATTACCCCAAATATTATTTAATGAATGCCACCACATTTTATCTCCTTTTTTAACATTATAAATTGCCCTAAATACATTCGTTCTTGATAAAGGAACATTACAACGATATTTATCTAAAGGGTGTGGATTAGTTTTTAATTGTGCTATAATAGCTTTTTTAGAAATTTGTTGTCTATATTGAATAGCAAAAAAAGTATAAAATGCTTCAAATGATAAAGCTTGTATTGGTAATTCATCTTGATTCTTTAATTGAAAATCTCTTAAATATTCTTGGCATATTGCTAAACCTGAAATATCTGCTAAATTCTCACCAATACTATATTCCGCATTGTAATAAATTCCATCATATGAGGCAAAAACCTCATATTGCTTAATAACATCATTTTGTATTTTTTTAAAATTAGTAATATCTTCTTTTGTCCACCAATTATTTAATTTTCCAAACTCATCATATTTACTTCCCCAATCGTCTAAAGCATGTGACATTTCGTGTGCTATTGTAAAACCAACTCGTGATAAATTATATTCTAAACCTCTTTCATCTAAATCTACAAATGGTTTTTGAATATAACCTAAAGGTATATAAATAGAATTTTCTGTAGCAGTATAAAATGCGTTTACTACGTAAGCCTGAGAGCCAACAAATTTAGGAGGAATTTGAGACCAGTCAACAAGTGGTATATCAATAACATTTTTTCCAACTAATTCTATAGCTTTATTATGTCTCCAGTGTGACATTTTTATTAAATTACCCCATGGGTCATAATCTGTGTAATCAAGTAATGGGTCTTCCCTCAATGATTCTGGTGAACCAACTATTAATTTAATATTTTTAAGTTTTTCTAATGCTTTTATTTTAGTTTTTTCCTGTAACCAATTATTACGTTTTATAATTCTAATAAATACTGTTTTTAGATCTTCTGCCATTGTTTTAACATAATTTATTCCTTGGAAATTATTGTATTTTAAAATATATTGATTAGTTAAAAATGTGTTAAATAAAAAACCCATTTGATAAATTCCTCTTATATCCTTATCAACTTCTTCAGCTTGACCTCTAACAAAATTACCTTGAAAATGATAATAATTTAACCAACCTTTTTCATCAAATCTACATTGTTGTCTTATATATATATAAATCCAATACGTTCTCCATTTTGGAGAATCCCATTTGTCAATAAGCAATTTTGTTCCACATAATAAATAATTTATGTTTGATGTAACAAAATCTTGTGGTATTTTTTTAAAACCTAAATGTCTACAAAATTCTTCCCAATTAAAACCGAAATTTATTAAAGCTTCATCTTTTGTAATAATATTATATTCATCATAATCTTTTTCTTTTATAAAATTACAAACTATTGCGTTTAATATTTCTTTTTCTGTATCAAAAACATCTTTTACATTTAAATTATGGTTCTCTCCAAAACATATTTTAAATATGTTATTTATATAATTGAAAAATTTATTTCTATATTTTTTTTTATATTTTTTATCTTCTTTACTATCATCTTCATAATCATTATATAATAAATTATCAATTAATGATAATTGTGGTTGTTCTAAATAACATTTATATATTTTTGGATTTTTATCATCCGGATTTATAGACCATACAAAAGGACAACCCCATGATATTATTTCATTTTCGTTTATCATAGCAAGTAATTTCCAAATATTTTTTTTATTACTTATTAAATTATCTATATATGCTACTTTATTTTTAGCTGACATTTTCGTTTGTTCTGTTGTATTATAACCTATAGCAGCCTTATATGCTTTTTTAATACACTTAGCTTTTTCACTATTTTTTGTAGAAGGATTAGATATAAACTCTTCAATTATTTGAATTAATTCTCTATAAACCTTATCTTGTGTTATTCTAAAATCATCTACTTGAACAATATATTTTTGTTCTTCTGTTAACTTATATTCCTTAATCCATCTATCATTTATATATGAATAGAAATCTTGATTAGGTAGAATACCTTCAATGTTTATAGCTTTTTTTAAATTTAAAACTATATCTTTTTCTAAATTATAACTAGTTGATACAATATCAATATTATTTTTTTTAAATATATCGTCGATCTTATCTTCAAATGTATCATAAGTATTTGATGATTGTTTACATACAATAAGTTGTTCTTCTTTAGTTAATTGTGGTAGATTTTTTATTTTTTTTGTTTTATTTTTCGTTTCTTTTATTATTTTTTTTGAATTAGTCATCATATAAAATAATATAATATTTAATATTTATAAAAAAATAACTTATATGGTTTTAGTTAAACTACTAGATGCTATTTGTGTTTGACCATCAATTGTTGAAGTTGTATATGGTTTTGTAACACCCGAATTTGGTATAGGATTTATAGATGTTTTTATTATTGAATTATTTTGATTATTACCATAAGAATTGGATTTTTGTTGTATATCTGTAGAAGGATATTGATTTTTAGTTTCTTGTATTATTTTTGCTGCTTCTAATTTTAAATTTTCAATTTGTTTTTGTGTGGTTTCTAATATTTTAGATTCAACAATTGCTTCATATAGTTTGACACCATTTACATAATCTGTTTCACATTTAATATATAAATCAACAATTAAACGCCTAGTTTTCTCAACAGCTTTTTGTAATAATTCATCATTTAACATTGGATTAACCCTTATCACTTTTTTATTTGAATATGGATCAATAACATATGTAAATAAATCATTTATTATTGTTAATAACTTACTTTGATTATCTGCTGCTGTTTGAATCATTTTTGTAGTATTTTTGGCATAATCAACAAATAATTTATCTTTTTTGTTTAAGGTATACTTGTTTTGTAGTATAGGATTAGGAAGTTGACAACCAAGTTTTTTGTTATAATCTCTCAGCTTAATATCACTAAATTTTGTAATTTCAGGAGGCATACTTTCGTTCCCAGTAAATACTGTATAAAAAAGTTTTAAATCATTCATAAACTGCTTTTTAGTTGATACAGACATTCCTGTAAAAATACCATTAGAGTAATCATAATTATCATCAAGATAAAGTTTCATAAGCTCTGTAATACCAGGTTCATCAGCTAGTGTTTTTCCAATTCCATTTTTACTAACATTCATATCACAAACCTTAGGTTGAAGTGTTACGTTTCCAGAAGTTTCATCAATTTGTTCGCCTTTTTTAAGTGCTCTTATTCTATTATCACAAATATTTAATTTATATAATTTTCTATTGACATTTTTAGGAATTTTGTCTTTTTCTAATAGTCCTGTTTTAACGGTTTGACCTGTAGCATCCTTATATGTGTAAACAGGGTTTATTGTCATAACAATAGCAGAAAAAATATGTGCTATTTTCACATAAAATTTAGCAATACCAATACATACACGTTTTTTTTTTATACTTTTTTGAGTATCATTAGAAATATCTAAACTCTCAAGATTATCTTTGTTTATAAAAATAATTTTTTCTTTACTAAGGTCATTAACTTGAACCCCATTTTTAATTCTTTGAGCAAGATATGTAATTTCCATATTATTGAAATACTTCTCAATAATGTCGGAAGTAATAACAACCAATTTATCACAATAAGCTTTTTCAGAAAGTTTGCTTAAACTTTTAAAATCCATAGTAAGAATATAATATGTAGCAATATAATCAATTACATCATAAAAATTCTGGAATTCTTTTTCCGCATTATTATTTGAATTAGATGAAGTAATATTTCCCATATATTATACTATTTTAAAAAAATAAAAAAAAATATACTATAAATATTATTAAATAAAATTGAATTAAAATTATTTTATCTAATGAAAGATAATATATAATATGATAAGCAAGGACAAGAGTCAAAAACGAAAAAATAATAATATAAATAAGACTGAACTATGGAATATATTTGATTCAGAAATTGAAAATCCTGAAAGACAAAAAATTCCATTAGAATGTATTTATGGTTCAGGGAATAGAGAAAAATGTGAAAGATGTGAAAGTAATTTAGCATTTTCTGATGAAGGGTTTTTAACCTGTACAAATTCTAAATGTGGTATTATATATAAGGATCTAGTCGATCAAACAGCTGAATGGAGATATTATGGTGCTGACGATAACCAAAATTCTGATCCAACTAGATGTGGAATGCCAATAAACCCATTATTACAAGAATCATCTTATGGATGTAAAGTTATATGTTATGGACCTATGTCATATGAAATGCGAAAGATTAGACGATATACTGAGTGGCAATCAATGCCGTATAAGGAGAAATCGCAATATGATGAATTTCAAATAATTACAACAATGGCTCAACATTCAGGTATTCCCAAAATGATAATAGATGATGCTATTAAGTATCATAAAAAAATTTCTGAGTATGAATTAACGTTTAGAGGTGATAATAGAGATGGCATTTTAGCAGCATCAATTTATATATCTTGTAGAGTAAATAATTATCCGAGAACAGCAAAAGAGATAGCATCAATATTTCGTTTAGATGTAACAAGTGCTACAAAAGGATGTAAAAATGCGTTGGCTATTATAAATAATTTAGAAAGAGATATGGACAATAAAGAAAAAACCAATTTTGGAAAAACAAAACCAGAGGCATTTATTGAAAGATATTGTAGTAAACTAAATATAAATAATGAGTTAACGAAACTTTGTCAATTTATCTCAATGAAAATAGAAAAGATGGATGTAATGCCTGAAAATACCCCTCCATCAATAGCAGCAGGTGTAGTATATTTTGTTTCACAAATTTGTAAATTAAATGTAACTAAAAGAGACATAAAAAATGTAAGTGAAACAAGTGAAGTTACTATAAATAAGTGTTTTAAAAAATTAGAAAAGATTACAAAAGATGAAAATATAATTCCAGCAGCTATTATAAAAAAATACAATGCTGTATTATAATTATAGCATTAATGTTTCAATGTAAAATTTTGTTTTATTATACATCATTATTACAATGTAAAAAATATTCTCGTTTAATTTTTTTTATACGTAGTTTAATATTATTCATTTCATTTTCTAAATTTTCAATATCTTTTGTCTCGTTAATTTCACCACAAGATAAATCATTTAATTCTATATATTCTTCATATAATTCTGTTAACACTTTTTTATATTTTTCGCAAATAATTTTTTTTTCTTCAAAAATATCTTCAAATATATCTTTAGAAAAATGGCATAAAGGAAGTTTAAATTTATATATATTTTTAAATAAATTTTGAGATTTATATTTTGAATTAAATGAGAATGATAATGAGATTTTTATAAAAAAAAATAATATTATTTTGTAAAACATTATTATAATAATATATTATTTCTTTAAATAATTTACAAATAGTTTTAATTTTAAAAATAAAAGATATATAAAAATTATAAATGACAACTGAGATAAAAATTCCAAAACGTGTTTTCATAGTTCCATATAGAAATAGAATCCAACATAAATTCTTTTTTAGCAAATATATGAGTTTTATATTAGAAAATGATAATGATTATGAAATTTATTTTACTCATCAATGTGACGCAAGAACGTTTAATAGAGGTGCTGTAAAAGATATTGGTTTTATAGCCGTTAAAAATAAATATCCTGAACATTATAAAAATATAACATTTATATTTAATGATGTTGATACTATTCCATTTACAAAAATTTTTGATTATGAAACTCAGCACGGTGTAGTTAAACACTATTATGGTTTTAAATATGCTTTAGGTGGAATAGTTGTAATGAAAGGTGAAGATTTTGAAAAGACAAATGGATTTCCATGTTTTTGGGGTTGGGGTATGGAAGATAATGTTTTACAAAAAAGATGTGAATCAGTAGGATTGAAAATAGATAGAAGTGTTTTTTATAATATAGGAAGTCCAGAAATTCTTCAATTGTTTGATGGTATATCAAGAATAATATCAAAAAAAGATCCTTGGAGAGGAGAACATGATAATGGAATTGATGGGTTAAGAAGTATTAGTCAACTTAAATATATAATTGATGAAAAGTCTGAAAATCCAAATGATAATATTTTTTCTGTTCATAACGATAAAATAATGTTTATTAATATTTCTACATTTTTAACACATATTCCATTTGGTTCTGAAGAATATTATAATTATGATTTGCGAGATCCAAAAAGAAAAATAATACATCCAGATAAATTAAAAGAGACAAAAAAAACTGTTGTAACAACAAATGATTGGTCGAATATTCCTTATTATCCTACAACAATAGAGAAAAAAGAAAATATGGTTAAATATTTACTTTCTATGGGTAAGGTAGTTCCTCAAGAATTATTAAAACAAATCGCACAAGATAAAAATAATGAAATACAAAGAGATTCTTTTAATAATTTTAATAATTTTAATAATAAACAAACTCATTCAGAACCAATACTACCTCCATACCCTCAGCAAAATATATCTCATCAACAAGTAAGACAACAACCTCCACCCCATAAATATTCACCACAATATGCTAATTATATAGGAGCCAAACCAAGAGCACAAGTAAGTGCTAGAGTAGGAATGGGACGTTATTAGTTTTTTTCCATACATAAATCATTTCTGTGTGTTCATTTTGTCTTTTTGATTTTTTTAGTGGGAATATTTCATGCGCTTCTCCAAAAATATTTTGTAATATATTATCATATACTTCCTTACAAATATTAATAATAAAATATCCATCAGTCTGTAGACCATTATATGCTTTTGTGAAAGCAGGTATGTAAAATTTTTCATTCATATCTTTTTTTGAATAATATTTTACATTATTTTTATATTTTTCAATAAAATAATATGGTGGGGATGAGAATACAGTGTCATATACAAATTCACTATAATCAAATGTTGCAGCATCACAAAAACGAATATCAAATAATGTTCCTGAAAATGTCTTTAAATATGACACCATTTTGTCGTAAGATTTTTCTAAATCAATATTTATTTCAATACCATAATGAACCTCCAAATTTAAAGCCGCCGCAGCAACAGCTGACCCTCCCCATCCAGCGCAAAAATTTAAAACTCGTTTCGATTTATATTTTGAATAAATTTCCATACAATTTAATGGTCTCATTATGTTTATAGCACTTATACATATATTATATACTTCTTTAAGGACAATATATTCATTTTTTTTATTGTTTTTATTTTTTACATCTTTATAATAGGTAAGCATAGTTTGAATAAATTTCTTCTGTTTAAACTCTTCAATTTTTTCAATAAATTCAAAAAAATTTATATCATATTTACCTTTCGTTTCTAAACGTTGAAGAAATGTAAAATAATCTACTACATTATTTCCTGTACGACATCTTGATGACATTGTATATGCGTCATTTCCAATTTGAATTAATTTATTCATTTCTTCATCTACATCATCTATTGTTATATTTTTTATTTGCTTACAAATATATTCTTTGTTCATATATTATATTATTTTTACACTATAGAAAAATAATATAATAATTACCAATTTCACTTATAGCTTTTACTAATTGATTTATTACACCTACCTCAAGAAAAATGAGATAAAATATATAAATTATAAATATTTTCGGTCATGGCTAATCATATTTGTAATTAAATTACTTCTCATATAAATTATTTTTTATTTATTTCTAAAATTTATATTATTTAATAATAACAAAATATATATATTTAAACAATTATTTTATAATTTTATATTATGAATTCAATAGAAGATATCAAACATTCTTTTTATATTAATTTGGCTTCTAGACCTGATAGAAAACAGCACGTAGAATCTCAACTAAATACAATTGGAATTAATGCTGAAAGATTTAATGCTGTTAAATTATCAAATGGCGCAATTGGTTGTAGTATGAGTCATTTAAAATGTTTGGAAATAGCAAAAGAAAATTCTTGGCCGCATTTGTTAATTGTTGAAGATGATATTAAATTTTTAAATCCTGAATTATTTAAATCTCAATTAAATAAATTTTTATTAAATCACAAATCGTGGGATGTTGTATTAATTGGTGGAAATAATATTCCACCATATACAAAAATAGATGATACTTGTGTCAAGGTTACTAGTTGCCAGACTACAACAGGTTATTTAGTTAATAATCATTATTTTGAAACTTTAATTGAAAATTTTCGAACTGGTATCAAAAATTTGATTGAGTTTCCACAACAACATATTATATATGCTATTGATAAACATTGGTTTCAATTACAAAAGATTGATAAATGGTTTTTAATTATACCCTTAACTGTTACACAGAGAGAAGATTATAGTGACATTGAAAAAAGACCCACTAATTATACTAATGTAATGACCGATTTAGATAAAGAATGGTTTTTTAATAAACAATTAATTCAAAATAATTTATCAAATAAACCATCTCAACTAAGTATAACACGTGAACCAATTAAATCAAATATAAAAATTAATACAGAAATTAAAAAACCATCTATGAATATAAATATGAATATCTAAATTTTACCTTCTCTCATTAGTTCTGGAAAATCAGATAATTCAATATCTGTAAAAAAAGAATTAGTCGATAATGACATTATATTTACTTTAAATCTTTCATCTAAATTTAAACCAATAGCATAGTCTTCCAAATACTCTTTTATAATCATTTCTCTTTTCCTAAGTAAATTTGAAATTGCACTTTTAGAGAGAAAATAAAAACGGCCACTACAATATTTTGTTACATATATTGGTAATTCTTTTGGAAGTTCTGGATGGATTCTATTATATTGAGATAAATAAGGCTGTTTTACATCAACAATATAACCACCATAATGAGGCGGTTGAGGAAAATTTGAAAGTAAATTTTTAATAATATCAAAGACTTGAGGTTTCACCAATATCTGGTCATCGTCAGTTTTAAATATATATTTAAAATTAAATGTATTGTATACTGCTTCATAAGCTGTAATAACCTTTTTAGGAAGAGAATTGTAATCATCAGCAACTTTAACCCATAAAATATTATTTTCTTCATCAAATTTATAGTTTGTATCTAACATTTCATCACCTATTACATGGTAATACTTTAAATAATACGGAATTGTTTTAAGCCAAGTACGCTTTTGAAATAAGGCTTTTTTTACATATTTTTTACAGTTCATAATAAGCATAATATACTCTTGGTCAATCATAATTAATAATATAAATTATTATATTTATATTATTTTTTCAAACATAAGTGATTGTTTATCTTACAAAACAAAAGAAGTATGTGAAAATTTATATTTGTAAAAAGATCCAAAACAAAAAATGATTAGGGTATGATTTGGGCAAAATAAAATAATAAAATAATAAAATAAAAAAATAATAAAATAATAAAATAATAAAATAATAAAATAATAAAATAATAAAATAATAAAATAAAAAAATAATAAAATAATAAAATAATAAAATAATAAATTATTTAATATTTAAAAATATATTAATATAATTAATAATACTATGCTTATTCCTTTACAACAATTAGTTAATAAATATAACATTATTTTTAAAGGTATTTTACACGTTGGTGCTCATGAATGTGAAGAATTAAATGAATATGAAAAATATTTATCAAGAAATAAAATTCTTTGGATTGAAGCTATACCACATAAGGTTAATGAATGTAAACAAAGATATCCAAATTTATTAATTGAAAACGCAATTGTTTCTGATGTTGTAGAAAATGTACAATTTAAAATCTCTAATAATGGTCAATCATCATCTATGTTAGATTTTGGTTTACATTCACAATACCATCCTCATGTTCATTATGTAAGTGAATTTGATGGAACTACTACATTATTAAAAGATATTTTACCAAAGTATAATATTCAATATAATTTTTTAAATTTTGATATTCAAGGTGCTGAATTGAAAGCTTTGAAGGGTATGGAAGAATATCTCAATAATGTTGATTATTTATATACAGAAGTAAATAGTGATTATGTTTATAAAGAATGCGCATTAATTAGCGAATTAGATGAATATTTATTAAAATTTTCTTTACATCGTGTTGAAACAAAGTGGACTCATTTTAAATGGGGTGATTCTTTTTATATTCGTAAATAAATTTATTAAATAATAAAAACTTAAAAATATTACTTTGTTTAATAAATGTCAATTACTTTTTCTAGTTGTTTTTATATTATAAAATCTAAATTCGAACCTAATACTTATATTGAATGGATGAATAATTTTATTTCAATAGTTAATAATTTTAATTTAGTTATTTTTACTGATGAAAATAGCGTTAAATATATAAATACTAGAGAGAATCAAAAAATTAAAATTATAATAAAACCATTAGAACATTTTTATAATTTTAAATATAAGGATTATTGGATTGAAAATCATAAAAAAAATACACTTTTAAGTAATAGATCAAGTTGGGAATTAAATATGTTATGGTCTGAAAAAATATGGTTTGTTAACGAAACAATAGAGAGAAGATATTTCAACACCGAATTTTATGGATGGTGTGATATTGGTTATTTTCGTAACAGAGGTAACGATACTCATACAAATGTTCTCTCTAATTGGTGTGATAATGATACAATTATAAAACTTGATAAAAGTAAAATTTGTTATGCTTGTATTAATAATGATAATAGTTACATCAACTATTTATTTAATTTAATAAATAATAAAAATAATAATGATCTTCCAGTTCAAGAAATACCATCTACACAAAATTCAATCGCAGGAGGTTTTTTTATTATTCACAAAGATAAAATTGATTGGTGGAAAATAACATATGATTCAAAATTAGAATTGTATTTTAAAAATAACTATCTAGTAAAGGACGACCAAATAATATTAGTAGATTGTATTCTCACGAATTTAAATGACTTTACATTATTTAGAGAAAATAAATATTCATTAGATAATTGGTTTATGTTTCAAAGAATACTTAACTAAATATATTATAATAAATAATAATAAATAGTATTAAATATAAATATAAAATAATTATAATATAATAAATGAAAAAAATATCATTTTGTTTTTTAATTTATGATATTATAAATCATGAAGAGTTATGGAATATTTTTTTTCAAAATGTAGATAAAAATAAATATAGTATTTATATACATTATAAATGTAATAAAGAATTAAAATATTTTGAAAAATATAAGTTGAATAAATGTATTGAAACTAAATATGACAATCATACAATACCATTGGCATATAATATATTATTTCGTGAAGCATACAAAGATCCCGATAATTATAAATTTCAAATACTATCTGGATCTTGTATTCCATTGAAATCATTTGATTTTATATACAATAAATTAATGATAGATAATTGTGGATATTTTAATGTTTGCCCTCAAATACAATGTTTTCCAAATTGTAATTATTTATTAAATGTTATAGACAAACAATTTATATCAAAATCTTCTAATTGGTTTATTTTAAATCGAACATTAGTTGAAAAATTATGTTTTGATAAAGACGAATTTTTAAATGAACATTATAACAAAATCTATGCACCCGCAGAATATTTTTATTATACATTTATTAAATTTTTAAACCTTGATAATGAAATTATCATAACACCAAATTTAGCAAATGATGCTACAACATTTACAAATTGGGAAGGGATGGATTATAAATATCCATCAAATAGAGGATTAAAAAATTATACTTCTATAACATATGATGAACTATTATATTTAATGAATAGTAAATGTTTATTTGGAAGAAAATTTAATTTGGAATGTATTAGATCTCTTTGTAATAACAAATATATAGAATTTATAACATCAAAATAATCGTTGTAATAAATCAAATATGTAAAATTAATAAGTTCTTATTTAAGAATAATTTATCTAAATAAATACTAAATGATTAGTATATTAATTCCTATCTATAATGGTATCAATTTTATTGATGAATCAGTTTCATCAGTTTTAAATCAGACATATGACAAATGGGAGTTATTGATTGGTATTAATGGACATTCAGAAAATTCTAAAGTATATCAAATAGCAAAACAATATGAAAGTAAAAGTGACAAAGCAGGACAAGCCTTAGGTAAAATAAGAGTGTTTGATTTTTATAATATTAAAGGAAAATCAAATACTCTAAATGAAATGATAAAATTTTGTAATTTTAATTATGTAGCCCTTCTTGATGTTGATGATATATGGCATGAACAAAAATTGGAATGTCAACAAATATTACTTGATAAATATGATGTTATTGGTTCTAACTGTATTTGGTTTGGGGATAGAGCTGGAATTGTTCCAAAAATACCTATAGGTGATATTAGTGATTACGATTTTTCATTAGTAAATCCTATTATTAATTCTAGTTCCATTATTAGAAAAGAATTATGTTATTGGAATGAAACATTGGATGGAGTTGAAGATTATGATTTATGGTTAAGATTAAGAAAGAAAAATATAAAGTTTTTTAATTTTAAAGAAATTCTTATAAAACATAGAATTCATAATGATTCTGCTTTTAATTCAAAAGGTAATAATAATAAAGTTGAACATTTACTTAAATATCATGGATATAAATAAGATAAAAACGTGAAAACTTAGTAAACCATTATACATATGTAATTAAACTTGGATTTTAATCCAATCTGGAGGACATAAATCCTTTGTATTATTATCTACACCTTCACCAAACCATAAAGATGGATAACATATTATCTTGTCACTATGTGAATTTAAATAAGCAGACCACCAACTGAATGAACTATTAGCAATTATATTATGATGACAACAACTCATTAAAAGCATTTGTTGCCAATCTTCCAATGTATTTGTTCCTCTTTGAAAATTTAAAATAGGAAATTCTTTAATTAATCTATCAACAATTATCATAACATCTATTATATCAGTGTCTTCGCAAAAATATAATACATTAAAATTATTATCTGGATTACAATTTTTTAAATAAGTTAATGATCTTTCATAAAAATCATATGTTGTTAATGGATGTACGTGTTGTATTTTTTTATAATCTCCTATTCTAAAATGCATACTAATTGTATTATCAAGGTATCCTAAATTTTTTAAATATACACTAATATTGTTATCATTTAAATTAGTATTTAAATTAATTGTATTTAATAAATCTAGTTTCATTTTATCAATATTAAGTATTCTATAAATCATTGAATAATTTTCTTCAAAATATTTATAACTTTGAAAATAACCTGAAATCATAACATTTGTGTTAATCATTTCATTTATAGGTAATTCATTATATGTAAAATTTTTCTCTCTAATAATATTTACATGTGGTATTTTTGAAATTAAAAAAGGTTTTAAATTAGAAAAAAATGTTTCCCAAAATGTATACCTTATTGTTGTTGAACCACCACCTAGAGTTGTTAAATTTAAAAATTTAAACTGGTTTCTACTCTTAATCGCATAAGAAATAGTAGCAAATATTTGAAAAATTTGATTTCCTAGACCACCCATTAAATTACAAGTTATCATGTATATAAAATTATTAATGTTATTTTTAAATACTTAAATTCTAAAATTAATAGTTAAAATTATTTTACATGTTTTCTTATATCCATTTCCTCTATCATTATTAAGATAATATTTAACTGCTGAATTTTTATAATCTTCTGTCTTATGTTTAGTCATCTATATTATTTTGAGAAAAATATAAAAAATAATATAAATAATTGGCGTTTCAAATGTTAAAAGGTGTAAATTGTTTCTACACCTTTTAACATTTGAAACGCCAATTATTAATTAATCCAATTATTTAACACTGTATCCAAATAATCTTTATATTAATTTTCGTTTTTTACCATGAATATTGATAAGGATATCCATCGTAATAATCTGTGTCATCATCTTTTATCCAATCTTTATCATACCAATAGCCTTTAAAATAATAATTATCATCTAAATAATAAGTATGATAGTTATTCATGATAATAGCGATGAAATAGTCGAACCAATTTTTATTTATTATGTTAAATTGATAATGATATTCAGGATCTAATAAATGCTCGTTATATGTTGGAACAGATAAGATATTATTTTTTATTTTTTCCATACTACATTTTTTATTTATCAAAAGTTTGATGATATCAAGATAGATTTGTGCTTCTATATTTGGAGGAAAAGAAGAATGTTTCTCTATCATCCATAAATAATTATACATATCACGATTGTTTTCAAATAAATCTTTGATATTTTGTTCATTCATTTTTGTTTTCATTATTCTTGGATATCCATCGTAGAATTTTTTGCCATCATCAGGCATCCAAAATTCTTTATCCCAATATCCGTTGTAATAATATTCATCATCTAAATAATAATTATTATAATTATTGATAATCAAATCAATAAAATAGTCAAACCAATCATGAGATTCAGTAAAATACTCCAACCAATCATGAGATTCAATAAAATAATCTTGATAAGATGGCAATGATAAGAGATGTTCTTTTATTTCTCTTTTATTACTCAAAAGTTTAAGGATATCCACATAGATTCTTTCTATCTTTTTATTTGAAAATTCTAAATATTCCTTCATACACAATAAATAAGTACAAATATAATTACTATTTTCGGGAATATAAGCCAAATACTTAAACCAATCTTGAGATTCCAAATAATTACGATAAGATGGTAATGATAAGATATGATTTTTTATTTCTTTCATTTTATAATTTTTATTACTCAAAAGTTCAAGAATGTCTACATAGATCCTTTCTATTTTTTTATCTGGAAATTCTAAAGAACCCTTCATACACCATAAATAATTATAAATATCACGACTATTTTCAAATAAATATTTCATATTCTGTGGATTCATCTTTATTTTTAAAATTCGTAAACCATCATCGTTATAAGATAAAATATGTTGTATCACGTCAATATTTAAGTTTGTTTGAACATTTTTAAAATTGGTCATCATTATAAAAAGATATTGTAATAGAATAATAAGATATTTATTATTTTAATTTCAATTTTTTTTTCTAATAAAATTATATAAAGACTTTGTATAAAAAGACCAATTTTAACTCAAGCTTTTTACATTTCTAATGCAAATTTTTCTAAAAATGTATTTAAAGACATAGGATACCATTCCATAAATGTTTCTTTATTATATTTATTTAATGTACTACTACATTCAGTATAAACTTTAAAAAATAGATTATTTTTATCATTTAATTCACTATAGAATAAATACGTTTCTCTCATTTGTTCATGACTCATTATTTCATCATATTTTTCTTCAAATAATGTATTACTAAAATCGTCATCATTAAAATTATATATTCTTATTCCAAAAATATTACCATTATGATAAATTCCCATTTTATAATAATATAATTATATAATTATTATTATTATAAAAAATAAACGAATTTATAGGCGTTTGAAATAAGAAAAAGTGTAAAATAATATTTTTTTATTTTTTTACATAAGATACTAGGCATAAATAAAGTATAATCATAATTGATAAAGGTGAAGTAATAGTAAAAAAGTAAATAGTTTTATGAACAAATATTTTCATATGTAAATTTTCTTCTTCTTCAAAATATTTTCCTTCCTTTCCACAATTGGTTTCATCTTGTCTACATAATTCTGCAAAATCATGATTTATTTTATCTGTGACAATATCCTTTTCACCAAATTTTGCACATTTATTAAAATTTGATGTAAAATCAAAATTATAAGGAGCTGGTATAAAATAAATACATTTTTTACACGAAGGGATATTTATATTTCTAATTATCTTTTCACAAGTTGTTGTCATTGGAAATAATAAAAATAAATATTTTATATAGTTCATTTGTTATATATATTATAAACTATTATATTTTAAGTCGTTTGTTTCCTTCTTTTCTTTTTTCTTTGTAAAATCCTTCTATTTTTGATTCAAGATAGAAAATATCAAAAATATATGATAAAAATGATAACAATTATGATGACGAATAAAAAGTTATAATAAAATATTGTAATAAATATTTTATTTTAAAGTAATTTAACGAATAAACAATAAAATTGAATAAAAATCTCAATACTTGAAAAATGATTGTAATTTATAAATAAAAATGATTAAAAATTATCTTATAAATAGATTTTATATAAGATTAATAATAATGTATACAGTAAAGTATAGACCAAATAAATTAGAAAATTTTGTTGGTAATAAAAATATTATTCAACTATTTATTAGATGGTTATTAGAATGGGATCCTAATAATACAAAAACAAAATGTGCTTTAGTTTCTGGTGTAAATGGTATTGGTAAATCACTTCTTGTTGAATTAATTCTTAAAAAACATGATTATAATATTATAAATTTATGTATAGATGATGAGAGAGATAAAGATACATTAAATCAAATTATTAAACCTTTACTAAAAACAAAAAAAACATTTAATGGACAAGATAATTGTTTAGTTGTAAGTGATATAGATAGTAGTGGTGGTGATTATAAATTTATTTCAACATTAACTGAATATATTAAAGAAACACAGATCCCGATTATTTGTATTTGTGATGATAGATATAATCAAAATATAAAACCAATAATAAATTATTGTATTGATTTTAAATTGGCAAAACCGAATTATGATGAAATATATAGGTTAATTTATAAAGTAGTTACAAGTGAACAAATAAAAATTACTAAATCAGGTGTTGATAAATTATTTGAAGAAGCAAATGGGGATATTCGTTTTATATTAAATAGTTTACAATTAGGTATTAAAAGAGGTTATTCAAATAAGAATATTCAAACCTCAAATATATTTGATACAACAGGACAGTTATTTTCACAGGAAAATAGCATTGATGAAAAGTTACAATTTTATTGGATGTCACATGATATTCATACATTAATGATTCAAGAAAATTATATAAATAATACTTTAACAACAAAAGATGATGTTAAAAGATTAGAAAATATAGCATATTCAGCAGATTCGCTGTCAGATGGCGACATATTTAATAGTATATTTAATTTTGAATTGTCACCATATGTTGCCATAAATACCATTAAAGCAACATCAAAATGTAATAAGAAAGGGTTTGTAAAATTTCCACAATTTCTCGGTAGAACTGCTACAATAAATAAAAATAAACGTGATAAAATTAATATTGATCATATTAATTTATTAGGTGAAAAGTCAAAGGTTACTACTAAGGCAAAAATAGAACCCAAGTTAAAAGTTGAATCAAAAGTAAAGAGAGAAACTAAATCTAAATCTAAATCTAAAACTAAAAAATAGATATTTCGTCTTTAAGTAGGTATTTCAATTTATTATATAAAAGTGTAAAAAAAGTGTTGGGAAAGTTTTTACAGATTTGAATTTTGGACATTTATAAATGTCCATTTTTGAAAACCTTGGATATTTTATGTAAAAATATTTAATTGTGACCATAATTGAAAAATATCGTCACATTACCAAAAAATATTTTGAAATTTTGTGATTGTAAAATTTTATTATTTTCTATAAAAAGGGTTTAGGAGATTTTTATGTTAACTAATTATATAAAAAATGTTAACAGAAAGTTGCGGAAAAGTTGCGCGTATTTTTAATTGTGTATGTTGTCATTACAAAACGTCTCGTAAAAGTAGTTTTGATAAACATATTTTGAGAGCAAAACATATTAAGTTAACAAATGTTAACAATACGTTAACAGAAAGTTGCGAAAAAGAAACTGAAACAAGAATTTATACATGTGATATTTGCGATAAAGAATATAAATCAAGAGTAGGTTTATGGAAACATACAAAAACATGTAATTTTGAAGATAAAAAATGTGATAATATTGAAGATACAATTGAAAAAAATGAAATACTAGATAAAGAACTTATTATGATAGTAGTGAAACAAAACTATGAGTTAATTAAAGACAATAATGAACTAAGAAATATGATTATGAAGGTTCTTGAAAATGGCACACATAATACTACTAATAATAATACTACTACAAATTCTCATAACAAAGCTTTTAACTTAAATTTCTTTTTGAATGAAACATGTAAAGATGCTATGAACATTATGGATTTTGTTGATTCAATTAAGATACAATTATCAGATTTAGAGAGAGTTGGAGAATTAGGTTATGTTGAAGGCATCTCTAAAATTATTGTTAAGAATCTTAAAGAACTTGATGTTACTCAAAGACCCGTTCATTGTACTGATAAAAAGAGAGAAATAATGTATATTAAAGATCAAGATAAATGGGAGAAAGACGAAGAGAAACAAAAATTACATAAAGTTGTTAAAAAAGTTGCTTATAAGAACCAAAATTTAATACCTAAATTTAAAGAACTTCATCCAGATTATAACAATTATAATTCTAAATTCTCGGACCAATATAATAAAATTATTGTTGAATCTATGGGAGGTGCTGGAGATAATGATTTTGAAAAAGAAGAAAAAATCATACAAAATATATCCAAAAATGTAATTATTGATAAATAATTTTTATATTTTTGTCTTTAAGTAGGTATTTCAATTTATTATATAAAAGTGTAAAAAAAGTGTTGAGAAAGTTTTTACAGATTTGAATTTTGGACATTTATAAATGTCCATTTTTGAAAAGTATGAATATTTTATGTAAAAATATAATTTTGTTACCATAATTGAAATTTATGGTAACAACACTACAAAAAATAATTCTATTTTTGTGATTGTAAAATTTTATTATTTTTTATAAAAAGAATTTAGGCGCTGTTATTTTTCTCA
>Ga0247841_10003740_pt1 | contig 27489 bp, 21 predicted proteins | sample LaCruzMarch2015__2_FD_192410 | JGI IMG/M metagenome (GOLD analysis project Ga0247841, IMG submission 192410) | Freshwater microbial communities from meromictic Lake La Cruz, Castile-La Mancha, Spain - LaCruzMarch2015_18m | ecosystem: Environmental > Aquatic > Freshwater > Lake | place: Spain... | reverse complement strand
TATTATTTTACCGTGAAAATCTATGATAAAGAATAAAATCAGTGCTTCAAGACCACCTTTTTAGACTAAGGCCAGGGAGACCAATCACCGACTACCGATCACCGATCACCGATTACCGATCACCAATTACCGATCACTGATCACCGATTACTAATCACCGATTACCGATCACCGATTACTGATCACCGATTACCGATTACCGATCACCGAGTTCACTACCCCCTCAACGCATTCGCCCCGCTTACAATCTCAAGAAGCTCGTTGGTAATCGTGGTTTGGCGAACTTTGTTGTAAGTAAGTTTCAATTCGCCAAGAAGGTCTTCGGCATTTTCGGTGGCCTTGTCCATGGCTGTCATGCGCGCTCCCTGTTCAGAAGCATTGGATTCAAGTAAAACCCGAAAGAAATTTATCTTTAGCGAAGCGGGTATTAACTCACTAATAATTTCTTTTTCAGATGGTTCAAATATATAGAAAGAAGCTGCTTTCGAAACTTTATCGTTTTTCTCTTCCACGGGCAATATGGGTAAAAATTGTTCGGAAGTGGGTATATAAACTGCCGGGTTTTTAAAGGTATTAAAGACGAATTTTATAAGGTCATATTCTTTGGAAATAAATTGCTCTAGCAATCTATTAGCAACTATATCAGCTTTTTCATAACTGGCATGACCCGTAAAATCAAAATATTTATCTTTGATAGGAATACCACTTTTCTTTAGAAAATCATATCCCTTTTTCCCGATGGTAATTAATTCGACCACCGGAGGGTTTTTAAGCTTACTAAAAGCTTGTACTTCTTTCATCGTTTCCCTGATGATAGAACTATTGAATGAACCACATAAGCCTTTGTCTGAGGTAACGACAATTAAAAGTACCCTATTGATTTCCCGCTGTTGATAAAAAGGATTATGATTAATATCGTCGATGCCCTCTGATAACTGGGCCAATACTTCTTTTATTTTGTTCGAATATGGACGGATTTTTAAAATGGCATTCTGTGCTTTTTTAAATTTCGCTGCAGAAACCATTTTCATCGCCCTGGTAATCTGTTGGGTAGATTTAACAGAAATGATCCGCTTACGTATTTCTTTTAAGTTACTCATCTTTAATTAGTCAGGCAACGTTCCCCTTAATAGAATTAAAAAATCCAAAGATCCAAATCCCAAAATCCAAATCCCAAGAAATACCTACAAACTTGTCTGGCCTAATCAATCGGGCAGGTCCCCTTGGTATTTGGGGCTTGGGTTTTGGAATTTGGGATTTATCTAGAAGCATTATTTCGATTTATGTATTAACTCTTTATCTCACGTATTTCCCTTCCAAATCTTTTGCCGTTTGGCGAAGAATTTCCATCACCTCTTTATCGATCACCCCTTTTTTAAGTGTATCCAATACATTTTTGTGTTTTGCCTCCAGTAACTGTAGATAATCTGCTTCAAATTTTTTAATATCATCCACCTCAATTTTGGATAACAGACCACTTGTACCCAGGAAGATAATCGCAATTTGTTTATCTACCGACATGGGGCTAAATCGGGGTTGCTTTAAAATCTCCACATTTCTAATACCTCTGGCAAGAACGGATTTTGTTGAAGCATCAAGATCGGAACCGAATTTCGCAAATGCCTGTAGTTCACGGTACTGTGCCTGGTCAAGTTTTAATGTGCCTGCCACTTTTTTCATGGCTTTAATTTGTGCATTTCCACCCACACGGGAAACAGATATACCCACGTTAATAGCTGGTTTGATTCCGGAATTGAACAAGTCGGCTTCCAGAAAAATCTGTCCATCGGTAATAGAGATCACATTGGTTGGAATATAGGCGGAAACATCACCTGCCTGTGTCTCGATAATGGGTAAAGCCGTAAGTGAACCTCCTCCTTTAACCCTGTCGCGGATTGTTTCAGGAATATCGTTCATTCTTTTAGCTACCTCGTCAGAGGCAATAATTTTACAAGCTCTTTCGAGAAGACGGGAATGAAGGTAGAAAACATCACCCGGATAAGCTTCCCTGCCGGGAGGTCTTCTTAAAAGCAAGGACACTTCGCGGTATGAAACGGCTTGTTTTGAAAGATCATCATAAATGATAAGTGCGGCCCTTCCTGTATCCCTGAAAAATTCACCGATAGCACAACCGGCAAAAGGCGCATAAAATTGAAGCGGAGCAGGGTCAGAAGCACTTGCCGTCACAATGACGGTATATTTCAGCGCATCATTTTCTTCCAGGTTTTTCATCAACTTGGCCACATTAGCCTCTTTTTGCCCGATAGCCACATAAACACAATAAACAGGTTCCCCTTTTTCGTAATTATCGCGTTGATTGATAATGGTATCTACGACAATGGTTGATTTACCGGTCTGCCGGTCTCCAATAATCAATTCCCGTTGACCTCTGCCGATCGGAATCATGGCGTCTATGGCTTTGATCCCGGTTTGTAAAGGTTCGGAAACAGGTTGTCTAAATATAACACCAGGTGCTTTTCGCTCAAGTGGCATTTCAAATCGTTCGCCTAAAATCGGGCCTTTATCGTCAATAGCCTCGCCAAGCGGATTGATTACCCTTCCCAACATACCTTCACCAACAGGAATGGAGGCAATCATTTTCGTTCTTTTCACCACCCCGCCTTCTTTGATGTTGCTGGTTTTTCCCATCAAAACAACACCCACATTGTCTTCTTCCAGGTTGAGTACAATGCCTTTGGTTCCGTTTTCGAATTCTACCAATTCACCTGCACCAACTGTATTTAATCCATAAACACGGGCAATACCATCGCCCATTTCCAGTACATATCCTACCTCTTCGAGTTCTGTCTCAAAATCATAGCCAGTAAGCTCTTTTCTTAGGATGGAGGATATTTCACCGGGTTTTATTTCTGCCATGTTCTTCTGCTATTTTTTAATAGTTTATTAATGTTATTTCAAATTCCAAGTCTCAAGAACCAAGCCCCAAATTCCAAGTCCGGAATTTTCTTGGAATTTGGGACTTGGAATTTGGAATTTGGGACTTATCATATTATGCGTTTTGTTTTTTCAATTGTCTCAGCTTTTCAGACACACTTGCATCGAGTATTTTATCTTCGAACTTCAGGATAAATCCGCCAATGATATGCTCATCAACTTTGTTAGTAAGTTCTGATTGTTCAAAACCACTAAGTTTTTTAACTACACTGGAAAATTTTGCGAGAAAATCGTCATCCAGTTCGACAGCTGTAATAATTTCAGCTTCAATGATCCCCAAACTGGTTTTATAGAGCTTAAGATATTCAAGAAAAATTTCTTTTAAATAGTGCTCCCTGCCATGATTGATAACAATCCTGATAAAGGAAATGAACATTTCGTCAAATTTATCAGTGAAAAGCTTTTTGATAATGGCAATTTTCCTGGCTCCAAGAAAAACCGGGTTTTTGATCAGATGATAGAAATCTCTGTTGGCATCGCATATCCTGATAAAATCAGCCGTATTGGAAAAAATGACTTTGTCAATTTTTTTTTCTTGCGCAATTTCGAGTAGCGCTATGGCATAACGGTTGATCAGTTTATTTGATATCATGTCACAGGGGGCTATAATTCCTTAAGATCTTTTTCAATAAGTGCTCTTTGTTCGTCACTACCGGCTAATTCCTTTTTGATGATCTTGGTAGCAAGCTCAATAACGATGTCCGAAATATCTTTTTTCAATTCATTAAAAGCAATATCCTTTTCCTTTTTCACCATTTCCTTAGTTTCCAAAAGGATACGTTTACTTTCAGATTTTGCTTCTTCCCTACCTAAACCGATAATAGCATCACTTCTGTCTTTGGCCTCTTTGATAATGGCGTCTCTTTCCAGTTTTGCTTCCTTCAAAATTTTTTCATTTTCAGCCTTCAGGTTATCCACCTCTTCACGGGCAGTTTTGGCTTCATTCAATGCCTTTTCAATACTTTCATCCCTGGATTTCAGGGCATTAACTATTGGTCTCCAGGCAAATTTTCTAAGAATGACCAACAAGATGGCAAAAATGATCAGCGTCCAGAACATCAATCCAAGATCTGGCGTTAACAGCGCATTAAGAAGAATCATCAGGTTTTAATTAATCCGTTCTAACAAATATAAAAAAGCAACTCAAACCAGTTTGATTTATAATTTCAAATTATTTAAACCGGATGCAGGTTTTAATATTGAATTCTATATATTACAAATCAATAACTTAAAGTAGCTTAGGCTTTCCCAATAATGATAACACCAAGTACAACGCCAAAAAGGGCAACCCCTTCGATCATAGCGGCGGTGATAATCATAGCCGAATTGATTTTTCCGGCGGCTTCGGGCTGACGTGCAATAGCTTGTGCTGCATTTCCACCAATTTGTCCAATACCAATACCAGCGCCAACAACAGCTAAGCCTGCTGCCAATCCGGCTCCTAATCCAATACCAATGTCCAGTAATAACATAGTTTTAAAATTTAGTTATAAATAGTTAATATTAATTAATGTTCCTGTTCTACAGCCTGACCAATAAAAAGAGCAGACAAAGTAGTAAAAATATATGCTTGCAATAAGGCAATCAATAATTCAATCATATCAATGAACAACGTAAAAACAGTAGAAATCACCGATGTTCCATAACCAAGACCGGGAGCTTCACCTAATTTTCCAAAAATAAAAATCAGGCATATAAACGACAATATCACAAGATGTCCGGCAGTAATGTTGGCAAAAAGTCGAATGGCCAGTGCAAAAGGTTTAGTAAAAACACTTACAAGTTCCACAATAAACATGATAGGTTTGACAAAAACCGGAACACCCGGAAACCAAAAAATATGCTGCCAGTATGTTTTTTTTGCACTGAAATTAGTAACCAGTGCAGTAATAATGGCAAGTGATGAGGTAAATGCAAAATTTCCAGAAACGTTAGCTGAAAAAGGCACCAATCCGATCATATTAAGAAACCAGATAAAGAAAAACAAGCTTAACAGAAGCGGAAGAAATTTTTCATATTGATGAGGAATATACGTTTTTGCAATATCATCCCGTATAAAAACAATGATTGGCTCTAAAGCAGATTGTAATCCTTTGGGTGCTTTATCCGGATTCTTTTTATATTTGCGTGCCATACCAATAAACACAATTAATAATAATATACCGGCAAGAAAAAGGAAAACGACATTTTTGGTAATTGAAAAGTCTAACGGTTTAAGTTTACTTTGTGCTTTGGTAAATATTTTAATCCGGGCTTTGCTTTTTTCATTTTTTACGAGATTTTCTTTTTCGATCGATTCTACCAATTCTTTAAATTTTTCTGCACCTCCGGGAATAATAAGTTTTCCGGCAGTGGCTTCACGATCAAACGAACGTTCTTCTACATAGCCAGATTCAATGGCTTTTGTGGTGGAGAGAAAAAAATCAATTTTATTTTTTTCCTTGTTCCATAAAATACGGGGAAGTTCAAATCCAACAGGTTCATGGTGGCTGTTTTCGTAAAAAATCCATGAATACCCATCAGCAATATGGTGCATCGCAAACTCAACCAAATTAAATCCCGCACTATCTTTTTTCTCCGAGGAAAATACCATTGACGGGATACCTAAAAGGAAAAGTAGAATAAATAAAATGTTATTGTTGCGCCGAATTCTCATCTTGCTTTGTGGTAAAACCAGCTTTTTCTTGATTTTTGTTTAAATAACCTACTAAAAATGAAACCTCAAAAATAGAAAAGACCAGGTAATAAATGAAGAAACTAAAAGTAAAAATCAAAAGATCGCTGGAATAGAATGGAAAAACTATCCAGAAGTAAATGATTGCCAATAACATTTTAACAGCCATGGCAATTAAAAGACCATTAAAAATATTTTTTTCTTTGTTCCGGATTGATCGATATACCATCAAAGTGGAAATAAAAACAAGCACAAAAAATATCAGATAATTGAACATTATTCCTATTTGCAAGTTAGTATGGCAAAATTTCCAAACTGGAAAAAGGGAAATCAGAAAGATAATCCCGGCAAAAAGTATATATTTTCGAATAAAAACTAAAACCATCAGGAAAGAAATTTTTTAATAAGTTGGATAAGGGCTATCATGATCATCATCACAGAACAAACGATTGTATAAAGATTATTTCCGGTGTTGAAATGTTTATCCAACCATTGCCCGGCAAAAACACCAATCAAAACAGTGGTTACAATCTGAAATCCCAGAAAACTGTATTTAAGATAATTATTTGGGGAATCATTTTTCTTCATGCTCAAAAAGCGTAGGATTTTCAGGAGCTTTGATATCCTGACCCGGTTTTTTTATTGGTGCATTGTTACTCATATCGCATTTTCCGATAAAAACAGCACCGCTTTCAATAACGAGCTTTTGGGTAAAGATATCTCCTTTAACATTGGCCGAAGCATTCAGTTTGAGCAGGTTTTCAACATATAGATTGCCGCTGATATTGCATGATATATCGGCATTCTGACAAATTAAATCTCCTTTGATAGAAGCGGTCTGACCTAAAATAATTTTGGCTTTACAATTGATATTTCCATCGATATTCCCATCAATACGAATATCAGAATCAGAAAATACTTCCCCCACTATTTTGGTGGTCGTGTTAATGGTGCTGAATGAATTGGTGTTTACTTCCATATTTTTTGTTTTCATATAAAAACTATTTTAAAAAATATTAATAATCAAAAAGCTATAAATTCCTGAGGATTTAAAGGATTTCCATCGTACCAAAGTTCAAAATGAAGATGTGAACCGGCACTAAGTTCTCCTGTTCCACCTGATAAAGCAATCACCTCTCCTGCCTTCACAAAATTCCCTATTTCCTTATATAAAACAGCATTATGTTTATAAACAGAAAGCAGATTATTGCTATGCTGAATAATGATCACATTGCCTGTACTTATATTCCAGTTAGCTAAAATAACCATTCCCTCAAGCACTGCTTTTACTCCTGTATTATTAGAAGCCGCTATATCGACTCCATAATGTCCAATGGATGAATTGAATTTTTCAGTAATAACGCCACGTATAGGAGGGAAAAAAACAGTATTCTGTAATCCCATTTTGTCTCCGGTAACATCTTGATATAGTACATCATTTATATCTTGTTCTTCAATCTCCATTCTTAGTGCTTCCTCTTCTTTTGAAGGCTTCACAGATATTTCCTTATTGCTCAACTTTGCCGTATCAGGCCTAATATTATCTGCTTTTGAATAATCAGCAATATCACCGCTGAATATTTTTTTTATATTGCCGATGTATTTCTCCCTCATCTGCACCTGTTCTTCAAGAGAATCGGTTTTAAGCGCAAGCTCGGTAAGATATTTACGCGTATTATAGTCGGCATAACCAGGTACATATAATTTTAATGGTGTATGTGCTATTAGCCAGAAAATAAGAAGAGACCAAATGACAATGAAAGAACTGATCAGCATGATTACATTGATTCTCGAAAGTTTGAAGGATGCTTTTTCTTCAAGACTTCCTTCTGTCAGGATGACCAATCGATATTTATGTCGAATTTTATGAAAAAATTTTTTTTTGGGTTTATTCATCGGTAAAAGTAGGCGTTTTTTCCAAAAAATAAAATATTTTTGCAATTTCAAAGTTAATTATAATTAATCTCATAAATAATAGTATTGAAGTTAAAAGTACTTGGAGTACTTGAAGTGCCTAAAGTACTTGGAGTACTTGGAGTGCCTAAAGTACTTGAAGTGCCTAAAGTACTTAGAGTGCCGTGGGATCTTAACTTTAGGCACTCCTAACTTTAGGCACTTTAAAGATACACGAGATGATGCGGTATAAACTGTGAAATTGTTACCTTTGTATTTGTATTTATACTTAAAACGGGATAAAACCATGCATTTTATATTAAATCCATCCCGATACTATCGGGACCAAATTCCAAAGGGTACCTACTCCGAATGCAGAGGCAGATGGATATACCTGTATTTCTTGGGATTTGGTTTTTGGAATTTGGGATTTGGGGCTTATAAAGAAATACACGGTTTTACGCCATTTGCAGTATAATATCATATTACCCTTAAAAGCCTTAAAAACCAGGCAAAATAATGTATTGACAAAAGAAGTTTGACTCATGAATAAGATGAAAAAAATAAATCTCCTGATTTTTACCTTTATACTGATTTTTTTAACCCAATGTAAATATCTGGAAGATACTACCGTCGGCAGATATTACCATAATATCTCCTCCCATTACAACATTTATTTTAATGCCAATGAAATACTGAAAACAGTAATTATCACTACCGAAAGTTCACATTACAACAATTTTAATAACATTCTGGATGTGTATATGTTTGGGAACAATGAAATCCTTAAAAAAAACTCCTCCCAGTCAGATAATATCCTTAAAAAATGCGCCAAGATTTTCGAAAAACATCCTACAAGTAAATGGATTGATGATACCTATGTACTTACTGGCAAAGCTTATTTTTACAAAGGCGACTTTTATGCTGCCATGGAGTCGTTTAACTATGTTCAAACAAAATACAAGAATACCTACATAGCATATGAATCAATGATTTGGATTTCCTTGTGTAATATTATGCTGAATAAATATGATGAAGCACAAGCCCAACTTAGTTTGATAAAAAGCGAAAAGGATTTCCCTAAAAAATTACAAAAAGAATTAATGCTTACTCAGGCATTTGTAAACATCCGCCTGGAAGATTATCCTTCTGCCCTGGAAGCACTCAAAATTGCGATTCCTAAAGAGAAAAAAAGAAATTACAAGACTAGGTATATGTTCATCCTGGCTCAGCTTTGTCAAAAATTAGATCGATTGGATGAAGCAGTAACTTTATATCATAAAGTGATCAAAAGAAATCCCGATTATGAGATGGTTTTTAATTCGAAAATCAACCTGGTCGCATGTTACGATTATAAAGATGAAAAAAATGTACATTATATCCGTAAGAGCTTACTTAAAATGCTGAAAGACGATAAAAATATTCAGTATCAGGATCAGATTTATTTTGAACTTGCCTTGTTGGAAAGCAGGTTAGGGAATCAAAACGAAATGGAAAGATACCTTAGGTTGTCTCTTGAAAAAACCAAAAGCAATGAAAATCAAAAAGCACTTGCGTTTCTGATGCTTGGCAATTATTATTATGAACATTCCAGCTATATGCTGGCAAAAAATTATTTCGATAGTTGCAGCACTTTTATCACGCAAAATCACCCCGATTATAAAAAAATCAAAGAAAGAACCCGTATTCTCGGTAAACTCACCAGTAACTTGATGACCATACAAATAGAAGACAGCTTGCTGTATATGGCAACCCTTAATCCCAAAAGCCTGGATAGCCTGGTTAACAAAGCCTATGAACAAGAACAGAAATTGATTAATCAAAAAATAAAGAAAGAACAGGAAGCAAAAAGATCCGAAGAACAAAATTATAATTTCAATTCAGAAATAGTAAGAAACAATAATTTAATGACCCAAGGTGGACCAAATACAACATCTAACTGGTATTTCAGTAATCCCCAAAATGTTTCATTAGGCGTTTCAGAATTCAACATTAAATGGGGAAAACGCAAACTTGAAGATGACTGGCGAAGAAAAAAGAAAAACTCATCCATTTTGACAGATGGAAATGATAATGAAGCGGGTACCGATACCATTAAAGAAGATGAGGAAAAAGTGGTTCTATCTGAAGATGACATTAAAGTGATCAATGAAAGAACAAAAAATATTTCGCCCGAAAAGCTGAAATATTACACAGATATACCTTTTACAGCCAAACTTCAGGAGGTTTCAAAAAACAAGATACTCAATGCCTACAAAAATGCGGGTGATATATACCTGGACGAACTGATGGATACAACAAAAGCAATTGAAACTTATGAAAAAATACTTTCCCGCTTTCCAAACAGCAAATATGAAACAGAATTACATTATTCATTGTATATCCTTTACAGTAAATTAAACGAAAAAGTCAAATCCAATTATCATAAAAATATCATTCTCGAAAAATTCCCCGATTCTGATTATGCCATTTATATCAAAGATCCGGATTTCTTTACAAACAATCTAAGAATTCAAAATACAGCAGCAAAAGGTTATTATGACATGGTTTATGAGTCATTCCTCTCTGGAAATTGCCCTAATTTAATAGATAGTGTTAAAAAAGCCAAAACACTTTATCCTTACTCTTCTTATTTTCCAAAAATGGAATACCTGCGGATTATTTGTGCAGGCAAAGACACCACCAAAACAGCGTTCATTGCCATGTTATCCGAATTCGTTAAAAAATATAAATCCAGCGAAGTAATGCCCCATGCGCAAAATCTTCTAACTTATCTGGAAGAAAATGACACTTTAAAAAAAGAACCAAGAAAGGAAAAAGTAACCATTACTTCACCATATATTTTCAATCCAACATCACCTCATTATTTTATCCTGCTATTTTCAAATAGCGAAAGCAAGCTGGTTAAAAATGGCTTTTCAAACTATAATGCAGAATTTCATGAACTTGACGAACTTACGATCAATGCAATTGTACTGAACAACGAAAAACAAATACTTATTATTAAAGAATTCGCCAATAAAGAAGATGCTGTAAAATATTTTAAAGAAATCGATCAGGATGACCTTTTTAAAAAGAAAATAAAGATCCAGACTTCAGATTTTTTCATCATAAGTACACCCAATTTTTCTACCTTTCTGAACTTGAAAGATATCAACCAATACAAAGATTTTTTTAAATCAAATTATAAAATGTGAAAGTTACTTTTTCGCTATGATAGATAAATCGACCTTAAAAAAGTATATTAAAAGATTCTGGGTCTTTCTTTTTAGTGCTTTTGTCCTTTTCAATCTGATTATCCTGTTAGTATATCTCGGGGTTTTCGGTAAACTTCCATCCACTGATAAACTCGAAAACCCTGAAACCCCTCTTGCTACCGAGATATACTCGGAAGACGGCGTTTGTATCGGTAAGTTTTTTAATGAAAACCGATCAAATGTGACCTTCGATGAAATTAGTCCCTTTATCATCAATGCCCTGATATCAACAGAAGATATTCGTTATTATAAACATGCAGGAATCGACTGGAAAGGAACTTTTGCTATTCCTTATTACCTGATCAGGGGCAAAAAAAAAGGAGCTAGTACCATTACCCAGCAACTTGCAAAGAATTTATTCCCCAGACAACGTTTTGATAACATTTTTGTAATTGTCGTCCGCAAACTGAAAGAATGGATCATCGCTATTCAACTCGAGCGTTTTTATACCAAGGAAGAAATTATAACCATGTATCTCAATACGGTTGATTTTGGCAGTAATGCTTATGGCATTAAATCGGCAGCAAAAACCTTTTTCAATAAACCACCTTCCACCATCAATGTGGAGGAAGCAGCCACCCTGATTGGTGTATTAAAGGCAACACAACATTTTTCACCTGTCTATAATTATGATAATTCTGTTAAACGCAGAAATACCGTTTTAAAACAAATGAGCAAATATGATTTCATTACAAAACAACAATATGATTCTTTAAGTAAAGCACCTATATCACTTGATTATATGGTTGAAAGCCAAAACCAGGGGTTGGCCAGGTATTTTCGTGAATTTCTTCGGATAGATCTGGCAGACTGGTGTGCAGAAAACGGATACGACCTTTATACCTCAGGGCTGAAAATCTATACCACCATCAACAGCCACATGCAAAAATATGCAGAAGAAGCGGCCAGGCAACATCTGAAATCGCTGCAAAAAACCTTTTTTGAACATTGGAAAGGCAAAAAAAATGCTCCTTTCGATTATCGTATGACCAAAAAAGAAGTTGAATCTTTGATGGAGGTGGCGATCAAACGTACTGACAGGTACAAAAAACTGAAAACAGCAGGATATACATGGGAAAACATCCTGAAAAATTTCAAAAAACCTGTTAAAATGAAGGTTTTTGCTTATGACAAAGATGAAATCAGAACCATGTCTCCTTATGATTCAATCAAATATTATAAGTATTTTCTGAATCCGGGTTTTATGGCCATGGAACCATCTACTGGTCATATTAAGGCATGGGTGGGTGGAATTGATTTCAAATATTTCAAATACGATCACGTAAATAAAAGCGCCAAACGGCAAGTTGGTTCAACTTTCAAACCATTTGTTTATACGACTGCCATTAAAGAAGGATATTCCCCTTGTCTAAAAGTACCTAATGTACCTGTCGTATTTCCTGATTTCGACAATTGGCAACCTAAAAATTCTGACAACAAATATGGCGGAATGATCACCCTGCAGGGAGGACTTGCCGAATCTAACAATTGTGTGACATCCTGGATTATAAAACAAATAGGACCGGCTGCTGTAGTTGAACTGGCAAAAAGCATGGGCATCGAAAGCAAGGTTGACCCCTATCCTTCTATTGCCTTGGGAACACCTGATATTTCTGTTTTCGAAATGGTTGGTGCTTTTAATACTTTTGCCAATAAAGGCACTTGGGTAGAACCGACTTACATCACCAGAATCGAAGATAAAAGTGGAAAAATTATTAAACAATTTATTCCAAAAGAAAGAGAAGTGTTGGCCGAAACCTATGCTTATGTGATGCTTACCATGTTAATGAATGTTGTCAATTACGGTACAGGTGCCAGATTGAGGTCTTCAAAATATAATTTCTCTAACCAAATAGCAGCAAAAACCGGAACCACACAAAACAATTCTGATGGTTGGTTTATCGGTATGGTTCCAGAGCTAACTGCCGGTGGCTGGGTTGGCTGTGAAGACCGGAGTGTTCATTTCAGAACCACCGATCTGGGACAGGGAGCCAATATGGTATTGCCTATCTGGGGGATTTTTATGAATAAAGTTTATGCCGATACTTCGTTGGGAATAACCAAAAAAGATTTCGATATACCTGATAAAGAACTTCCGGTCGAAATTAACTGCAAATCATACGAAAAAGAAAACGAAACTGAATCTATGCCGGAGTTCTAATATCTGTCATTCGATTGTCATTCGGTGGTCAATCGATTGACATTCAATTGTCATTCGATTGTCATTCGATTGTCATTCGATTGTCATTCGATTGTATTGAACTAGAATGACCACTGAATGACTACTGAATGACCACTGAATGACCACTGAATGACCACTGAATGACCACTGAATGACCACTGAATGACCACTGAATGACCACTGAATGACCACTGAATGACCACTGAATGACCATATCATTTACCAAAGCCCGAAACTTAAATTCATCAGGCAACGAATTTCAATTTTTTGCATCTAAGACTAGTTATATTTGAATCAAAATTTAATTCCCCAAAAAACTAAAAAATAAGACTTTATGAAAAAAAAATTTTTACTCTTAATCATTTTTTTTACGATATTTATTTTCTCAAAACAGGGAGAAACTAAAGCCCAGACACTTACCCAGGCTAATTTTACTGGTGTTATTGTTCCAAAATATTTGATTTCCGGAAATACAACACGTATGCCGGTCGTTTACCGTGCAACCGTTACCAAGTTGAAAAAAAGCGCCAAATACCGCTATTTTAATCAGTTGGTTCTTCGTTCTGATTTTGGAACAGCAAGCAGCGGTTCAGGTTCAGTCGTTTTCATGGATCCTGCCATGTTTTTAATGCCTACACTTTATAACTTCACTACAGCAGGGAATTATGCGGAGTTTACGACCGATACTTCAGGAAGTTATACCGGATGGTTTTGTAACATCAATAGTACAGGTTTTCGATTTAATGCCGGAAACAGCCTTTTCCCTGCCTTGATTTTAAATGACGGTGCAGGAGGTACTTCAGTTGCCGCAAGATACGCACTTAATGATTCAATCAGGGTAATGGCTTTTAACACAACAACTGGGGTAAACAATGCAAGTGGAATCTGGGGGACATCAAGTGCTTCCGGAAAAAACATTATTCTTCTCTTTGACAATATCAATGGGACGGGTAGGCCGGTTGCTGCTACCTATGCAGAAAACGAGGCCTTGATTAATGCAAATGCTCCTGCTTATTATGCTTCAAACGTCGATGCAAAAAATGGTGCCTGGGGAACCATCATGCCAAACAACAATGCCAACGGGATTAGAAGAATAGAACAAATTTCAAACGCAACAGCCGTAATGGTCGGATGTGCCACCGATGATGATGGTGTATGGCCAACCGGAAAAATCAATACCATTAATCCAACAGCCGGAGTAACCGCAGTAGGAATTAGCTCGACCGATGCACCCCTGAATAATTGCAGTCCAGTTGTAACTGTAACTTCCAATATCATAAGCCGTTCCAATGTCAGGCAAGGAACAAATGATGTCATTTTATATAACCTGAATCTTTATCCAAATGTGCTTGGAACTGTTTTAGATTCGCTGATCATTACCATGTCAGGTTCCTATATTCCTTCTGATATTAAATCCAATGGATTAAAACTATGGTTTTCTCCAGATGCCGTTTTAGGTACAGGGGATATTCCTCTCGATACGATTGCTTCGGCAATTCCCGGCACCATTACTTTTATACCTAAGCTCAATCTGCCTGTTCATAATACAGCCTATTTATTTATCACCGCAGACATCTCCAGCACGGCCTTTATTGGTGATTCCATCTATGTTTCAGCGATACCTTTTACAGGAATACGCTTACGTTCAGGAACCAAAATCGGAACGAACCCTGTTCCTGCTTCAGGGGCAGCAACAATCATTTCTGCCACTTCACCATTGATAAATGCCTCTGCTTTGTTGCCTTTTGGAAATGTTCCTGTTCATACCAGTTCGACAGAACAATCTTTCACCATCACAGGTACTTACCTGTCACCTGTTAGCGGAAATGTAATTATTACACCTCCTGCCAACTTTGAAGTATCCTTTACAAGCGGATCAGGATATAGTTCCCTCCCAATCATAAAAGCATACAGTAGTGGAAACTTAGCCTCAACCATTATTTATGTTATATTTAAACCTACTTCAATCAAAACATATTCAGGGTTTATTCATATTGTTGGAGGAACTACTTCGGCAGATGTAACTGTTAGTGGAACAGGTTCACCTGATGTTACCCCACCAAAAGCCGACACTGCATTTGCAACAAGCTTAACGATAGTTAAAGTGGTTTTCAGCGAACCGGTTGATAATACAGCAGAAATTGCATTGAATTACAGTGGACTGGGCACGATAACTTCCGCTATACGCTGCCCTACTTTAGATACGGTAACACTTACATTGGTCACATCACTTAGCCCCGGCATACCTAAAACTTTATCTATAAACAGTGTCCAGGATACATCACATAACCCAATGGCTGGTCCAAAAAATTTTCAGATTAAATTTGGGACAGTTCCACAAGCACCCACTTATAAAATCATCCAGGTAAGGGGAATGAACGCCAATGGGGTTCCTGATTCAGCCAATGTTAAATGCAAACTTCGGGGCGTTGTTCAATCCATCAATTATTCACAGCCCGGACAAGGACATAGTTTTTTTATCCATGATGGTACAGGCGGAATTCGTGTGTTTAGAAATACCAATCCATTTCTGACTTATACCGTCAGAAGAGGTGATTCAATCCGCGTAATCGGAACGATCACCAGTGTGGCTGGTGTAATACAAATTACAACGGATTCAATGAAAGTGATCGATTCTTTTCAGACAGTAAGAGTCCCGACTGTGGTTAAAAAACTAAATGAGACGACCGAAGCCGAAGTAGTAAAAATAAAGTGCCTGCATTTGATCAACCCAATTCAATGGCCCACCACAGCAGGTATGCCAAGAAGTGTTCAAGCGACCAATGGTGTTGATACGGTTACAATAAGGATAGAAAGAACATGCAACTTACAAGGAACTCCTGCCCCTGCTTATTTGTTCGATATCACCGGTATAGGAGCTCAGAATGACTATACATCTCCTTATTTATCATCTTACTGGATGTTGCCCAGGGATACATTTGATTTGAACAGGTATCCTTATCCGGGAGCAATTGTGCTCAATGAATTTATGGCAAACAGCACCAAAACCGATGGTTGGGTCGAAATATTTAATCCCAACCCTGCCCCCGTTTACATGTATAAATTTCATTTATCGGATGATCCTTTAACACCAAATAAATATGCCTTCCCAGATACCGCATCTATTCCTGCAAACAATTATTTGTTGGTTTGGGATAATACAAATCTGGCTAATCCAGGTTTGCATTTCAACTTTAAACTAAAAAGTGGCGGTGGTGAATTGGTTTTATCAGATTATAAAGCAACTACTGTAAATGATGTCATTTATGGAGCACAGAAAAAAGACACTACTTTTGCCAGGATACCAAATGGCACAGGGAATTTTGTTTATGCCTGGCCAACGCCAAACACTAAAAATTCGATGTACCCCGTTAATATTCCATCTTACCCGATTTCCCAGTTGAAACATAACAATCCCGATGGTGAAGCAGATTCGGTAAATACATATTGCAGACTCACCGGTGCTGTTTTCAGTATCAACTACCGGACATGGAAACCGGGTTATATGTTTACTTTGCATGATCCTACGGGAGGAATCTGTGTATATAAATTCGACCTGCCTTTTGGCAATTATCCTACCGTTAAAATGGGTGATTGGGTTAGGGTAATCGGAACCATTGCACAGTCAAACGGCATGCTTCGGATCATCCCCGATTCCATCATAAAACTAGATACCAACCATGTAATTAACACCCCTTGGATTGTTACTTCACTCAACGAAAACTTAGAATCCGAGCTTATCAGGATAAACAACCTTAGCTTGACTGATACCATCAATTATCCCTGGCCAAAAGCCACAGACAATGCAAAGGATGTCAAAGCAACCAATGGTACTACGATTTTTACCATACATATTGAACCAGACTGTGCCTTGCATGGTAAATTTGGATATAAAGCCCCTAAGAAAAAGTTTGATATTATAGGAATTGGCTGGCAAGATGACAACAATCTCCCCTATACATCTAATTATATGATCTATCCACGAATTTCGTCTGACCTTATCTTACAAACAAGGATAGATGAAAATGACCTGAAGTCTCAAATCAGGATATATCCAAATCCAAATCACGGTAATTTTAACATTGAAAATAATTACGGTAGAATAGCTGTAAGTGTTTACAATTCGATGGGACAGATTGTTTTAGAAAAATCAACTTCAGAAAACAGGATCAATATGAACCTGGATGTAAGTAAGGGGGTGTATTTTATTAAAGTAGAATCGGTTGATAAGAAGGAAGCTTTTTATTCGAGAATGTTAGTTACTGAGTGAAGAGGAAGAAGTCCCAAATCTCAAATTCCAAGACCCAAATTCCAAGCTGGCTTGCCGAATTATTAAGCCAGATAGTTAATCTTCTGAGTCTTGGAATTTGGATTTTGGGATTTGAAACTTGGAATTTCTATTCGTTTCACTTAAAAAACCCAACCTCCACCCCTACCGAAAAAGGTGGCAATTCCTTCACATAATAAGCAGGTTTATACATGCTTAAAAGCCTGTAAGAAAAATCAATCGCATAGCGGTAAAGGCCCATTCGCAGAAAAGCATGACCATTTAATGGTTGGAATTGTTTCATTCCCCAGGTATAGTTCACGGATTTTTGACCATCTTTTTTATCTGTTGTAGAAAGCCGTCCGGCAAAATACCAATCACCTTTGATCCCGATATCAACATATTTTCCAATGTAATTTCCATGCCTGCCATAAGTAATTCGCCCATAAACACCTGCGGAGGCTGCATAAAAAATATTAGTTTGTTTTTTATGCATGATGGTATCCGGTACTACTTTATCTGCTGTTTGCTTGAATCTAAACCTTGAAACATTTAAGTTATAGTCCATGCCAACCGAAAAAGTATGTGTAATTTTTCTCTTCAGTCTCAATCCCAGCGTATAATTATAGGATGCAGGCATCATGATCGCTATGGTTGTATCTGGTAAAGGCAGAATAAAGCCTATTCCAAAATAACCATGTTTATACGATTTTAATCCCTGCCCTTTTGTACCCGGAATCGAATAATCCTTTAAATGCTCTTGAAATAGTATTTTTTGAGAATAACTCATGTTAATCAGAACAGCCAGCAACCCAAACAATAATAATTTTCTTTTCATAACTTTTAATTTTGTAACAAAAAACACAAATATAAATTGAAATCGTTAAAAAACATATGAATCAACAAAACCATGATACCATACCATTAGTTTATATCCTTTTTTGTACTTTAAAGTTGTAAGATTATCTCCTTTGCGGTATGTTCCTAAGTTCAATTTTAACACTTCAGGCGTTTCTACTTTAATAACATAATATTCAATAAGGACACCATTTTCATCTTCCAAATGGTAATATAATAAACCATTGTCAGCAAGCCAGTTCTGGTTGTTGATAATTTCCGGTTTGACTCTTATTGTCAAACTGTTGCTATCTAAATTAAATTCAAACGACCTGGCAGGGACTGTATTTTCTTTCTTTAAAAAATGCGACGCTTGCGGAATACCAAAACCATGCGCATAATCAAAATAAGGGTATAAATGTCCTGATTTTTCAATTTCTTTAAACAATTCCATGGTTTTTAAGCTTTTATTGGTTTGTAATGCACAGGCTGCAAAGCCGGCTACCAATGGGGTGGCGAAAGAAGTTCCATCAGCCGGTTTAACTCCGTTTTTATTAACGGTAACTATATGTGAATAAGCGCTAACATTTGGCTTCATTCTTTTATCAGCCGTAGGGCCAAATGAGCTGTAACCCATGTGATAATCTGTTTCAGGATTCACCCCTCCGATAGTCAGCACACTATCACCATCAGCCGGGGTAATAATATATTTCCATTTATCATTGACGCCTCCCTGGTTTCCGGCAGCATTAACGACCAATATCCCTTTGCGTGCCGCCATATTTGCGGCTTTTACAACCAGGCTGGTTTTTCCATCCATTTGGTACGTAAAGTACCGATGTCGCTCATATCCAAGCGAACTGCTTATTATATTAGCCCCGTTTTTATCCGCCCATTCGGCAGCGGCCAGCCAGTTCTCTTCTTCAGAAAAAGGTTCTCCCTGCACTTCGGTTTTTGCCAGCAGGAATTCCGCTTCTGTTGCCAATCCTATATTTAGATCTGCATATCTGCCACCGATACATGCCAGGGTCATCGCACCATGTTTATTTCCCAAATATACGTTGACCTTTTTTGCTGTGAAATTATAAGTCGCAACAATGCGGTTTTCCTTTCGAATATGTTCAAAGGCCGGATGTGTATCTACCCATGGGAAACCGCCATCGAAAACAGCTATCCTGATACCTTTCCCGTGGATATTTTCTTCGATAAACAGATTACCACCCATTCTTGTTAACTGTTTATCAAGCAAATCCTTACCCGGAATACTTATATATGGATCTATATCATCAGCCATCGCCAGGGTCATTGTTACCGGCTCAACCATTTCAATTTCCCGAACAAAGTCAAGGCTTTTCAAATTTTTCAGTTGATCCTCTGAAGATACATAAACACCTATAAAATTAAACCACCGGCTGACAAAACTGATGCTATCTGCTATTTCGCTGATAACTCGGATATATTCTTCACTCACTGGAAAATCTGTTTGGTCGCAAAGAGAAATATTATTTACTAACCTCCGTTCAATGGCTTTTGCTTCAAAATAACTGAATGGATCAAAATCTACCTCGTTTTTATCCGTAAGCCAAACACGGTAACGATTTTGGGCATCTGCGGAATAATTACTAACTGAACCCATTATGAAAATGGATAATAGTAAACTCCTAATAATTAAGTTTTTCATGCAAAGGATATTAATTAGTAACAGACTACAAATTAAATGATTTAATTTTGATTTGAATATAACAATTAGAATAAAGTCATTAAATTGAAATTTCGTGATAAATGGAAAATAAGACCGTCATAAGTGTAAAAAATGTCAGAAAGTATTTTAAGACGGTCAAAGCAATTGATGGCGTTGACCTTGAAATCAAAGATGGTGAATACCTGGCATTACTAGGCCCAAACGGAGCAGGAAAAACGACTTTTGTTGAAATGCTCGAAGGAATTCAGCAACCTGATAGCGGGGAAATTCTTATACTGGGCAAAAAATGGAAAGGCAACGAGGAATCGTTGCACAGGATGATTGGCATTTCTTTGCAAGAAACAAAATTTTTTGATAAACTTACCGTAAAAGAAACTTTCCGGCTATTTGCCAGTTTTTATTCGCTCAATTTTTCCAGGACAGAAGAAGTCATGGAGCTAGTAAATCTTTCCCCTAAACAAAAATCGTATGTCGTAAATCTGTCTGGTGGACAAAGGCAAAAGTTGGCTCTCGGCATATCCCTTCTGAATTATCCAAGAATTTTATTGTTAGATGAACCCACAACCGGCCTCGATCCTGTTGCCAGGCGTGAAATTTGGGAAATTCTGCAAAAACTAAAACATGAAAAGAGAACTTCACTCATCCTAACCACTCATTATATGGAAGAAGCAGAACTCCTCTGCGATCGCATTGTCATTCTTGATCTCGGAAAGATCATTGCCAGCGGTACATTAAATGAATTGTTGGAAGAAAATGAAAAAACCGAGATGGTTGAATTTACAATAACAGAAAAGTTGACACAGATAGTTTTTCCTTCCTGTGAAGGCATCAAAAAAATCACTTGGAATGAAGATAATTCAACTGGCAGTATCATCGTTTCAAATATCGTCCATTTTCTTCCGGTTTTTTCTGCGTTTATATCCAATAACCATTATTCGCTGACATCGTTTGAATGCAGGAAAATGACACTTGATGATCTTTTTATTTCGCTAACGGGGAGAAAGTTGGCGTGAGGGTAAATGAATTTTTATAATAGAAATAATTAGAATGTAAAAAAATGATACAACAAGTAATTCTAAAAAATTTTAAAAGAATTGAAAATGAAATTTTCAGGCTTACCGATTTTGATTTATTGGTAGGGGCAAACAATAGTGGGAAAAGCACACTACTTCAGACATTGGCAATCTGGCAATACTGCGTTGATCAATTCAAACGGTCAAAAAGAAGCGGCAGTAGTGGCATTCAGATTGTTTTACCAAATTTTACGGCTTTACCATTACCTGAGTTCGTCTTGCTTTGGAAAGATAAAACCGAAAGGAAATATCCTGAAGTTGAAGGAAAAAAGAAACAAGAGTTTATATTAATTGAAATCGAAGTTTTCTGGAAAGCACCTGATAATTCAGAACAATCATTAAACATTCAGTTAAGATATCAATCACCCCAATCCATCTATGCAATACCTAAAAAAGGTTGGAAGTATTTTCAAAAAGTTGAGCATGATGAGAACTTTCCTAAAATAGTATATGTACCTCCATTTTCGGGGTTAGAACCCTTTGAAAAGTGGCAAGATGATGGCAATGTGAGGCAAAATGTTGGTAAGGGGCAACCAGGGTCTGTTTTAAGAAATTTGCTTTTTAGGGTAATCGACAAGGGTATTCCAATTGAAACCAATCATGATTGGAAAGAAATTCAAAATAAAATAAATGAGTGGTTTGGTGTAGAACTAAATAATCCCGAATATGAAAAGGGTATAAGCACCATGATAGGTCTTACTTATGGCGTTGGAAAAAAGAATTTTGATATCATTTCGGCTGGAAGCGGATTTCATCAAATACTTACATTATTAGCATTTTTCTATGGCTATCCGGGTATTACTACGATTTTGTTTGATGAACCGGATGCTCATTTACACGTTAATCTCCAAAAGAAAATTTTAAATTATTTTCTGCAACAGAAAAAGATACAATTTCTAATTGCTACACATGCTGAAGAATTTATTAAAGGAGTCGAAGTAAATTCAATTATTTCAATGTTATCCGGTCAGCCAAAACGAATACAAGCCTCCGAACCAATTATTAAAGCAATGAGCGAAGTGGATAACATGACAGTGATTAATACAAAACAATCTCCATTTATTCTGTATTTAGAAGGTGAGGATGATGAAAGAATTTTATCCGCTTGGGCATTCACCTTAAAAAATACAGAACTAATGGATAAATACCACATATTCTTTCTGGGAGGTTCTTCAAAAGAAGAAATGAAAAAACGTTCTGATGTTCATTTCGCTGCACTCAAGCAAATCAATAGTAATGTAAAAAGGGTTGTTGTATTTGATTATGATAATGAAAGTTCCTATCATCCAGAAACAGGTAATCCGGTAATGAAAGAATGGTCAAGAAAAAATATTGAAAATTATTTATTAATACCTGAAGCATGGAAAAATGCCGTATTGGATGCTTTAAATTTGAATGATTTTGATTTATACAGCAATAAATATCAAATAATCATTGATGATTTTTTTGTGGAACAAGGTTTATCATTGCCAAAAGGATTTAGGTGGTCAAATGTAAAAGCCAATATTTTTCAAGCTTTAAATGGAAAGAAAATACTCTTTGAAAATAAAGACTCTTTATTTCAGCGAATCAAATCTGAGAATGACTTGAAAATTAATCGTGAGAAGGTATCTGCTAACATGAGTGTTGAAATGATACATGAAGATATTCTTGCATTTTTTGATCATTTATCCGCTATTGTCGAATGAAAGTGTAATGTTTAATAAGATTATTTAATAATACTGGCAAATTATCTATGAAAAAAACCCAATTATATCAGCTTATCCTAATTCAATTCCGGGAATATTACCGTGAACCCAGTGTATTGTTCTGGGCTATCGGATTCCCTATACTCATGGCATGGGGACTCGGTATTGCCTTCAAGGAAAAACCAGAGATTATCAGGAAGGTTGCTGTTATTGAAAAAATAATGGTTTCAGGCGATAGTAATACACCGTTTACCAGGTTTCTTAAAAAAGAAACCAAAGCTGAATTTTCAAACGACAAAATATATCACAGGCATATTAAAGTACTCACAGATAAAAAACTGGGAAAAACGACCTTCATTTTTATTTCAACCGACTGGAAGAATTCAATAATTTTACTGAAAAGAGGGGAAGTCAGCCTTGTCATGAATGAAGACAGTGGGCGTATAATTTATCATTTTGATCCGGCCAACCCTGAAGCCCGGTTGGTTCAGCTTCAATTAGAATCCATGATCTCGGGAAGCAAAAAATTCGAAGAATCCCCTGATGTAGTACCACTGACACTTTCTGGTACCAGGTATATTGATTTTCTAATACCTGGCCTGATTGCTATGGGAATCATGATGTCGTGTATGTGGGGCATCGGTTGGACGATTATCGACAACAGGGGGAAAAAGCTTTTGCGCCGCATGGTAGCCACACCGATGAAAAAGTCAAATTTCCTTTTCTCCTTGTTTTTTTCCCGTTTGGTGCTTAGTCTTCTGGATTCTGTTGTAGTATATCTTTTTGCCTACTGGTATTTTCATCTCCACATCCAGGGAAGTATTGCTGCATTGCTGATTATTTGTATTTCAGGTAATATCGCCTTTGGTGGTATTGCGGTTCTGTGTGCTTCCCGAACAGCTAAATCGGAAGTCGGTAATGGGATAATCAATGCGGTTACTACGCCAATGATCGTACTTTCAGGCATTTTTTTTAGTTATGCAAACTTTCCTGATTGGGCAATTCCTGTCATCAAGAAAATGCCATTGACATTACTAACTGATTCAGTAAGAAGTATTTTTAACGAAGGAGCGGGATTTGCTGAAGTTCTTATCCCTGTAGGAATTCTAATTACTATCGGGTTTTTTACCTTTTTACTTGGATTAAAACTATATAAATGGTATTGAGGAAAGTGCCTAAAGTACTTAAAGTGCCTAGAGTGCCTAAAGTACTTTGAGTGCCTAAAGTATTTTTCTTAACTTTAAGTACTCCAAACTTTAAGTACTTTAGGCACTTTTTAAATCCTTAAACTATCCTAAAACTAAAAACAAACATGAATTACAAACTCCTAATCGTTACCCACAACCTTCATAAATTCAGAGAAATAAGTGCAATTCTGCCAGAAAATATCTCGCTCATTTCGCTCAACGACATCCATTTTGAAGAAGAAATAGCCGAAACTTGTAGCACGCTCGAAGGCAATGCACATTTAAAAGCAAGATTGATTTACGATAAGTACAAGATTGATTGCTTTGCAGATGATACCGGACTTGAAGTTGAATCCTTACACGGAAATCCCGGGGTTTATTCAGCACGATATGCCGGTTTAGGACATGATTTTGAAAAAAATATTGATAAACTTCTTACTGAACTCAAAGGCTTTTCGAATAGAAAAGCCAGGTTCAGAACCGTTATTTGTTTGATTTTAGATAACAACGAATATTATTTTGAAGGCATTGTAAATGGCCAAATCCTCACTGAAAGAAGAGGTAAAAGTGGATTTGGTTATGACCCGGTTTTTCTCCCTGATGGATATCTATGTTCATTTGCCGAAATGATACTTGAAGAAAAAAACAAGATCAGCCACAGAGCTGAAGCTATAAATAAAATGGTCGAATTTTTACAGAAAATTCAACATTAAGTTTCTGTCATATAAGACTTTGTTATTTTTTATTCGCGCTAATGGGATTTAATAGAAGTCTTAAAACGAGATAAAGCCGTGCATTTTATTAAATCCCAAATTCCAAGTACCAAATTCCAAAGGGTATCTACCCCGAATGCAGAGGCAGAAGGATATACCCCGGGTTATTCAAATAATACCTTTTCACGGATTTATGAAACTGAATTCCTGCATGACCTATCAAAAAAAAAAAAATTGTCGTTACTTTAAAATTCAAATTAATCGTATATTTGCGATCGAAATTTTTCAGTTAATAAACTTAAAAACAAATAATATGAAAAACTTATTTATTGCTTTATGCTTGACATTGTTGGTGTCAGGTGCAATGGGACAGAATTTGTTAAAAGAATCTTATCAGGCACAACCTCCTTTAAATTGCATAGTAACTGACTTATCACCAGTTGTTATCAACCAAAATGTTTCGTATTTTCCTAAAAGAGAAATTGGAGATCCACAATCTGTTTGGATCAATTTTGCAGCTCAACTTGCTGGAACCGCAATGATTAGTTATTCCCCTGTTTTAATATTCCCCGATACTTTTGTCCGTGTCAGATATCAGGACATGCAAGGTGCATTTATTTATCGTTATACCAACTGGGCATCTTTGGGAGAAGCACTTAATCCAGTATCAGATTATATCCAGTTACCCAATCTTTGGGATGGCAACCCATATACTGTTGACAGTGTAAGATTTTCTTATTTCTATGAACGTTATGGAAACAATACTATTCCTGATACAGCCATAGTACAAGTTTACAAACCTGAAAAGTTAAATTATTTTCAAGGTACATTAGGTGGCAAAACAGCCTTATCCGCCGTTGCTTACTTTGATAGACCTAATAAAATGGGGAAAAATGCTGCTTTTACATACAAAATTCCTTTGACCCAGCAAGATACAAATACTTTCAAAAGTCGTTATTTCGGCGTTAAATCTATTGCCTTGCCCGCAAATTTTGAAATAACACAGGGAGGACCCGTTGGAATGACGGTTACATTCAAACCAGGTATTCCTTATAAATTAAATGATACAATTCCTTATAGAAAATATGACAGTATCCCTGTAGCTAATCCATTGAATGCATTCTTCCTCGGATATTACTCAGATCCTTCAAAAGAAGTTGTAAATGAAAACAACAATGGAATGGTTGTTAATGGTCAAAACAGATATACTGATTTTAATAGTACTGTTTTTGCCGGAGGCTCATACCTTTCTGGAATGCAATGGCTTAGCCCAACAATTGTGGATCAAAATGCTTGGTATGCTTTAATGTTCTTCAAAATTTCCTATACTGAAGCCGTAGAACCTATTGGTATCAATAACCTGACCAATGACATCAAAGTAAAATTGTTCCCCAATCCGGTTAGTACTTCCCAGAATTTGAATGTCAATTTGAATTTGGCTTCTGCAAATTTTGTTACCGTTGAGCTTTTCGACCTCCTTGGCCATAAAGTGGCCACCATGTTAAATTCCAATTTAAGTGCTGGCGAAAATACAGTTACAATGCCTGCAAGCAGCCTTTCTTCAGGAACCTATGTATGTAAAATAAGTGCTGGAAATACTTCCAGTTCTTTTAAAGTTTCTGTAAGATAATTTTGAATTAAATAGAATTTAAAAAACCCCGGGACAACCGGGGTTTTTTGTTTATAGTGCCTGATGCAATGTCAACCAATATCTACATAAAAAAAGACAACCGTTTGGTTGCCTTTTTATCATAAGTATAAGTGATTGAAAATTATTTACTCTTTTAACAATTTTTTCCTGGCGATAATCTTTCCATCATTTGTGGTTAAAGAAATCAAATAAATTCCTTTTTCCCATAAAGAGGCGTTAATCCTACCGATTGTTATTCCCTCATCTATGGTTTTCCCAAGCAAATCCGTAATTTGAAACTTACATAATGCTACCGGTAAACCGGTCAGGTAAATCACCTCCTTGACTGGGTTGGGAAATATTTCAAGTATATTGTAGTTATGTTTTTCTATGCCACTTATACCAGAATAAAGTTCAGTAACATCTGTGCTTGAAAGTATCCGATCATACACTCTTAACTCATCCATTATGGCATTCATATTAGTACCTGTATAAGCTGAACAACCAATGAGATCCATGGTTGACCAGGAAAGAATTGGTAATGAATAACTGAATGATCCTTTTAAGGAGCCATTTACATATAAATTCATTCCAGATGAACCCCATGTGGCAACAATATGGTACCATCTGGTTACCATTGGCACTTCGCCACTTTTACACCATTGCCAGCCTGATAAGGTGTCCCAGATACCAAATAACAATTCATTCGTCCCTACATCAGGATGACAGCCAAAAACGAAATAATCAAAAACACCATTCGTTGATGAATAAAAAAACATACCATGTGTTCCGGGATTCCAGGTATATGCATAATACCACAAAGAAATACTGCCATTAACTGATCCATTGATCACAGTTGGCAGTGAAATAAAACTTGAACTATCAGAATTAAAATCCATGGCACTGTTCAAATTTACATAGCGGTCAACAGCAGGCTTTGTTTTAAATTCTGTACCATTATTACCATTGCCACTTGCATCATTTGCATTGCCATTAAAAGGGAAATATGCCTTTAACCCTGAGGAAATATCAGGCTGTGCGTACAATTGAGCACAAAAAAGCATTAAAATTGTCAACATCAAAGTAAATAAAGTTTTTTTCATAAATTGAGTTTTTAATTTTTAATAAATAAAAGTTTCGGGATTAAAAGTAGCTGTTTTTTTTCAACAAACAAATAACTCACTTTACTTTTTATTAAAAACAAAAATTGTAGTAACTTTGAAAGCAATCATAGAATTCAGAAACTACGATAAATACAGGGCAATCACAAACGACCTGCCTTTAAACCAAAAAAAAAATTTTTTAAATCTTAAATTATTAACATGAACACTAATTTTTTTGATTCAAACAGTTACTTTATTGACGAAAAAGTCAATTTTATGAAATTTGAAAACATTTATAAAGTTTTTAATGAGCATGGAGAAAATATCG